>FTBV01000416.1_pt1 | contig 29856 bp, 25 predicted proteins | sample 1639281 | NCBI WGS metagenome assembly FTBV01 (sample SAMEA3914864, study PRJEB12502) | metagenome | biome: forest; material: soil | place: USA | collected 2012-03-12 | depth 0.3 m | reverse complement strand
GCCGCGCGTGAACGTGCCGCGCTCGATGGGCAGGCCGTAGTGGCGCGCCGAGCGGAACGCGCGCATGCCCGAGACGGGGTCGTTGCGCGACAGGATGACCACCTCCACGCGCGGCGCGGGGTCGCGGAACTGCAGCAGCTTGCGCACGAGCGAGAACGCCACGCCGGGCGGCGCGGGCACGTCCAGGCGCGCCAGCTGCAGCTGCATGTAGGCGCGGTCGTCGTTGCCTTCGAAGACGCGGTTCTCCTCTTCGAAGTCGAACAGGGCGCGCGAGGAGATGGCGACGACGAGGCGTCCGTCAAGCGTGGTGGGCATGCACGCATGATAGGGCGAGCACTGGCTCGTGGCGTGAGCGAGCGGGCGGCCGCCTCCCCTCTTTGAAGCCGGCCGCGACCGGCCCCGCGGCGTATGCTGGCGCACCGTCGGCCTCGCAGGGAGAACGCCATGGCCACGCCGCCGCCATCGACATCGTCCCCACCGTCGCCCGGGCCGAGCGGGCCGGCCTGGATCGCGTGCTTTCCCACCAGCGCGTCGGTCGACGACTGCGTGCCGCCGTTCCGCGACGACCTCACCGCGTTCATCTCCGCCTTGCGGGCGGCCGGCGCGGACGTCCACGTCGCCGCCACCCTGCGGCCGCGCCAGCGCGCCTGGCTGATGCACTGGTGCTGGGCCATCGCCAAGGCCGGGGCCGACCCGCGCGCCGTGCCGCCGCTCGATGGCGTGGCCATCACCTGGGCGCACGTGGACGCGAGCGGCGGCTACGACGCGATCGCGTCGATGCTCGCCGCCCAGGCGATGGTGCAGGCCTACGGCATGCAGAACCTGTCGGTGGCGCCGGCGCTCGAGTCCAACCACATCGCGGGCACGGCAGTGGACATGGCCATCAGCTGGAACGGCGTCCTGAATATCGTCGACCGCCACGGCAAGGCCGTCAGCATCGCCAGCCTGCCGCGCACCGGCATGAACGCCGACCTGAAGGTGGTGGGCGCGAGCTACGGCGTGCTCAAGTTCGTGGGCGGTGCGAGCGACATCCCGCACTGGTCGATCGATGGGCACTGAGCGATGCCTTGCCGCAGCGGCGCTGCTCGCGGCGCTCGCGGGCTGCGTGTCGACGCCGCCGCCGGTCGACTTGCCGACCTTCCTGGAGCGGCGCCAGATGTGCGACCACTTCCGCGGCGAGATCCCCGATCCGCCCGACCCGCAGCGCCTGGCGCAGGTGCAGCAGCAGATCGACGAGTCCTGCCGCGGCAGCGATGCGCAGCTGGCGGCGTTGAAGCAGCGCTATCGCGACGACCCGGCGGTGATGCAGCGGCTGGAGGCGCTGGAGCCGCGCATCGGGCTGTGAGGCGCGCCGTCAGTGCGTGAAGCCGACCTTCGCGCGCCGCGTGTTGCCTGCCGGCAGGTCGTCCATCCGGATCGCGTCGACGCCCGCCAGCCGCGCGTTGCCGAAGCCCGTCATCAGCGCGCGCCGCATCTCGCGCGGCGCGAGCTCGGCCAGGCGATCGAGCACGTCGTCGCGCGGGGCAGGGTCGAAGCGCTGGCCCCAGTCGTGGTCGGCGCGGATCTCGGCGTACAGGCGCTGCGCGATCGCGCGCGCGGCGGCGTGGTCGGGCGCCTGCACGTGGTAGACGTTCATGCGGTTCAGGATCGGGTCGGGGATGTCGCGCTCGTCGTTGGCGGTGGCCACCCAGATCACCTGGCTCGCGTCGATGGGCACCTCGGCGAATTCGTCGGTGAAGGCCTCGGCGGTGTCGTGCTCCATGAGCGAATACAGCGCGCCCAGCGGGTCGTACGCGTGCTCGCCGCGCGCCTTGTCGATCTCGTCGACCACCATCACCGGGTTGGCATATTCGCCGTCCACCAGCGTCTCGAACACCTTGCCGGGGCGCGCGCCCTTCCACTGGCTGGAGGCACCGCTCAGCACCCAGCCCGCGGTGAGCGAGCTCATCGAGATGAAGCCCATCCCGGTGCCCAGCAGCTCGGCGATCTCGCGCGCGAAATGCGTCTTGCCGACGCCCGGCGGGCCCAGCAGCAGGATGGGCATGATCTCCAGGGCGTCGCGGCTGTCCTGGCACAGCGCGATCTGGCGCTTGACGTCGTCGAGGGCGTCGTGGAAGTTGGGCAGCTCGTCGTACAGGTGATCCATCGCGGGCAGCCCCGCAGGCTTGACCTGGAAGCGGTCGGCGCCTTTCTCCAGCATGCGTTCGTAGGTGTGGCGCAGGCTCTCGTGCTCCTGCTGGGCCTGCAGGCGCGCCAGCCGCTGGCTCACGGCATCGAGCCGGTACAGCGATCGCAGGCGCGCGATCGGGATCCGCGGGGCGCGGGTCGCGGTGGACGGGTCGTTCGCTGCAGCCAAGGGACCTCCGACGGGTTTCGTGAGCGGTCCAACCCATTGGATCGCAGCGCCGCCGGCGCGACGCGCGGAACAGACGGCGTTGGGCCCCGTTGTTCGCTGTCCAGCAATCGATGTGCCGTCCGGCCGAGCGTGAATCCGCGCGGGCCGTCCCCGCGTATTCCCCATGTGGGCTTGTCACGTGGACGAGCCCGAACCGTGCTCTGATGCCGAGGATTCGATCGATGAAAGTGACCGCCCCATGACCGTGTCCGCCCTGCCGCGCGCCGACGAGCTCGAGCGCCGCCTCGCCGACTGGCTGTCCCGCTGCGCACTGGGCGACCGCCAGGCGTTCCGCCAGCTGTACGACGCCACCTCGCCGCGCCTGCTGGGCGTGGTGGCGCAGCTGGTGGGACGCGGCGCGGTCGCCGAGGACCTGCTCCAGGACGTCTACGTGCGCATCTGGAAGGCCGCGGGCCAGTACCGTGCCGGCGCGGGCTCGCCGATGGCCTGGATGGCCGCGACCGCCCGCTACCGCGCCATCGACCACCTGCGCTCGCGCGGCGCGCGCCCCGAGGTGGCGATCGCCGACCTGCCGGGCGCCACCGACGATGGCGACGACGATCCCACTCATCGCCTGCCCGACCCCGGCGCCGGCCCCGCGCAGGCCGTGGAGGCGCGCAGCGAGGCCGAGGCCGTGCAGGGTTGCCTGGGCACGCTGCAGGGCTCGCAGCAGCAGTCGCTGTCGCTCGCGTACTACCAGGGCTTGAGCCACGGCGAGATCGCGAGCCACCTGGGCGCGCCGCTCGGCTCGGTCAAGACCTGGGTGCGGCGCGGCCTGCTCGCGCTCAAGGCCTGCCTCGAACGCTGCGGCTGGGCGGAGGTGCGGCCATGAACGTCTTCACCGGAGACCTGCCCGATCGCCTGGCTGCCGAATACGTGCTGGGCACGCTCACCGGCGGCGCGCGCCGCCGCTTCGACGCGCTGCTGCCCGCGCATCCGGCCTTGCGCGACGCCGTCGCCGGCTGGGAGGCGCGCCTGTTCCCGATGGCGCTGAAGGTGGCGGCCGTGCCGCCCGCCGCGCGCGTGTGGACGGGCATCGAGCAGCAGCTCGGCTGGGCCGCGCCGCGGGCCGCGACGCCGTCGCCGGCCCTGCGCTTCTGGCAGCTGTTCGCGACGGCCGCCACGCTGGCCGCGGTGCTGCTGGGCACCGTGCCGCGCCATGGCGCCGTCGAGCCGCCGATGATCGTGGTGCTGCATGCCACGCAGGGCAGCGACACCCTCGTCGCGGGCCTCAGCCCCGACCGCCGGCAGCTGTCCATCCAGCCGCTGCAGAAGGTGGCCCTGACGTCCGACCACTCGCTCGAGCTGTGGGCGCTGAGGAAAGACGGCCCGCCCGCGTCGCTGGGCGTGATCGCGGCCGACAAGCTCACCGCCGTGAACCGCGGCGCGCTGCCCAGGGATACCAAGGGCCTGGCCGTGACACTCGAGCCGCTGGGTGGCTCGCCCACCGGCGCGCCGACGGGGTCGGTGCTGTTCGTGGGCGACCTGTCGCTCTAGGGATGCGGGCGCCTCATCGCGCGCACGCCTGGAGCTTGTCCTGCGTCGCCTGCGAGATGCCCGCCGGGATGCCGGAGGCCGGCGTCGCGGCGCGGCGCGCGAACGCCTGGTATTCGGACGGGTCCGGCGCGTCCGCCATGGCGGTGACGACCTTGGCGGTGCACTGGCAGTGCGGCGTCATCGCGGCGATGTCGCGCTCGCGGCGGTTCCAGCGGTCGATCATGCAGCCGACGAAGAAGTCGTGGTCGCGCACCTCGTTGGGCGGATGGGGCGTGCGCGAGTAGACCGCCTCCATGCGCTGGCTGGCCTCGGGGACGATCAGCGGCGGCGCGCCGGGCTTGTCCAGGAGGCGCGCCACCAGCGTGCCGCACAGCCCCTCGACCTGCTGGCGGCCCCCCTTGGCCGCGGCCTCGGCGAGGTGCTTGCGATAGGCCTCGAGCGAGCGCGGCCCGACGCCGCCCATCGGGATGTGCGAGCGGTCGCGCACCAAGTCGGCGGCCTGCATCGTCTTGAACTGCTGCTGTTCCCAGAAGTACGCGTCGCCCCGCAGCATGGCGGCCTTGTCGGGGAACTGCTCGCCGCAGGCCTGCGCCGCCGCCGCCGTGTCTTCGCGACTCGCCTGGACGGTGGCGGCGGCGGACAGGTCGTCGCTGGAAAAGCCGGCGATCTGCGCCGGCGCGGCCGAGGCGCCGGCGGACAGGGCCAGCAGGGCGAGCGGCGGCAGGATCGACAGGAGGCGCATGGCGGTTGCCGGCGTGGACGGAGCCGTCATTGAATCACGGACGGTTCAGTAGCAGAGCGCCAGCTGCCAGTCCTCGCGCTTGACGCACGTGATCTTGGGCTTGGCCAACGCGCTCGGCGACGACGCGGGGCGCGGCGGGCGGGCGGCCACGCGCGCGGGCGCCGGCACGGCGGGCGCCTGCACGGGCGCGGCCGCGGGTGACGCGCGCGGCGCCTCGGCCATTTGCATCGGCGTCGGCGGCGGTTCGACCACCGGCTTCGGCGACGGCAGCGTCGCCACCGACGTGATCGTCGTCGCCACCACCGGCGCTGCCACGCGCGCGGCCTCGGCCTCGTCGGCCTGCGCCAGCGCGACGTCCGACGCCGCGAACTGCACGCGTTCCACGCGGAAGCGCCACGGCTTGTCGTCGGCCTCGAACGCGGTGACCTCCACCGACGACAACTGCTCCAGCGAGGTGTTCACCGACACGCCGCCGCGCTCGCAGTAGCGCTCCACGCGGAATTCCGACAGCGGCAGCACCCACTGGCGCGGCGTGGGCGTCGCGCGCACCTCGAGCGCCGGGTAGCAGCCAAGGCGCTGCTTGCGCACGTCGGGGCCCTTGATGCGGATGCGCAGCGTCATCTCGCGGTCGGCGGACAGCTCCAGCGCCAGCACGCGCATGGCCGACAGGTCGCCGGGCGCGGCGCCGCCCGCGGGGATGTCGACGCCGGCCACGGCCCACGCGCTGCCGTGCGCGCGGCCCAGCCGGCCTTCGAAGGCGAGGGCGTCGTCCACCTCGTCGACGATGCCGCCGCTGGCGTCGCCCGGATACTGCGCCGCGACGAGCGGGCGGGCCTGCGTGTTGTCGGCGCGCAGGTCGGACCAGGTGACGACCGGCGGTGGCGCGGTGGCGGCGTGGGCCAGGCCGGCCAGGGCCAGCGTGCCGGCGAGGGCGACCCGGAGCAGGGTGGCGATGCCTCGGCGTCCGGGGTCAGGCCGGGCCACGGGGCCCCTCGGGGGTCGGCGCGGCGTCGTGGTCATGCGCGGCGCGGGGCGTGATGCAGTGCTCAACGGTGTCTCCAACTCGGCGGTCTGGTTGTCGCCGTCGCGCCGGGGAGCCTCGGCGCATCGGGCTGCCGGCCGATCCGTCCGCCTCGGATCCACCGGCCGCGGTCGTGCTCCAGAACCCGAAGAGCGTGTAAATGCCCTTGCGCATGGTGCCCGATCGCCCTAAATTCGCCGTGCATCATAAAGTTGATGCAACAAACTAATTATAGGAGACAATCCCAATGCCAATCTCGAAGAAAGCGGCGTTCCGCCCGGCCGCCTCCTCGTCCACCCGCGTGCGCGCGAGCACGCTGGCCCTGGCCGCGTGCGCCGTCGTGGGCGGCGCCGGCGCCGCCACCATCAGCGGCAAGTTCACCGACTCGCAAGGCCGCACGCAGCTGATCATCGGCCAGACCACCGACGGCATCTACGACTACACCGTCAACAGCGCGCTGCCCACGCCGTGGGGCGTGACGATGTACGCCGCGCCGTCGCTGACCTCGGGCGGCTTCACCACCGCCAACGGCACGCTCTCGACCAACGTCGACTGGTACAAGTACGGCTACGGCCCGCAGGACCTGTCGTTCATCAAGAACACCTCGCAGCTGAACGGCGCGGCCATCGCCGTGGGCTACTGGATCGGCGGCGACTACGACTACGACATCGCCAACGGCACCAACCTGTCGGGCGACAACGCCAACAACATCCTCTGGTCGAACACCCAGCGGATGATCACCGACCTGAAGAACACGGGCCGCCCGATCCTGCTGCGCATCGGCTACGAGGCCGAGGCGCCGTGGAACGGCCACTGGCCGGCCAACTACCAGATCGTCTGGCAGAAGATCAGGAACGAGATCAACGCCCAGGGCGCCACCAACATCGCCACCGTGTGGCAGCTGGCGGCCAACTGCCCGGCCACCGACTACTGGAACGCCGGCATCACGCCGCGCCAGCTCATCGCCTCCAAGCCGATCGCGGCCACCGGCGCCAACAGCAACGGCGTGCAGAACGTGCCCGAGTCCAACCCCGGCTCGATCCTCGACCAGTGGTACCCGGGCGCGAACGCCGACTGGACCGGCATCTCCGACTTCGACCCCGAGGACTGCGCCGACGGCTACGGCTCGCTGCAGGCCATCGTCAACTACCTCAAGACCAAGGGCAAGCCGATCCTCGTGGCCGAGTCGGCGGCGCGCGGCTACGACTACAACCCGTCGACCGGGCTGTACACGTACAACCAGACCGCCAAGGCCTCGCGCCCCAACCTCACGCCCACGCAGGTGTGGAACGAGTGGTACGCGCCGTTCTTCCAGTTCGTGCGCCAGAACTCGGACTCGATCCGCGCGGTGGCCTACATCAGCGACGACTGGCAGAAGTACACGCACTGGGCCTGCACGGTGGACGCCAACGGCAACATCGTGTCCGGCTGCGCCGAGGCCAACTGGGGCAACACGCGCGTGGACGTCAACCCGACCATCAAGGCCAACTGGATGGCCCAGCTGACGAGCGATGGCAAGTACATCGCGTCCACCGGCGGCACGGGCGGCGGCGGTGGCGGCACCACCGACACCACGCCGCCGTCGGTGCCCGCGGGCCTGCACGTGACGGGCACGACCTCGTCGAGCATCGCGCTGGGCTGGACGGCGTCCACCGACAACGTGGGCGTGACGCGCTACGACGTCTACCGCGGCAGCGCGCTGGCGGGCTCGGCCACGGGCACCAGCTATACGGACGGCAGCCTGGCGGCCAGCACCACCTACTCGTACACCGTCAAGGCCTGCGACGCGGCGGGCAACTGCTCGGCGGCGTCGTCGTCCACCTCGGGCACCACCGCGGCGGCCGCGGGCGGCGGCGGTGGCGGCGGCACGGTCAACGTGCCGGGCACGGTGACGTCCACGTCGTTCACCGGCGCCAAGTCGTTCAGCGTGAACGTGGGCACCGCGGGCGCCTACTACTTCGTCATCAACTACAGCTCCACGGCCGCGTCCAAGCTGATCGTGACGACGTTCAACGGCAGCACTGCCAACGCCGCGACGAACGCGGGCACCGGCAGCGTGCAGACCATCGACTTCAACTCGGTGGCCACCGGCACCAAGACGCTGACGATCACGCCGGACTCGGGCGTGACCATCACGTCCGTCACCGCCTACAAGCGTTGAGCCCGCGCTGAGCACGCTGCACGCCCGCCCCGCGGCCAAGGCTCGAGCCCGCGGCCGCGGCGCGGGCGCGGCGTGCGCCCTCGACACCACCCGCACGGCCCCGCGCGACTCCCTGACGCGCGCCGTGCCCCTGATTCCAAGGATCACTCGCATGAACACGATGAACCTGCTGCGCGGCCTGGCCGCGCTGTCCCTGGCCACTGCGGCATCGACCGCAGCCACCGCGTCGCCGCTCCTGCCGCCCAGCGGCAAGCTGCTGCTGATGGGCCAATCCAACCACGCCGCCTGGGACAACTTCGTCACCATGGGCACCGAGCCCAACGGCGGCTCCGTCTACTACGAGGTCAAGAGCGCCTCGTTCACGCTGGGCTGGAACCAGCTGCCCATCCAGCAGCAGTACGCCGACTTCGTGACCTCGAAGTCGGGCAAGTACCTCGAGGTGGGCATGAGCTGGAAGGACAACCCGCCCGGCTGGGACGGCAACGACGCCGACAAGGCGACCGCCTCGCAGCAGGCCACGCTCGCGCTCGCGAACGGCACGTACCTGAGCAACTTCGACCCGCTGGTGAGCTACATCAACGCGCACGCGGGCACCAAGTTCCTGCTGCGCGTGGACTACGAGGTCTCCAGCGCGTTCCACTGCACCGACTCCACCTGCAGCTCGTACAAGAACGCGTTCAACCGCATCGCCACCTACATCCGCGGCAAGGTCACGGCGGGCAACGTCGCGTTCATCTACCACCCGGTGCGCGGCGAGTTCTCCAACCTGTACCCGGGCGACGCGAACGTCGACTGGATCGGCCTGTCCACGTTCAACCACGAGCTGTGCATGCCGATCTGGGACCAGACCCAGGCGCTGTACAACGGCACCCCCGGCGTGGGCTTCAACACGCAGACCAACCAGTGCATGGGCTACGTGCTCGTGACGGACGCCAACGGCAACCAGAACGCGCAGCCGGCCAACTTCAACTACGACTTCAACGTGCTCGCGATGGTGCAGTTCGCCAAGCAGCACGGCAAGCCAATGATCTTCGCCGAGTCGGCGCCGATGAACTTCGTGCAGGGCCAGAACGCCAACGGCACCGACTCCGACGCGCTGGCCGCCACCTGGGCCAACCGCTACTTCGGCCTGATGAACTACGTCGGTCCGATGCCCAACCAGCAGGGCAACGCCGACCTCACGGGCGTGATCAAGGCCGTCACGTACATGAACCTGGACCTGCGCTACGGCTGGGACGGCTACTACGGCCAGCCGTCGTTCAACTTCCCGTACGACAGCATGTGGTTCAACGACGCCGAGCTGACCAAATACACGACGTTCAAGACCGCGTTCTGCAACGGCCTGTCCGCCAACGGCTTCCTGGCCACCTGCGGCTCGGGCAGCGGCGGCGGCAGCGGCGACACGACGCCGCCGTCGGTGCCCTCGGGCCTGCACGTGACGGGCACGACCTCGTCGAGCATCGCGCTGGGCTGGACGGCGTCCACCGACAACGTGGGCGTGACGCGCTACGACGTCTATCGCAACGGCAGCGTCGTGGGCAGCGCGAGCGGCACGAGCTACACCGACGCGAGCCTGGCGGCGAGCAGCACCTACTCGTACACGGTGCGCGCGTGCGACGCGGCGGGCAACTGCTCCGCGGTGTCGTCGTCCACCTCGGGCACGACGGCCGCCGGCACGGGCGGCGGCGGTGGCGGCGGCGCGACCAGCATCCCGGGCACCGTCACGGCCACGTCGTTCACCGGCGCCAAGACCTTCAGCGTCAACGCCACGGCCGCGGGCAGCTACTACTTCGTCGTGAGCTACAGCTCCACGGCGGCGTCCAAGCTGATCGTCACGAGCTTCAACGGCGCCACCGCCAACGCCGCCGTGAACTCGGGCAGCGGCTCGATCCAGACGATCGACTTCTCGAACGTGCCGGCCGGCACGCAGTCGCTGACGATCACGCCCGACAGCGGCGTGACCATCACGCAGGTGGTGGCGACCAAGCGCTGACGCGCGAGCCGCGGGCCGCGCGCGCGGGACGCCCGCGCGGCCCGGCCGTCACTTCGGCGCGGCCGGCACCAGGCCGTAGCGCGCCATGACGGCCACCAGGGTCGCCTTGTCCGGCGGCCCGCCGGCATTGACCACCGCGCCGACGTCGCGGAAGTAGCCGGCGCCGATGTCGGGCGACAGCACGACCAGCGCGCGCGCCGTCTCGTCGAACGGGTTGGAGAACGCGTGCACCGAGCCGCGCGGCGTGCGCATCGTCTCGCCCGGCAGCAGCTCGCGCGTCTCGGCGTCCACGGCGTACCGCAGCTTGCCGGCGAGCACGTACACGCACTCCTCGTTGTCCGAATGGCTGTGCGGCGGCGGCACGTTGGAGCCCGGCGGGATCGTGAGCTCGAACATCCCGAGGCTGCCGGTGGCCGTGCCGTCGACGAGGTAGTCGATGCGGAGCTGGCCGACCTTGATCGTGCTGGTGTCCATGGGCGCGCGTGGTGATGAGGGTGCCGCGATCATGGTGCCGCCGTGGCCGGGCGAGCCGGAGGCCCCGGGGCGGCGCGTGAACAATGTCCGGAATCGTCCCACCGCGCGCGCAGGGACAGGCCCGCCGAAGCGGGCCCGTGGGCGGCGCGGAGCGCTCAGCGCGCCCGGCGGCGGGCCGCGAGGCCCAGCAGCGCGAGGCCGGTCGCCATCATCGACAGCGTGCCGGCTTCGGGCACGGGCGTGGTCAAGCGGGTGATCGTCTGGACGGCGGTGGAGCCGCCGGTGCCGCCCGTGAAGCCGAGGTAGACCGACGGGCCGAACAGCCGGGTCAGGTCGACGCTGGCGACGTCGCTGAAGCTGTAGCCGTCGATGACGGCGCTCAGCGACAGCGTGTGGGTCGCGGCGTCGTAGCTCACGGTCTCCGTGCCCTGGACCTCGGCCTGGTTGCCCATGGCCTCGTGCGTGTTCTGCGCCGTGTCGTACGGGCTGCCGGTGGTGTTCAGGCCCACCCTGTTGTTGCCCCAGGTCTGGACGACCGAGCCCACGGCGCCGAGGCCGTAGTAGCCGATGTTGCCGCCGGCGGCGCCCAGCGCCTGGTTGCCCTGCTTCTGGATGGCGAAGGCGATGCCGTCGGCCATCGTGCCGCCGGTGTTGTTGACCAGGTCGAAGCTGAAGGTCTCGCTGAAGCTCTGGCCGGTGGAATAGGGCGACGCGAACCAGGCGGCGCCGGCTTCGTTGCCGCCGCCGTCGGTCAGGCGCAGGCTGCCGTCGGTGTTCACGTGGGCACTGCCCACGACGTCGACCGCGCCGGCGTGCGCCTGGGTGGCGAGGGCCAGGGCGGTTGCCGCCGCGATCGCGGCCATCTTCTTGATCTGCATTGGGAGCCTTCTGCGGTTTGCGGATGCGGGCGCAGGATCGCACGGCTCGCCGCGCGCGGGCCTCCCCGGAATGGGTGAACCGGCCTCGCCGGTCGCCGGGAACGTGCATTGTTCACGGCGGCGGCCGCATGCCCCGGGGCGTATCGAACGAATTGAAGGCGACGGTCGCCTCAGCGCGTGCCGGCGAGGTCCAGCCGCGTGACGTCGGCCACGCCGGCCTGGGTGTCGAAGCGGCAGCCGTACTGGAACGCGCGCGGCGGGAAGGCCGTGCCGTCGACGGCCAGCGCGAAGCGGCCGGCGCCGTCCACGTGCTCCGACTGCGCGGACGCCGGCACGGCGGCGGCGCGGCTGTCGAACACGATGCGCGTGGCCGCGGCGCGCTCGCCGAGGGCAGCGGCGACGGCGTCCTCGCAGCGCGTGACGGCAGGGCGCCGCGCGTGCGGCACGTCGACGGCGCGGGCCTCGATCGCGGCGGGCGTGGCCGGCGCGGGCTGCGGGGCGCTCGTGGCGACGCCGAGCAGCGTCCAGTCGACGATCCGCGCCTGGCCGGTGCGCTCCTGGTAGTCGCAGCGCAACTGCACGGCCAGCGGGCCGGCGGGGCGCGCCACCTCCACGCGACCGGCGATGCGCCAGGTGTTGGCCGCGATCGCGAACGGGCGGTCGGAGGCGCCCAGCCAGCGCGCGTCGCCGCCAGCGAGCGCCGGGCCCGCGGCCTGCAGGCAGGCGGCGCGGGCGGTGTCGTCGATGGCGACTGCCGCGGCCGGCGCGGTCGTGGCAGGACTCGTGGCCGGCGACACGAGGGCGGCCGGCAGCGGCGAGGCCACCAGCGGCGGCGGCGCCACGGCGGCCGGCGAGGGCGGCGGTGCGGCCACCTGCGAGGTGTCTGTCGACAGCGTCGCCGCCGGCGGCGCCAGCGCACCGATCGCCGGGCCGCCGAACAGCGTGGCCGACGCGTCCTGCGCGGTGATCGTCACCCGCCCCGAGCGCACGTTCGCCACGCACTCCACCGCGCGCTCGCCCTGGGCGTCGTGCAGGCGCGCGATGAAGCGCGTCTCCATCGCCGACACCGGGATGCGCCGCAGGATCTCCAGCGTGCCGCCGGGCGACTCGCTCGCCGCCTGCGCCCGGCAGCGCGCCAGCGCGTCGTCGGCCCGCGCGGCGGCGGGCAGGGCCGCAGCCACGAGCAGCGCCGCGAACATCGGAACGCCACGGAAGGCCGCTGACTCAGTGCTTTCCCTATTTGATTCGAAAGCCACACACAAACGGCGAACTGCAGAGCGGGAGCAGGTAGATTCCACGGCGTCTCCTACGAGGTGGACGCAGTGTGCCCGGGGCCCGCCGGCGCGACAAGTTCGGTCTTCCAATTAATTAGTTTCCCCAATGGATTAATTAGATCGTCGAACTGACACTGCATCCCGCCTGATCGACATGCGAGCCGCGCGCCACGCGTCTTGCGGATCCCCAGGGGGGTGATCCGCAAGGCCCGCCAGCGCGGTCGACGCCCCCCAACGGCAAGGCAACCCGGACCGCGTCGCGCCCACCGACCCTGCGCGCGCGGCCCGAACAACGTGCCCATCAACGTGCCCAAAGAGGAGACAACAGACATGCAACCCCGTTCCACCCGCCGCGCCTTGCTGCCGCTCGCGGCCGCCGCCGTCACGCTCGCCGCGCTGCCCGCGGCCCACGCCGAATTCGCCATCACCGGACTGGGCTCGGCCCGCGCGGGCGAGGTCACGCTGAGCGGCATGAACCCAGCCGCGGCCAAGGACAACTCGCTGGCCGGCGGCAACTTCGTGCTGTTCCTGAGCGGCTCCAAGAACGCCGGCGGCGGCTACTCCGGCGGCTTCTCGTGCTCCACGGTCGCGACCACCGCCGACGGCGCGATGGCCGGCTGGAGCGCCAACACGGTGCCCGTCACCCACACGTGGTCCAACGCGTTCACCGGCCAGGAGAACTTCGCCGGCAACAACACCGGCGGCGGCTTCGGCTCGTACGGCAACACCGTGGGCGACAGCAACGGCCCGTTCTGCAACGACGAGGCGCGCGTCTACCTGGCCACGCCGTTCGGTACCTTCGCCGCGGGCAACATGATCAACCCGCTGCGCAACCTGTACGACAACGCCACGGTCGACCCGTACTACGGCAACGAGTACGTCTACTACCAGACGTCCGACTACCGCGCCAACGGCCTGCGCTACGGCAACAGCTGGGGCGACTTCGCCATCGACGTGCAGCTGAACCTGTACAGCGGCAACGCGCCTGCGCACTCGCCGCGCAAGGGCGAGGTGCTCACCGCGCTGGCCACCTACGACTTCGGCCCGGTGCAGGTCGGCTACGGCTTCGGCGGCGGCAACAGCGCCGCGCCGGGCTCCAAGTACACCGACGTCGGCGCGGGCCTCACGTACAAGGGCACGCAGGGCGTCTACGTGCGCACCAGCCTGGGCCCGGTGGGCATCGGCGCGACCGTGTTCAACGGCAAGGTCGGCGCCAACACCTTCACCGGCGCGCCCACGTCGATCGCCCGCAACATGACGGACTACCGCCTGAAGCTGACCTACGCGTCGGGCAAGTGGAGCTACGTCGGCATCGCCGGCGTCATGACGGAAAAGGGCGACTTCACCGGCGACGCCGCGTTCGGCAACCCGATGTACACCTTCGTGAACTCGGGCATCAGCGCGCCGCGCATCAAGATCACGCGCGACGACCTCGACCTGTTCGCGATGTACGACCTGGGCTCGGGCCTCAAGCCCTACCTGCGCTACAACATCCTGAGCAAGAAGTACTCGACCCCCGACAATGCCGCCGCCAGCGCCAAGGGCACCGCGCAGACGATCGAGGGCGGCGTGCAGGTCAGCTTCTGACCCGCGCCTGAAGGATCAACCCGAGCGGCGCGACGGGGTTCGCGCCACGAACCACACCGTGGAGACATCATGAAAAGACGCATCCTGCTTGCCGCCCTCGGCGCGATCCTCGCCGCGGGCACGCTGCCCGCGCACGCGCAAGGCGTGCCCGAGCCCAAGACCGATTTCGACCTCGGCGCCGACGTGCGCTACCCGAAGGACCTCAAGGTGGTGCCCGTCGACGACAAGACCCCGGCCGAGCTCAAGCCCTTCGCGGGCCGCTGGGCCGGCCAGTACAACGGCGTGATGAACTTCGTCGTCACGTTCGAGAAGCTGGCCAGCGACGACGACATCGTCTACGTGCACTCGGTGGGCATCACGCCCGCGTACAACATCATGCGCAAGCTCGTGGCGCGTCCCAAGGGCGCGGTGCACTACGACCCGGCCACCAAGCGGATCCTGGCGCAGTTCGAGCCCACGCAGACGCAGGCGTTCTCGATCACGCCCGAAGGCTGGCTCAAGGTCGAGTACGAGGAGAAGGGCACCTGGAACTCGCTGGGCTACATGAAGCGCGTGCAGGACGTCGCCGGCCAGCCCAGCGGCGCGCCCGTGCCCGCCCCGTTCAAGATGCCGGAGACGAACTGACCATGCGCACGACCATCCACCGCCTGCTCGCGCTGGCCACCGCGGCCACGCTGGCCACCGGCGCGCTTGCCAACACGACGCTGACCGTCGCCTCGTTCCCGAGCTTCGACGAGTCGGTCAAGCTCGCGATCCCGCTGTACAAGAAAGTGCATCCCGAGATCGACATCAAGCTCGTGAGCCTGTCGTTCAACGACCACCACAACGCGATGACCACCGCGCTGGCCACCGGCGCGGGCGTGCCCGACGTGATGGGCATCGAGATCTCCTACATCGGCAAGTTCGCCGAATCCAAGGGCCTCGAGGACCTCGGCGGCCCGCCGTACAACGGCAAGGCGCTGCAGCCGATCTTCCACTCGTGGGCCTACGCCCAGGGCGTGGACGCCGCGGGCGAGCTCGTGGCGATCCCCGCCGACGTCGGCCCGGGCACGCTGTTCTACCGCAAGGACATCCTCGACAAGGCCGGCGTCACCATCGAGGACATGACCAAGTCGTGGGAGAACTTCATTGCCGACGGCAAGAAGATCCGCGAGAAGACCGGCGCCTACACGGTGACCGGCGCCGGCGACATCTTCACCGTCTACATCCGCTCCACCGTCAAGCCGGGCGAGGACCTGTACTTCGACAAGAACGGCGAGTCGCAGCTGCTCACGCCGCGCTTCAAGAAGGGCTTCGAGCTCGCGCTGGCCGCGCGCAAGGCCGACATCGACGGCAAGATCGGCCCGTGGAGCAACGAATGGCGCGAAGGCTTTCGCCGCGACGCGCTCGCCACGCAGATGATGGGCTCGTGGCTCGCCGGCCACCTCACCTCGTGGCTCAACCCCGAGGCTGCGGGCAAGTGGCGCGCGGCCCCGCTGCCGGGCGGCGCGTACGCGTCGTGGGGCGGCTCGTTCTACGCGATGCCCAAGAAGGCCGAGCACAAGAAGGAAGCCTGGGACTTCATCAAGTTCATGACCACCGACAAGGACATGCAGATGCTCGCGTACCGCAAGCAGGGCGCGTATCCGGCGATGGCGGGCAACCTCGATCCGGCGTTCATCAACGAGCCGATCGCGTTCCTCGGCGGCCAGAAGGCGCGCCTGTTGTGGGCCAACGCCACTGCCAAGATCCCCGCGATCCGCGTCGACAAGTACGACCCGGTGGCCGCCGAGCTGGTGGGCGGCGCGCTGGACGACGTGCTCGAAGACGGCAAGCCGATCGACAAGGCGCTGCAGGAAGCCGACGAGAAGCTGCGCAAGCGGGTGCGGCGCCACTGAGCGCCCGCAGCGTCGATACGCAGTTGCGCGAGGCGTCGCGCGCCCCGGCGTTTCCCCCAAGGGAAGCGGCGGGGCGGCGCGGCGCCGATTCCGACACAATGGCGGCGTGACTGCCACCCGAAACATGCCCACGACCCCTTTGACGGGCGACCAGCGGTTCGTCAAGAACATCAATCGCACGGCGTTGCTGCGGCTGTTGCGCGACGAATCCGGGCTCTCGCGGGCCGACCTGGCGGATCGCAGCGGGCTCACCCGATCCACGGTGAGCCTGATCACCAAGGAGCTCATCGACGAGGGCTGGCTCACCGAGGACGACGCCACCGCCACCGGCGCGGTGGGCCGGCGTCCGGTGCCGCTGCGGCTCGACGGCCGCCGGCTGGTGCTGATCGGCGCCGAGCTGGGCCCGGACTCCATCCGCGCGGTGGCCGCGTCCATCCACGGCGACGTCATCGAGGTGAACCAGGCGGCCCTGCAGTCGCGCGACCCCGAGGCGGCGTGCCACCAGCTGGTCGAGATGGTGACCACGCTGTCGTCCAAGGTCACCAAGGACGGTACCGAGCTGCTGGGCATCGGCGTGGGACTACCGGGCTCGGTCGATACGGTGTCCGGTATCTTGCAGGTGGCGCCCAACATCGGCTGGCGCAACGTGGAGGTGGGCTCCAAGCTCGCCCAGCAGTTGCGCCACAGCGGACTGCACGACGTGCCGGTGTACTTCCAGAACGAAGCCGACCTGGCCGCCGTGGGCGAGGCCGAGTTCGGGGCGCGGCCGGTGGACGACCCGCTCGTCTACGTGAGCTGCGGCATCGGCGTGGGCGCCGGCATCATCCTCAACGATGCGCTGTTCACGGGTGCCACGGGGTCGGCCGGCGAAATCGGCCACACCACGCTGCACGTGGAAGGCCGGCCGTGTTCCTGCGGGCGGCTCGGCTGCGTGGAGGCCTACGTGGGCCTGGGCGCGGTTGCCGCCGAGGCCGAGTGCCTGGCCGACGGCAAGATCGACCGCCACCGCCTGCGCGACCTGGTCAACCGGCGCGACAAGTCCGCGGTCGCCGCGCTCGAGCACGCCGGTGCCAGCCTGGGCGTGGCCCTGCAGAACGTGTGGACCACCTTCAACCCGCGCGCCATCGTGCTGGGCGGCGAGACCATCGCCCTCGGCGGCCAGCGGCTGCTTGACGCGGCGCTCACCACGCTCGAAGGCTACGCCATGCGCGCCGGCCTGCCGATGCCCGTGGTGCGCGTGGCCCGCCACGGCGAGCTGGCCACCGCGGTGGGCGGGGCGGCGTTCGCGCTGCATGCGTTGCTGCGGCCGTACCTGCAGGCGCCGCTGGTGCGCTGAAGCAGGGCGTGCGCGCCGGGCCGCGAAGGGGGCTGGCATCTTCTCGCATCGCGCCGACGCATCGTCGGCAGCGGTGGCGCTCGCCGCGATGCGAGGCAATGCCTGCCCCCGGATCGTGAGCTGACGGCTGTGCCTGTCGTCCTGCGCGCAGTCGCAGGATCCACCCCTGCCGGGGTCTCCCAGTCGCCGATTCCTCTGGCGAACCGGGGTCAGGCATGGCCTCGATCCGCGCGACGCGTTCCAGCTGTCGGTCGCGCCCGAGCGCGAATCGAGGAGATGCCAGACCCCTTTGCGGGCTGGCGCGCCGAGGCCGGGAGGTCATCACTTGCGCAACTCGCTACGGGAATCCACTTATTTGATTCGGCATCCGAATTAATATCCAATGGCGACATTGCGGCCTGGGAGGGCCGTTCGTGTCGACCGCCATCACAACCACCCACAACGATGTCCTCACCCGTCTACCTCGGCATCGACCTCGGCACCTCCGAGGTCAAGGCGCTGCTGCTCGACCAGTCGCACGCCATCCTCGCCACCCACGGCGAGCCGCTCACCCTGCAACGACCCGCGCCCGGCAACAGCGAACAGGATCCCGCCGCGTGGTGGGACGCCACCGTACGCGCGCTGGTGGCCCTGCGCGGGCGCGCGCCGGGCGCGTGGGACCGCGTCGCCGCCATCGGCCTGTCGGGCCAGATGCACGGTGCCGTGCTGCTCGACGGCGACGGCCAGGTGCTGCGCCCGGCCATCCTCTGGAACGACGGCCGCAGCGCCGTGCAATGCGAGGAACTGCTGCGCCGCTGCCCCGAGCTGCCCGCCATCGCCGGCAACCTCGCCATGCCCGGCTTCACTGCGCCCAAGCTGCTGTGGGTGGCCGAGCACGAGCCCGAGATCTTCCGCCGCGTGGCCACCGTGCTGCTGCCCAAGGACTGGATCCGCTGGCGCCTGACGGGCGAGTTCGTGAGCGAGCCGTCCGACGCGGCGGGCACGCTGTGGCTCGACGTCGCCAAGCGTGATTGGTCCGACGCGCTGCTCGCCGCCACCGGCCTCACGCGCGCACACATGCCACGCCTGGTCGAAGGCTCGCAAGTCTCCGCGCGCTTGAGCGCCGAGGCCGCGAGGACACTCGCGCTGCCCGCCGGCCTGCCGGTGGCCGGCGGCGGCGGCGACAACGCCGCGAGCGCCGTCGGCATGGGCGCGGTCACGCCGGGCGAGGGCTTCGTGTCGCTGGGCACCAGCGGCGTCGTGTTCGTGTCCAACGACCGCTTCCAGCCCAACCCGTCGTCGGGCCTGCACGCGTTCTGCCACGCCGTGCCCGGACGCTGGCACCAGATGGGCGTGATGCTGTCGGCCGCGGCCGGCCTGGCGTGGCTCGCGCGCATCCTCAAGAACGGCGACGAGGCCGCACTGCTCGCGCGCGCCGAGGCGCTCACGCCCGAGCAGCGCGCCGCGGCGCCGATCTTCCTGCCCTACCTCAGCGGCGAGCGCACGCCGCACAACGACGTCAACGCGCGCGGCGTGTTCTTCGGCCTGGACAACGACACCGACCCAGCGCTGCTGGCCTGGAGCGTGATCGAGGGCGTGGCCTTCGGCCTGCGCGACGGCCTGGACGCCATCGCCGAAGCCGGCGAGCGCCCGCGCCGCCTCGCGCTGGTGGGCGGCGGCGCGCGCAGCGCCCTGTGGGCCGCGCTGATCGCCGACGTGCTCGACCTCGAGATCCGCACCTTCGAAGGCGGCGAGGCCGGCGGCGCGCTGGGCGCCGCGCGCCTGGCGTGGCTGGCCGACGGCGGCGCCGAGGCCGAGGTCTGCCGCGAACCCGCCGTGCGCGACGTCTACCGGCCACGCGTCGCGCACCAGCGCTGGCTGAAGGGCCGCCGCGCGCGCTACCGCGACCTCTACGCCGCGCTCAAGCCGCTGTTCCCACCCATCGCCTGAACGCGCCCCCGAACCCCCCGAGCCCACGCGACACCGCGTGGCAACCAAGAATCCACGGAGCATCCCACTTGACTGCCTTCACCGACTTCTCTCCCGTCCGCTACCTCGGCCCCGACACCGACGTCGACCTCGCCTTCCGCTGGTACGACGCCGACCGCCTCGTGCTGGGCAAGCGCATGGCCGACCACCTGCGCTTCGCGGTCTGCTACTGGCACACGTTCTGCTGGAACGGCTTTGACCCGTTCGGCTACGACGGCACCTTCCAGCGGCCGTGGAACGCGAGTGCCGACCCGATGACGCAGGCGCGCGAGAAGGCCGCTGCCGCGTTCGAGTTCTTCGAGCGCCTGGGCGCGCCGTACTGGTGCTTCCACGACCGCGACGTCGCTCCCGAAGGCGCCACGCCGCGCGAGAGCGCCGAGAACCTGCGCCGCATGGTGGACGTGCTCGGCGAGCACCAGGCGCGCACCGGCATGAAGCTGCTGTGGGGCACGGCCAACCTGTTCAGCCATCGCCGCTTCATGTGCGGCGCGGCCACCAACCCCGACCCCGAGGTCTTCGCGATGGCGGCGCTGCAGGTCAAGCAGGCGATGGACGCCACGCTGGCGCTGGGCGGCGAGAACTACGTGATGTGGGGCGGCCGCGAAGGCTACGAGACGCTGCTCAACACCGACCTCGGCCTCGAGCTGGACAACATGGGCCGCTTCCTGGCCATGGCGGTCGACTACAAGCACAAGATCGGCCTGAAGGGCCCGATCCTGCTCGAGCCCAAGCCGCGCGAGCCGTCCAAGCACCAGTACGACTTCGACACCGCCACCGTCTACGGCTTGCTCAAGCGCCACGGCCTCGAGAAGGAGGTCAAGGTCAACATCGAGGCCAACCACGCCACGCTGTCGGGCCACACCTTCGAGCACGAGATCGCCACGGCGGCCGCGCTCGGCATCTTCGGCTCGATCGACCTGAACCGCGGCGACGACCAGTGCGGCTGGGACACCGACCAGTTCCCCAACAACGTGCCCGACACCGCGCTCGCGATGTACCACATCCTCAAGGCCGGCGGCTTCACCACGGGCGGCCTGAACTTCGACGCCAAGGTGCGCCGCCAGTCCATCGACATCGCCGACCTGTTCCACGGCCACGTGGGCGCGATGGACGTGGCCGCGCGCGGCCTGCTCGCCGCCGAGCGCATGATCACCGACGGCGGCCTGCAGCGCGCAGTCGACGAGCGCTACGCCGGCTGGCAGCAGGGCCTGGGCGCCGACATCCGCGCCGGCCGCGTGGGCCTGGCGCAACTGGCCGACCACGCGCTCGCCCGCACGAGCGACGTGCGGCCGCGCTCGGGCCGCCAGGAAGCGCTGGAGAATTGGGTCAACCGCTTCTGCTGACCGATCCGCCGACGATGAACGCTCCCGCGCGCAACCCGATCCTCCCGGGCTTCCATCCCGATCCCTCGCTGCTGCGCGTGGGGCGCGACTTCTACCTGGCCACGTCGACGTTCGAGTGGTGGCCCGGCGTGCGCATCCACCACTCGCGCGACCTGGTGCACTGGCAGCACCTGTCGTATGCGCTCACGCGGCCCAGCCAGCTGCGCATGCTGGGCAACCCCGACTCGTGCGGCATCTGGGCGCCGTGCCTGAGCCACCGCGACGGCACGTACTACCTCGTGTTCACCAACGTGCGCAGCCTGGCCGGCGCGTACAAGGACTGCCACAACTTCGTCGTGACGGCGCCGCATCCGTCGGGGCCGTGGAGCGAGCCGATCGCGCTCAACGGCTGCGGCTTCGACCCGTCGTTCTTCCATGACGACGACGGCCGCACGTGGCTGGTGGCCATGCAGTGGGACCATCGCGCGGGACACGACCCGTTCCGTGGCATCCTGCTGCAGGAGTTCGACCGCCGCGCCGAAAGGCTCGTCGGGACGCCGCGGCGCATCTTCACGGGGTCGCCGCTCGGCCTCGTCGAAGGGCCGCACCTGTACAAGAAGGACGGCTGGTACCTGCTGATGACGGCCGAGGGCGGCACTGGCTTCGAGCACGCGGTGACGGTGGCGCGCTCGCGCACCATCGACGGCCCGTACGAACTGCCGGCGCGGCATCCGCTGCTGACCGCGCATCGCCGCTCGCCGGCGGGGCTGCAGCGCGCGGGCCACGCGAGCCTCGTCGACACCGGCAATGGCCGCTGGGCGCTCGCGCATCTGTGCGGCCGCCCGATCGAATGGCGCCACGACGCGCCGGCCGATCCGCCGGCGCACTACGGCGGCCTGCACTGCCCGCTGGGCCGCGAGACCGCGCTGCAGGAGATCGCGTGGACCGCCGACGGCTGGCCGCGCCTGGCGCACGGTGGCGACGCGCCGTCGACGACGCTGCCCGACTGGGGCCTGGCGCCCGCGCCCGTGCCCGTGCGCGCGCCGCTCGACGACTTCGACGACACCGTGCTCGCGCCCGATTTCAACTCCTTGCGCGCCGGCGCCGACGCGTCATGGCTGTCGCTCGACGCGCGCCGCGGCTGGCTGCGGTTGCACGGGCGCGAATCGCTGATGTCCACGTTCGAGCAGAGCCTCGTCGCGCGCCGCCAGCAGGCGTTCGATTGCGAGGCCTCCACCACGCTGGACTTCGCGCCGGCGAGCTTCCAGCAGATGGCGGGCCTCGTGGCGTACTACAACACCGGCAACCACGCCTACCTGCACGTCACGCACGACGAGGCGGTGCGCGGGCGCGTGCTGCGCCTGTCGGTCAACAACGACGGCGCGCTGCGCGAGCCGGTCGCGCCGGTGGCGCTGCCCGACGGGCTTGTCCGACTCAGGATGGTGTTCGCCGGAGAGAGCTTCCGCTTCGCGTGGGGTGCAGGCGAGGTCGGCGCGTGGCAGGACATCGGTCCGGCGCTGCCCGCGTCGATGCTGTCCGACGAACACGCCACGCGATTCGACAACGGCTTTGCCCGCAGCTTCGGCTTCACGGGCAACTTCCTGGGCATCGCCTGCCAGGACCTCACCGGCGCGCGGCTGCACGCCGACTTCGACCACTTCACCTACCTCGAAGCCGCCTGACGCGCGTGCGAGGGCACGCGGACGGCGAGGCGGCCCTCGCACCATGAACATCCTGGAAGCACGCCGCCTCGTCGCGGCCTCGCGCGCGGGTGCGCGTCACGCGCGCGCCGCGCTCGCGTCGGCGGCGCTCGCGGCGCTGCTGTCGTCCTGCGGCGGCGGCGCAAGCTCGGCGCCGCCGGCTGACGACGACGTCGTCATCCCGCCCGCGCCGGCCAGCGCGCTGTTCGCGCAGGGCGCCGGCTTCCACGACACGCTGCTCGTGACCGGCCAGCAGCGCGACGCGATCGCCGCCTACGCGCAGGCCATGGGCGCGCCGGCCGGCGCGATGTTCTACACCGACCTCGCGGGGCAGGGCGGCCTGCAGTCCGCGCTCGGCGGCGGCGGCGGCTGCGGCGACGCGGGCGTGCAGGACCTGCCGTCCTTCCTGGCCGCCGCGTCGCCGCACGCCGTGATCCAGCTGGGCCTGGCGCTCACCGGTGGCGAGATGACGCAGCTCGCGGGTGGCCAGCTCGATGCCGCGGCGCGCCGCCTGGCCGAGACGCTGCGCGCCACCGGCCACCCCGTGCTGCTGCGCATCGGCTACGAGGCCGAGGGGCCGTGGAACGCGTACTCGGCGCCCACGTACGCGCGCGGCTTCCGCCGGCTCGTGGCGATCCTGCGCGGCGCCAGCGTGGGCGGCCAGGCCATCGCCGCCGTGCCCAACGTGGCGACCGTGTGGCACCTCGCGGCCAGCAGCCAGGCCATGCCGGACTACGGCTCGGCGTCGCTGTCGCCGTGGTACCCGGGCGACGATGCCGTCGACTGGGTGGGCGTGAGCTGGTTCGGCGAGGGCGGCATCGCGGGCCTGGAGAGCGCCGACGCGCGCGCCCGCGACGGCGTGGCCGCGTTCGCGCTCGCGCACGCCAAGCCGCTGATGATCGCCGAGAGCGCGCCGCGCGACTGGCGACCCTCGGGCAACGCCGATCCGGACCCACCGGACGCGGCGACGTCGTGGCAGAGCTGGTACGCGCCGGTGCTCGCGTGGGCCGCTGCGCACGACGTGCGCGTGTGGTCGTACATCGACCAGGACTGGCACGCGTTTCCGATGTTCGCCGGCAGCTGCGGCAACGGCGGCGACATCTGGGGCGACAGCCGCGTCGAGCAGCCGGGGTCGACCGTGCGCGCGGCGTGGGCTGCGCAGCTGCAGCCGGGCGCGCCGGTGCGGCGGCTGCGCGTGGACGAGCCATCGACGTGGTGCGATGCCGGGGTCGCCTGCCAGGCGAGTGCGGGCATGCCCAAGCAGTGAGCCTTCGGGGCCGGGGCAACGCCTCGTCCCGACAGCAATCGCGCCGGCGCGCGTGCAGCGTCGTTGGCAGATTAGGCGCAAACCCTAGTTAAATTCGACAGTCGAATTAATTACGATCCCACCCATGATCTCCTCGAGCGACACCGCGCTGCCCGCCCCCGGCGCCGCCACCGCGCCCGGCGCGGCCGCCGCCCGTCCGCGGCGCCCGCGCCTGCAGCCGTGGCACTGGGCGCCCTACGTCTTCGTGAGCCCGTTCTTCGTGCTCTTTGCCGTGTTCGGCGTGTTCCCGATGTTGTTCTCGGTGTGGATGTCGTTCCACCAGTGGGATCCCGCCGAGGGCCTGTCGGCGATGCACTGGGTGGGCATCGACAACTACACGTACACGCTGCACGACGGCGAGTTCTTCAAGGCGCTGTGGAACACCGTGTGGCTGGCGGTGGTGGCGGCATTGCCGCAGCAACTCGTGGCGCTGCCGCTCGCGTTCGCGCTGCACACCGCGTTCGGCCGCTGGCGCAACGCGGTGGCCGGGGCGTACTTCCTGCCGTTCATCACGTCGAGCGTGGCCATCAGCCTGGTGTTCACCACGATCTTCTCGCGCGACTTCGGCGCCATGAACGGCCTGCTCGACGCGCTGCATTCGCTGCCGCTGGTCGGGGGGCTGTTCCCGGCGCGCCACGTCGACTGGTTCAACGAGTCGCACGTGCGCTGGGTGGTGGCCATCGTCGTGTGGTGGCGCTACACGGGCTGGATCACGGTGCTGTACCTGGCTGCGCTGCAGACGGTGCCGCGCGAGCTGTACGAGGCCGCGAAGATCGACGGCGCCAAGGCCGTGCAGCAGTTCTTCCACATCACGATCCCGATGCTCAAGCCGATGATGTTCTTCACGGTGTCGCTCAACCTCATCGGCGGCCTGCAGCTGTTCGAGGAGCCGTTCATCCTCACGGGTGGCACCGGCGGCGCCAGCCGTGCGGCGCGCACGGCCGCGATGCACCTGTACTCCACCGCGTTCGTGGACGGCGACTTCGGCACCGCGTCGGCGGTGGCGTGGCTGCTGTTCCTGTTCATCGGCGTGCTGGCCTTCGTCAACGGGCGCGTGTTTGCCCGCACGGGCCTGAAGGAGGGTGAATGACCGCCGCCACCACCCTGCGCGTGGAGGTGCCCGCGCTGGGCGCCGCGCGCCGTCTCGCCGCCGCCCGCCGTCCGCGCCTCACACGCCGCGTCAAGCCCGTGGCCTGGCTCGGCTACGCCGTCGTCATGGCGGGCGCGGTGCTGATGCTGATGCCGTTCTGGCTGATGTTCGTGTTCGCCACGCGCAGCAATTCCGAGATCCTCACGATGCCGCCGCCGCTGTGGTTCGGCGGCTCGCTGGGCGAGAACCTGCGGATGCTGTTCGAGCGGCTGCCGATGTTCTGGTCCAACTTCGGCATGAGCGTGTACGTGGCCACTGCCACCACGGTGCTGAACCTGCTGTTCTGCAGCATGGCCGGCTACGCGTTCGCGATGTACGAGTTCCGCTTCAAGAGGCTCGCGTTCGGCATCGTGATGAGCACGTTCCTGCTGCCGGCCTTCCTGGGCATGATCCCGAGCGTGCTGATGATGTCGGCCATCGGCTGGATGGACACGGCGCGCGCGCTGTACGTGCCCGCGGCCTGCGGCGCGCTGGGCGTGTTCATGATGCGCCAGTACATCGGCTCGGCCATCCCGCGCGAGCTGATCGAGGCCGCGCGCATCGACGGCAGCAACGAGTTCGCCACCTTCTTTCGCATCGTCGTGCCGCTCATCGGGCCGGCCTTCGGCACGCTGGGGCTGGTCACGTTCATCGGCTCGTGGAACAACTTCATGGGGCCGCTGGTGATCATGCACGACATGTCGCGCTTTACCGTGCCGCTGGCGCTGCGCGCGCTGTCGGGCACCGGCGCCACGCCGTGGGGCGCGATCTCCGCGGGCTCCGCACTCGCCACGCTGCCGCTGCTGGTGATGTTCGTGTTCTGTTCGCGCCGCCTCATCGAAGGCATGACCGCTGGTGCGGTCAAAGGCTAACCACTTTCTTCACCCGAAATCCGCGCGGCCCTCCAGCGCCATTCGGGCTTCATATCCGGAACGCAAGTCCATGTCCCAAGTCCGCCTGCACGACATCCGCAAGACCTACGACGGCAAGGTGTCCGTCATCGACGGCGTCGACCTCACCGTGGCCGACGGCGAGTTCATGGTGTTCGTCGGCCCGTCGGGGTGCGGCAAGAGCACGATGATGCGCATGATCGCCGGCCTCGAGGAGATCACCGACGGCGAGCTGTGGATCGGCGACGAGTTCTCCAACGACCTGCATCCCACGCAGCGCGGCGTGTCGATGGTGTTCCAGAACTACGCGCTCTACCCGCACATGACGGTGGAGCAGAACATGGGCTTCGGCCTGAAGATGGCCGGCCTGCCCAAGGCCGAGGTCAAGGCCGCGGTGGGCCGCGCCGCCGACCTGCTGCGCCTGACGCCGCTGCTCGCGCGCAAGCCCGGCCAGCTGTCGGGCGGCCAGCGCCAGCGCGTGGCCATCGGGCGTGCCATCGTCCGCAAGCCGCGCGTGTTCCTGTTCGACGAGCCGCTGTCCAACCTCGACGCCGGCCTGCGCGTGCAGATGCGCGTGGAGCTCGCCAAGCTGCACGCCGAGCTCGGCACCACGATGATCTACGTCACGCACGACCAGGTCGAGGCAATGACGCTGGGCCAGCGCATCGCCGTGTTCAACCACGGGCGCATCGAGCAGGTGGGCACGCCCGCCGAGCTGTACGAGCAGCCCGTGAATCCGTTCGTGGCCACCTTCCTCGGCTCGCCGACGATGAACATGCTGCCGGGCGAGCTCGTGGCCGAGCCGCTGCGCGGCGGCGCGCAGACCGTGGGCGTGCGCCCCGAGGCGCTCGTGGTGGCCACGCCCGAGGTGGCGGCGGCCAGCACGATCGCGGCGCGCGTGGAGGTGGTGGAGTACCTCGGCGACAGCGTCATCGTGCACGCGCGCGTGCCGCAGGCGGCCGCGCTGGTGGCGGTCAAGATGCAGCCCGGCGTCGACCGCATTCCCGAGGCCGGCAGCGACCTGCGGCTCGCGATGCGGCCCGATGGCCTGCACCGCTTCGACGCGCAGGGGCAGCGGCTGCGGATGTCCGCATGAGCCTGGCCACGCGATTCCTCGGCGGCGCGACGTTGCTCGCGATGACCGCCGTCGCCGCGCACGCGGCCGACGCGTCCGCGATGCCCGCGATGCCCGCGATGCCCGCGAGCGCGTCCGCGCCGGTGCACCTGCCGATGCCCGCGGGGCGCACGCTGCTGATCGTCGGCCAGGAGCGCGGAGAGATCGCCGACTACTGGAAGGCCGTCGGCCCCGCCGGCGGCTACATGCTCTACACGAGCCTCGAGACGCTGTCGAACATGGATCACGCGAGCAAGGGCTCGGGCTGCGGCGACAGCGGCTGGATGTCGTTCCCCGACTGGGTCGAGCACTATCCGGGCACGGCCGCCCAGGTCGGCCTGTACATGGTGGGCATGCTGCCCGACATCGTCTCGGGCGATCTCGACGGCCAGATCGACGAGCTCGGCGACGACCTGCGCCGCACCGGCCGCCCGGTGTACCTGCGCATCGGCTACGAGTTCGACGGCCCGTGGAACCGCTACGACCCCGAGTTGTACCGCGCCGCCTGGCGCCACGTGGCGCAACGCTTGCGCGGCGCTGACGGCCGCGGCCTGCCCAACGTCGCCTTCGTGTGGCACTCCGCCGCGTTCCGGCGCTTCCGCGGCGAGCCGCTGGCGGCCTGGTATCCCGGCGACGACGTCGTCGACTGGGTGGCGCTGAGCTGGTTCGGCTGGGGCAGCGAGGGCGAGACGGCCGACGCCGCGCAGGCGCGCGAGGACGTGGCCGCGTTCGCACGCGCGCACGCGCGGCCGCTGATGATCGCGGAGTCGGCGCCCAAGCAATACGCGCAGGCCGATCGCGCGGACGCGTGGGAGCGCTGGTACGCGCCCCTGTTCGCCTGGATCGAGCGCAACGACGTGCGCGCCTACAGCGCCATCAACCAGGACTGGCGCCGCCTGCCGCAGTGGAGCGACGCGGCGTGCGGCAACGGCACCGACTGGGGCGACACGCGCGTGCACAAGCCCGGCAGCACGATCCTCGAGCGCTGGCGCGCGACGGTCGCCGCGCCGCGCTTCGTGCGCCAGGGCGACCCGCTGCTCGCGCCGAAATGAGCGGTCCTGCCGACCGATTGCAGGCGCGCTGCCCCGACTTCCAGTGGGGTGCCGCCACCAGCGCGTTCCAGATCGAGGGGGCGTTACGCGCCGGGGGGCGCGGCCCCTCGATCTGGGACACCTTCTGCCAACGTCCCGGCGCCATCGCCGGTGGCGACACGGGCGAGCGCGCGTGCGAGCACCACGCACGCTGGCGCGAGGACGTCGAGCTGATCGCCGGCCTCGGCCTGAACGCCTACCGCTTCTCCATCGCCTGGCCGCGCGTGCAGCCTACGGGCCACGGCCTGGCCAACTTCTCGGGCCTGGGCTTCTACGACCGTCTCGTCGACCGCCTGCTCGAGCGCGGCGTGCAGCCGCATGCGACGCTGTACCACTGGGACCTGCCGCAGGCGCTCGAGGACGAGGGCGGCTGGCGCTCGCGCGACACGGCGCTGCGCTTTGCCGACTACGCGGCGCTGGTCGCGGAGCGCTTCGGCGACCGGCTGGCGAGCCTGGCGACGCACAACGAGCCGTGGGTCAGCGCCGAGCTGGGCCACGCGCGCGGCGTGTTCGCGCCGGGGCTGCGCGATCCGCTGGCGGCATCGCGCGCGAGCCATCACCTGCTGTTGTCGCACGGCCTGGCGGTGGCGGCGATCCGCGCGCACGCGCCGTCGCTGCCGGCCGGCATCGTGCTGAACATGGCCCCCGCGTGGCCGGCCACGGACAGCGCGTCTGACGGCCTCGCCGCCGCGCGCGAGTACACGCGCCTGGTGCGCTGGTACGCCGATCCGCTGCTGCTGGGCCGCTACCCCGACGACCAGCCGGATACGCCAGACCGTATCCCCGACAGCCCGGTGCGCGACGGCGACTTCGCGTTGATCGCCGCGCCGACGGACTTCCTCGGCATCAACTACTACACCCGCCTGTGGATCTCCACGTCGACGCCGCCGGTGCCCGCACCGGGGCGCGAAGGCTTCAGCGAGATGGACTGGGAGACGTACCCGCAGGGCCTGCTGGAGCTGTTCGACCGCCTGCGCGCCGACTACCCGGCGCTCCCGCCCCTGGTCGTCGCCGAGAACGGCTTCGCGGCGGCGGATGCGATGGTCGACGGGCGCGTCGACGACATCACGCGGCGGCGCTACCTGCAGCTGCACGTCGAGGCGGTGCGCCCGGCGCGCGCTCGAGGCGACGACATCCGCGGCTACTTCGTGTGGAGCCTGCTGGACAACTTCGAGTGGGCGTCGGGGTATGCGAAGCGGTTCGGGATCGTGCATGTGAACTATGCGACGCAGCGGCGGACCGTGAAAGAGAGTGGGCGGTGGTATGCGGCGCATGTGGCTGCTGCGCGGGAGCGTGAGCGGTCGTTGCGCGGTGTGTTGGTTTCTGGGTAGGCATGGTGGGTCGGGGGACATGAGCGAAAAGCGAATCCCCGACTCTCCGTGCCTGCCCAGAGGCAAGAAAGGGCGCCCGCAAGCAGGCGCCCTCTCATTCCCGACGACGTCGGATCAGTTCACGTCAAGGCAACGCGTTCAAGGCTGCCTTCGTCGGCACCGAGAAGTTGTACCCATCATGCTTGTCCCAGTTGATCGACCAGGTCATCGCCCCCCGGAAGGTCGGGTACGCCTTCGACGGCTTGATCGTGTTGCAGCCGGTCAGCCTGGTCAGGCAGTTGAGCGTGTTGGTGACCACCGTCGGCGTGACGAAGCCCGAGTTGGCCGAGCTCGGGCCCGACGGCACGCCGAACGCCACCTGGTCGGGACGCAGCCCGTTGAAGTGCCAGCCCGTGCCGTAGGCCACGCTGAAGCCCTCGATGAGCATCAGGCTGCCCGCCACCAGCCCGTCCACCGTGCCTTCCTGCACTTGCTGGTTGCTCGCGTTGTCGTACGTGAAGCCGCCGTTGTTGTAGTACTGCACGTGGATCTCGGTCAGGTCGTTGCGCAGCGCGTCGATGATGGGCAGGTAGGCGCCCCAGATCGAGCCGTAGGCCACGTAGCCGCCCTGCACGTACGGATGCTCCGGCGCCATCGACAGGTAGAAGTTCGGGCCCACCTTGGCCTTGAGCTGCTGCATCGCGGTGACCAGGTTGGTCTGCAGCGCGGTGTTCTGCGACACGCCCGTCTCGAGGTCGAGGTCGATGCCGTCGAAGCCGAACTTCTGGATG
>FTBV01002196.1_pt1 | contig 29977 bp, 25 predicted proteins | sample 1639281 | NCBI WGS metagenome assembly FTBV01 (sample SAMEA3914864, study PRJEB12502) | metagenome | biome: forest; material: soil | place: USA | collected 2012-03-12 | depth 0.3 m | reverse complement strand
GTGGTGGGGGCGGTGGCGGTGGCGGTGGTGGCGCCACGTTCACCCTGTCCGCGTCGCACGCCAATCCGGGCACCGTGGTGGCGTCGCCCTCCGGCACGGATCGCGCGCTGAACTGCGGCGCCGCCTGCTCGGCCAAGTACGCCGCGGGCACCGCCGTCACGCTGACCGCCGTGCCGCCCCCGGGCGCCACGTTCTTCAACTGGACCGGCGCCTGCAGCGGCACCGCGCCCAGTTGCACCGTCACGATGTCCGCGGACCGCTCGGCCCAGGCGGTGTTCTCGAAGTAGCCCAAGGCTCGCGAGGGGGCCCGGCAGCCCGCCCGCGCGGCCGGCGGGCCGGGCCGTCGCCGTTCAGGGGGCGTGGGCCGAGGCGCTGCCGGAGGCACCTTGCGCCTGGGCCTTGGCCAGCAGCTGGTCCACCTTCTTCGCCACCCGCCGGTCCAGCAGCCAGCGCTCCACCGCGGTGGCGTCGTCGAACAGGGGTTGGGCCTCCGCGCGGCACGCGGCCGCGAACGGCGCGTGGCGCGCGGCGGGCCACGCGGCCTGCTCCTTGCGCGCCGCGGCCAGCAACTGGTCGCCCTCGGGGTTGCGCAGGCCGCGCTTCCACGCGATGGCCACGAACGTGAAGCCCAGGCGCGTCACCTGCAGCATCTCGTCGCGCACGTTGGTGGCGCCCTGCGCGGCGCGGTGGGCCAGCGCATGCTGGTCGATCTCCAGCGCGGCGGCGCAGGCCGCGGCGTGCAGGTGGAAGGCGCGGTCGGCGTCGTCGTCGGCGCGGGCCGGCGCGCAGGCGAGCGCGGCGAGGGCGAAGAGGGCGGCGCTGGCGGCCCTGGCCAGGGCGGCGATCGCCGGCGCCGGGCGCGCGGCGCGGCGGGGGGCGGAGGCGGGATGGGGCATGGGGCGGAACGTACCACGCGGGGCCGGCGGGCGCCGCGACGGGTCGTCCGCCGGGGCGCGCACCGCGTCACCGCAGCGCCTCGATCGGCGCCAGCGCCAGGGCCTGCCGCACGTGGCGCCAGGTCGCCAGCAACGTCACGAGCGCCGTCAGCAGCGTCGCCGCCACCAGCGGCGCCACCAGCCCGCCCGCCCGGCCCGCGCGGTCCTCGAACCCGTCCAGGTAGGCGATGCCGCCCCACGCCGCCAGGGGCAACGCGACGGCGGCGGCCACCAGCAACGGCGTGCCGAACTCGCGCGCCACCTGCGCCGCGATGGCGGCGTCGCCCGCGCCGTGCAGCCGGTGCAGCACCAGCTCGGTCCGCCGGCGGCGCAGCGTGTCGGCCACCAGCGCGTAGGCCCCCAGCATGGCCACCGCCACGGCCAGCAGCGCCACGACCGACACGGTCGTGGTCAGGCGGTCCTCCTGGCGGTAGAGGTCGGCGCGCTGGTCGTCCGCCCACTGGATCTCCACGGGCACCTTCAGGCCGTGCGCCGCCCACGCGAGCGAGACGGCGCGCTGGAGGGCGACCGGGTCGGGCCCGGTGGCGGCGAGGTTCCACTGCGAGCGGTCGGTCAACAGGAAGAGCTGCGCCTGCACGGGATCGCGCGCCGACTCCATCGACATCGCCTTCACCACGGCAACGACCCGCCGCACATCGTTGCCCGCCTGCATGAAGCCGCCGCCGCCCCGCACGAGCGCGCCCACTGCAGCGCCCGGCGACGCGAAGCCCAGCCCGCGCGCGGCCTTCTCGTCGATCACCACGGCCTGCTCGCCGGCCGCGGTCCGGGGTCGGCCCGCCAGCACGGTCATGCCCCACGTGTCGAAGAAGGACGGCGCCACCACGCTCACGCGGACGGCCGCGCGGTGCCCGTCGGCGCTGGCCTCCAGCTCGCGCTGGCCCGACGTGTCCAGCACCGGGCTCTGGTAGCTGAACGCCCAGTGGGCGATGGCCGGGTCGCGGGACAGCTCCGTGCCCAGTGCGGACAGGTCGGGCATCAGGTCGGGGTTCGTCTCCATGCCCAGCACCAGCCGGCCGTGGGTGTCCAGGCCGCGATCGGTGGTGAGCAGGTGATGCTGCTGAGTGGCGAGCACGCCGGCCAGGGAGAGCAGGCCGAGCGCGCCGGCCAGCTGCAACGCCAGCAGGCCCTGGCGCACGCGCCGGCCCCACGGCCCCTCGCTGGCCGTGCGGCCCTGCAGCGCGGCCGCGGGGGCCCGGCGCAGCGCGCGCCAGGCGGGGATCGCCAGCGTCAGGGGCAACAGCGCACACGTGAGCGCGAACAGCGCCGCCACGGGCCGCCACGGCGGCGGGTCGGCCACGGGCAGGTCGGGCGACAGGCCCATCCAGTTGGCCACGGCGGGGGCCACCCACCAGGCGAGCAGCAGCGCGCCGCATGCGCCCAGCAGCAACGGCAGCGCGGACTCCGCGGCCCACGACGCGGCCAGCATCGCGTCGCTCGCGCCCAGGCTGCGGCGCAGCGCCGTCTCGCGCTGGCGTTGCAGCAGGTCGGCCGCGCGCAGGTTGGCGGTGTTGAGCGCGGCCATCAGCAGCAGCAGCGCGCTGGCCCCCGCCACGGCGCCCAGCACGCGCCAGCGCAGCACGCGGGTCTCGCCCTCGAACGGCAGCTGCGGCAGCGGCACGCCGCGGAAGAACGCGGCCTCGCGCCCGGCGCGCCACTCGATCGGCAGCTCGCCGTAGCGCGGGCTGTTGACGAAGGCGTCGCGCATCCAGCCGCCCACCTGCCCGGCGTCGGTGCCGGGCCGCAGCCGCGCCAGCACGCGGCCGTTCATGCGGTAGATCCAGGTGCGGTCCTGCTCGGGCAACGTGTTGGCCTGCGAGTCGAAGCCGGCCAGCACCATCGCGCCGCCCACCAGCGGGCTGGCGCCGAAGTGCGGATGGCGCGGGTCGAGGTGGGGGATGACGGCGCCCACGGTGTACCAGCGGTCGTCGGCGGCCTGCACGCGGCGGCCCAGCGCCTGCGCGGGCGGCAGGTCGCCCCACAGCTTCTGCAGCAGGTCGGGCGTGATGGCGATGCCGTCGTGGCTCTCCAGCGTGGCGCGCGCATCGCCCGCCAGCGCCTGTTGCCCCATCAGCGGCGCGTAGTCCGGGTCGGCCAGCACCAGCAGCGCCGGCGTGCGGCCGCCGCCCGTGCGGAACTCCATCCCGTCGAAGGCCACGCGCGTGACCAGGTCCAGCGGCGCGTGGCGGGCCTTCAGCAGCGGGCCGAACGCCACGGGCACCGCGAGGAACCAGGGGCTCGGCTCGCCGGGCGGGTTGCCCTTGAAGTCCAGCATCACCACGCGGTCAGGCCGAGGGATCGACGGGTCCACCTGCGCGAACGCGACGGCGAACAGCGCCACCAGCAGGCAGGCCGCCTGGGCCACCACGAGGCCGCCCACGGCCACCGCCTGCGCGCGTGCGGTCGTGCGCAGGTGGCGCACGGCATCCGCCCACAGGCCGCGCGCGGCCGCGGCCGCGCGTTGCAGGCGCGAGGCGTCGCCGGCGCTGTTCGCGCCGTCCGCCCCGCCCCCGTCGCCCGCGTCGCTCGCACCGTCCACGCCGCTCACGCCGCGCCCCCCGCGGCATCCGCGTGCGCATCCACCAGCACGCGGCCGTCCAGCAGCCGCACCGTGCGCGACGCCAGCGCCGCGTGCTCCGCGCTGTGCGTCACCATCACCAGCGTGGTGCCCTCGTCGTTCAACTCGCGCAGCAGGCGCATCACCTCGTGGCCATGGGCCGTGTCCAGGTTGCCCGTGGGCTCGTCGGCCAGCAGCAGCGCGGGGCGCGCGGCGATGGCGCGGGCGATGGCCACGCGCTGCTGCTGGCCGCCGCTCAGCTGGCTGGGATGGTGCTGCGCGCGGTGGGCCAGGCCCAGGCGCTCCAGCACCTCGCCCACGCGCGCGTGCTGGGCCTTCTCGGGCAGGCCGCCGTAGCGCAGGGCCAGGCGCACGTTCTCGTGCACGCTCATCTCGTCCACCAGGTTGAAGCTCTGGAACACGAAGCCGATGCGGCCGCGGCGCAGGGCGGCCAGCTCGCGGCCACTCCGGCGGGACACGTCCTCGCCCTGCAGGCGGTAGGTGCCCGACGTGGGCCGGTCCAGCAGGCCCAGCAGGCCCAGCAATGTTGACTTGCCGCAGCCCGACGGGCCGGTGATGGCCACGTACTCGCCGGCCTCCACGCGCAGGTCGATGGCATCGAGCGCGGTGGTCTCGATGTCGCCCGCGCGGTGGCGCTTGGTCAGTTGGTGCAGGTCGATCATGGGAGGCGGATTGTCCGGTCGTGGCGGGGAGGCTTGGACGCGTGGATGCGTTGGACGCGTTGGAGGCGTTGGAGGCGATGGAGGCGGTGGAGGCGTGGCTGGCGTGGCGGTCAGGGCAGGGCCAGCGTGTCGCCGTCGCCGGGGGGCTGCGACACCAGCACCTCGTCGCCCGCCTGCAGGCCGGCCAGCACCTCCACCTGGCCCGCGGCGCGGCGGCCGAGCGTGACGTAGCGGCGCTGCAGCGTGCGGCCATCGCCGGCCCCACCGCGTTCGCGCACGTAGAGGCTTGACTGCACGCCCGGCCCCTCGGGCAGCAGCAGCGCGGGCGTGGGCGGGCTGAGCTGCAGGCGCACGTCCAGCGCCTGGCCGGGCTGCATCGCCCCGGGCGACGGTCCGCTGCCCGTGTCGCCACGCCAGCGCAGCAGCACACGCACCTTGCCGTCGTGCACCTGGGGCAGCACCTGCGCCAGCCGCAGGTCGCCCGCCGCGCTGGTGGCCACCAGGCCCGCGTTGCCGGCCCGCAGGCGGGGCAGCCAGTATTCGTCCACGTCCGCCACCAGCTGCACGCCGCCGGCGGGGTCGTCGATGCGGCCCAGGTGGTCGCCGGGCCGCACGGCGGCGCCTACCTGCAGCGCGAAGCCGCTGAGGCGGCCGGCCATCGGCGCACGCGGCTGCAGGCGCTCGCGCGCAAGTTCCAGCAACTGCAGGCCCTGCACGGCGCGCGTCATCTGGTCGATCGACTGCGCGCGGATCGCGGCCTCCCGGCGCTGGTCCTCCCGCGCATCCGCCAGCAGCTGCGTGGCCAGCGCGCGCTGGCGCACCGCCTGCGCCAGCGCGGCCGGCGACACGAAGCCCGCGTCGGCCAGCAGCGACTGCCGCTGCCAGTCGCTCTCCGCCTGCCCCTGCGCCGCCTGCAGCTGCGCCAGCTCGCGCCGGTTCTGCGCCAGGCTCTGGGCCTGCGCGCTGCGCTCCATCGACACGTTGGCCATCTGCTGCGCCACCTCCGACCCGCGCTGCATCAGCAGCTGCTCCTGCTCGTCGCTCTGCAGGCGATACAGCGGGGCGCCGGCCGCCACCACGTCGCCGTCCTGCGCCAGCACGGCCTCCACGCGGCCCGCTTCCGGGGCGTCCAGCTGCACCGAGCGCAGCGGCTCGGCGCGCGCGCGCAGCACCACGTCGTCGTGGAAGGTGCCGGCCTGCACGGTCGCGACCTGCGCGGTGGTCGAGGCGGCCTGCACGCGCGGCGCGCGCTGCCAGGCCAGCGCGGCCGCGGTGGCCAGGGCCGCGACGGCGAGGAGGGCGTTGGCGCGAGGGCCGCCCGGCCAGCGCAGGCGGCGCTTCGCCACGCGGCGGTCCATCGAGGCGCCGCTGTGCGGGGCGGGGCCGGACATGGCGGGGCCGGACATGGCGGGGCCTGACGGCGTGGGGTCGGACGTCGCGTGGCCGGACGGCGCGTGGCCGGCCGACGCGGGGCCGGGCAGGGCGGCGGAGCGGGGCAGCGCGTTGGCGTCCAGGGCAGGGGCAGCGTTCGTCACGAACCCCACTGTGCCGGCGCTGCCCCGCCGCCGCGAGGGCCCTGTCCGCCTCCGGACAGTCCGCTGGCGCGCGCGGGCGCGAGGCTGCGAAGATGGCGTCCGTGGCGGACACTCCCATCCTTCTCCTCGACGACGATCCCGACGTGGGCCTGGCAGCACAGCTGCTGCTGCAGCGGCGCGTGGCGCCGGTCACCTGCCTGCGCCGCCCCGCCGAGCTGGCGGGCGCGCTGGATGCGTTGCGCCCGGCCCTGCTGCTGCTGGACCTGAACTTCGGCCCCGGCCGCTCCGACGGCGCGCAGGGCCTGCGCCTGCTGCAGGACGTGCAGGCGCGCGCGCAGCCGCCGGTGGTGGTGGTGATGACCGCCTACGCGGACATCGACCTGGCCGTGCAGGCGCTGCGCCGCGGCGCCTTCGACTTCGTCACCAAGCCGTGGGACAACGTGAAGCTGGTGGCCACCTGCCACGAGGGGCTGCAGCGCGCGAAGGCGATGGCGGAGCCCGGCCGGCCGCCCGCGACCGCGCAGGCGGCGAGTGCCGCGGCGGCGTCGCCGTCCACGACCCCCGGCCCGACCGCCGCCGCCGAGCCCGTGCGATCTCTGGCCGCGCAGGAGCGCGCCGCCGTGCTGGCCGCGATGGCCCGGGCCGAGGGCAACCTGAGCGCGGCGGCGCGCCTGCTGGGCCTGTCTCGCGCGGCGCTGTACCGGCGCCTGGACAAGCATGGGCTCTGAGCGCTGGCGGCTGCTGCTGGCGTGCGCGTGCCTGGGCGCGGGCGGGGTGGTGGCGGGGATGCAGCTGGATGCGGTGCCGAGCCTGCTGGCGAGCGCGCTGGCGACCCTGGGCGAGGCGCGCGCGTGGACGGCGGCCGCGGTGCTGGGCCTGGGCGGGCTGGCCATCGCGTGGCCGCTGGCCCGCGCGCGCGGGGGCGGGGGCGCCCGCGAGGGCGCGGGCGCTTCCGCAGGCCCGCGCGCGGACGCGCGCCTGGGCGCCGACACCCCGCTTCACGCGGACACGCCACCGTCCCCCGACGCCCACGCGCTGGCCGTGCTGCAGGCGCAGGTGGAGGCCCTGCCCGTGGCGGCGTGGCAGGTGCGCGAGGGCACGCCCCGCGCCCTCACCAGCCGCGCGCGCCGCCTGTCCGCGCCCGGCGGCGTGCGCGACGTCGGCGCGCTGCACCACCTGCTGCGCACGGCCACGCAGGCGGGCCCGGTGGTGCTGGAGACCGAGCGCGGCAGCGAACGCTGGCAGCTGCGCCGGCAGCCGCTGGACCTGGACGGCCACGCGCAGGCCCTGCTGGTGCTGGTGCCGCTGGAGAACGAGCTGGAGTCGGAATCGTTGCTGGCGTGGCAGCAGCTGGTGCAGGTGCTGACGCACGAGATCATGAACTCGCTCACGCCGATCCGCAGCCTCAGCCAATCGGCGCTGGGCTTCGTCGAGGAGCCCGGCGCGCAGGCCGACCTGCGGCTCGCGCTGGACGCCATCGCGCGCCGCGCCGACAGCCTCGCCACCTTCGTGGGCACGTACCGCCGCGTGAGCCAGTGGCCCGCGCCGGTGCTGGCGCCGGTGGACGTGGCGGCGCTGTTCGCGCGGCTGTCGCACGCGGTGCGGCCCGAGTGGGTGGCGCGCGGCGGCCAGGCGCACTTCGACGTGGAGTCGCCCACGCTGCGCCTGCAGGCGGACGAGGGCCAGCTGGAACAGGCGCTGCTGGCGTTGGTCCAGAACGCGGCCCAGGCCACGGCCCACGCGCCCGCGCCGCGCCTGTGGGTGCAGGCACGCCAGGGCCGCGGCGGCCGCCTCCAGGTGAGCGTGCGCGACAACGGCCCGGGCGTGCCGGCGGGCCTCGAGCGCCAGATATTCCTGCCGTTCTTCAGCGCGCGGGAGGGCGGCCAGGGCATCGGCCTCACGGTGGTGCGCCAGCTGGTCAACGGCATGGGCGGCCGCGTGCGCCACGTGCGGCCGCTGGAGGGCGGCGCGGCCTTCGTGCTGAGCTTCTGAACGCCGGCGCTTCAGGCCAGGCGGAACACCGCCACCGTCTCGGTCAACGACGCCGCCTGCAGGCGCAGGCTCTCCGCGGCCGCGGCGGATTCCTCCACCAGCGCGGCGTTCTGCTGCGTCACCTGGTCCAGCTGGCTCACGGCGTCGCCCACCTGGTCGATGCCCACCGACTGCTCGTGGCTGGCCGCGCTGATCTCGCGGATCAGGTCGCTCACGCGCTTGACCTGCGTCACCACGTCGGTCATCGTGCGGCCCGCGTCGTCCACCAGGCGCGAGCCGGCCTCGACCTTCACGACGCTCTCGCCGATCAGCGACTTGATCTCCTTGGCCGCGCCGGCGGAGCGCTGCGCCAGCACCCGCACCTCGCCCGCCACCACGGCGAACCCGCGGCCCTGCTCGCCCGCGCGCGCCGCTTCCACGGCCGCGTTCAGCGCGAGGATGTTGGTCTGGAACGCGATGCCGTCGATCGTGCCGATGATCTCGGCGATGCGCTGCGACGAGCGGGTGATGTCCTGCATCGTGCTCACCACCTCGCCCACGACCGCCCCGCCGCGCTCGGCCACCGCGGACGCGTCACCGGCCAGGCGCGTGGCCTCGCTCGCGGTCTCCGCGTTCTGCTTCACCGTGGCGGTCAGCTGCTCCATCGAGGCCGCGGTCTGCTGCAGGTTGCTCGCCTGCTCCTCGGTGCGCTGGCTCAGGTCCGCGTTGCCGGTGGCGATCTGCGACGAGCCCGTCGCGATCGAATCCGAGCCGTCGCGCACGCTGGAGACGATGCGCACCAGGCCGTCGTTCATGCGCTTGAGCGCCGCCAGCAGGTGGCCGATCTCGTCCTGCGACGTCACGTCGATGCGCGCGCTCAGGTCGCCCGCGGCCACCGTCTCGGCCACCGCCACGGCGCGCGCGATGCCCTGCACGATGGCGCGCACCAGCAGCCACGCCAGCAGGCCGGCGGTGGCGATCACGACCACGCTGACGATGCTGTTCGTCCACAGCACCTGCCGGTACGTGGCCTGGCTGCCCGTGTACTCGTTCTCGGCCACGTCCTGCTGCACCTGCGTCAACTGGTCCATCACGCCCGCCAGGGGGTCGATGGCCGGGTACAGCTGCTTGTCGTTGAACGCCTTCAGGCCGTCGATGTCCTTGGCCTTCAGCAGCGCCTCCACCTGGCGGCCCGCGTCGTCGGCGCGCTTCATCAGCGGCTCCGCCTGGGCCACCAGCTGCTGCTCGCGGGGCACCAGGAACGTGGCGGTGTAGGCCTTCCAGTTGTCGGCGATGGCCTGGCGCGCCTGGGCCAGCGCCTTCAGGCCCTCCTCGGGCGACAGGGCGCCCGCGGCCACCTTGTGGGGCGTGTCGATGAACGCGCCGGAGTAGCCGTCGGCCACCAGCTTCAGCTGCTTCATCGGCACCACGCGGTCGTTGTAGACCGTCTCCAGCACCGCGTTGCTGGCGCGCAGGCGCAGCACGGCGGCGACGGACGACAGGACGAGCAGCAGCAGCAAGCCGCCCACCAGCATCAGCAGGCGGGCGCGCAGGGTGAGGTTCTTCATGGGAGCTCCGGTTGGGGCGGGGTCTGGGAATCCCCGTCTCTTTCGGAACTGTCGCCCGTTACTTAAATTTGAATAAAACGAACAACATGAAGAAATCACGTCAATTCAGGGGGTGGCGGAAGCCCACCAGGGCCACTCATCCAGGACAAGTCACAGCGGCGGCAGGTCTGCCTTGTATTCCACGAGCCGGGCCTCGTCGCCCTTCATCCGCCACGTGAAGCTCTCGTGCACCTCGCCCGCCGCATACCGGGTGAGGTATTGCTGCGCCAGGTCCGCGCTGTCGGTCGGCCCCACCTTCCGTCGCCAGTGCTGCTCCTTCGACGACTGCGTGGCGCCCATGCGCGCATGCACGGCGCTGGCCAGGGCGACGAACTGCGCCCGGGTGACGCCGTTGCGCAGGTCGGGCGCCGCGGCGGTATAGATGGCGTCGTACTGGCCGGCGTCCAGCTGGCGGTGGAACTGCTGCACGGCGCGCTCGGCGGCCTGGCGGTCCACCGGGTCGCTGCAGCCGGTGAGGGCGGGCAAGGCGGCCAGGGCCAGGGCGGCGACAGGCAGGGCCAGTGCGGCGACAGGCAGGGCGAGGCGGGACATGGAGGACTTCCTTCGGGAGGTGACCGTCGATGTCCCGCATTCTTGCCGTCGCACCCGCGCCGGTCAAAGCCGCAGGGACAGGCTGCAGGGGCGCAGGACCGGCCTGCGTGCGCGACCGACGAACCGTCAGGCCGTGCGCGCGCGGCGCACGTACGAGGCCACGAAGGTGCGCTCCGAGCCGTCGCGCATCCGCAGCGTCACCTCGTCGCCCGCCAACGACAGCACCTCGCCGTCGCCCAGCCGCGGCACCGTCACCACGTCGCCCACGGTGAACGGCGGTGCCTGCCTGCGCAGCGCGCGGGCGCGTTCGGCCGGGCGATCCTTGCCCAGCAGCGGCCCGGGCGTGGCCGCGGGCGGGGGGCGCAGGCAGTTGTCGCAATGACCGCAGCCCTGCGCGAACGGCACGGCCTCGCCGAAGGCCTGCAGCAGCACGCGCCAGCGGCAGAAGCCCGTCTGCGCGTAGAACACCATGCGCTCCAGCGCCTCGTGGTCGCGCTCGGCCTTGCGCTCGGCATCCTCGACCAGCGCGCTCAACGCCGCGTCGCTGACCGGCGCGTCCGTGGTGGCGCGCCAACCCTGCGTGGCGTCGTGGCGCACCAGGCCGGCCGCGCGCAGCTGCGCCAGCGCGGCGGCCACGCGCGTGCGCGGCAGGTGCAGGCCCTCGGCGGGCGCCTGCGAGGGCACGGCGCCCAGCACCGCGCGCAGGTCGGGCACGCCCAGCGGCTTCCTCGCCAGGAAAAACTGCTGCACCTGCCGGTCGCGCCGATGGAAGATCAGGGTGCAATCGGCGGCCTCGCCGTCGCGGCCCGCGCGGCCCGCCTCCTGGTAGTAGGCCTGGGGGCTGCCCGGCAACTGGTAGTGCACGACGAAGCGGATGTCGGCCTTGTCGATGCCCATGCCGAAGGCGTTGGTGGCCACCATCACGCGCACCGCGCCGCCCATGAAGCTTTCCTGGTTGGCGTGGCGCTGCGCCGCGGGCAGGCGGCCGTGGTACAGCGCCACCGATTCGCCCGCGCCCAGCAACCGCTCGTGCAGGGCCTCCGCCACCTTCACCGTGGACACGTAGACGATGCCGCTGCCCGGCGTGCGCGCCAGGGCGGCCTGCAGCTGCGAGAATTTCTCGTCGTCATTCACGGCCTGTACGGCCCGCAGGCGCAGGTTGTCGCGGTACATGCCCGTGTGCACCACGCGCAGCCGCGGCCGGCCCAGCTGGGCGCGGATGTCCTCCACCACGTCCGGCGTGGCGGTGGCCGTCAACGCCAGCACCGGCGGACGGCCCAGCGCCTGCAGCGCGGCGCCCAGGCCCAGGTAAGCGGGGCGGAAATCGTGGCCCCACTGCGAGATGCAGTGCGCCTCGTCCACCACCAGCAGCGCGACGCGGCCCTTGGCGAGCAGCGCCTGGAACTCCGGGTCCACCAGCCGCTCGGGCGTGGCGAACACCACGTCGCTGGCCGACTGCTCGATGCGCGTGAGCGACGCGTCCTGCGCGCTGGCGGATTGCGCGCTGTTCAGCTGCTCGGCCGCCACGCCGGCGTCCTCCAGCTTCTCGGCCTGGTCCTTCATCAGCGAGATGAGGGGCGACACGACGACGGTCGTCCCGTCCAGGTGCAGCGCGGGCAACTGGTAGCACAGCGACTTGCCGGCTCCGGTGGGCATGATGGCCAGCGTGTCGCGGCCCGCCAGCACGCGGTCGATCACCTCGGCCTGGCCGGCGCGCAGTTCCGTGAGGCCGAAGGTGCGGCGCAGCGTTCGGCGCAGGGCGGGGGGCAGGGCGGGGCTCATGGGGGTCCCTTCGGCAAGGGGGATGCCCCGGGCCATGGCGTTGCCTGGCGCCCCTGGCCGCGTCCGGCGGGGTGCCGCAGAATCGCTGCTCCTCCACTGCCGCCAAGGGAGCCGCCATGACGCCCAAGAACACCATCTGCCTCTGGTACGACCGCGACGCCCTGGCCGCGGCCCGGTTCTACGCCGAGACCTTCCCCGACAGCCACGTGGGCGCGACCTACAAGGCCCCCAGCGACTTCCCCGGCGGCCACGCCGACGACGTGCTCACGGTCGAGTTCACGGTGATGGGCATCCCGTGTTTGGGCCTGAACGGCGGACCGATGTTCAAGCAGACGGAGGCGTTCAGCTTCCAGGTGGCCACCGACGACCAGGGGGAGACCGACCGCCTCTGGAACGCCATCGTCGGCAACGGCGGCCAGGCAAGCGACTGCGGCTGGTGCAAAGACCGCTGGGGCCTGTCGTGGCAGATCACGCCGCGCGCGCTGACCGACGCGATGAAGGACCCGGACCCGGGCGTGCGCAAGCGCACGTTCGACGCGATGATGACGATGCAGAAGATCGACGTGGCGGCGATCGAGAAGGCGCGCAGGGGCTGACCCACTGGCGCCCGTCTTGGTGGATGGCATCGCGCTTGCCGCGGGATGGGCGACCCCCATCCATTTTCGAAAGGAGATGCCATGCCCCGCAACGCCTGGAGCGACAAGCGCGAACGTCAATACAAGCACATCCGCGACGGCGCGGAAGCCCACGGCAAGTCCGAGAAGGTGGCCGAGCGCATCGCTGCCGCCACGGTGAACAAGGACCGCGCACGCGCCGGTGAATCGAAGGAGGCCAGCCCCTCGTCGCTGCGAGGGCCGTCGCCCGAGAAGCGCGGGGGCCAGCACTCGCACGCGGGCGCCCAGGGGCGCACGAAGGACGAGCTCTACCGTGCGGCCAAGGCGCACGGCATCGAAGGCCGCTCGCGCATGGACAAGGCCGAGTTGGCCCGCGCGGTGGCGCGCAAGGAGAAGTAGGCCTCGCGCCGTGCCGCAGGGCCGGCCTCAGGCCCCCTGCGGCTGCGCCTGCGGCAGGCCCTTCAGCAGCTTGTCCAGGGTGACGGGATAGTCCCGCACCCGCACGCCCGTGGCGTTGTAGACCGCGTTGGCGATGGCCGCGCCCACGCCGCACAGGCCCAGCTCGCCCACGCCCTTGGCCTTCATCGGGGACGACACCGGGTCCACCTCGTCCAGGAAGACGACCTCCTGGTGCGGGATGTCCGCGTGCACGGGCACCTCGTAGCCGGCCAGGTCGTGGTTGACGAAGAAGCCGCGGCGCGTGTCCACCTGCAGCTCTTCCATCAACGCCGCGCCCACGCCCATCGTCATCGCGCCGATCACCTGGCTGCGCGCGGAAATCGGGTTGAGGATGCGGCCGGCCGCGCACACGGCCAGCATGCGGCGCACGCGGATCTCGCCGGTGTAGGCGTCCACGCCCACCTCCACGAAGTGCGCGCCGAACGTGGACTGCTGGTACTTCTTGCCCAGGTCGCCGTACTCGATGTGGTCCTCGCCCACCAGGCCCTCCGGGCCGGCCACTTCGCCCAGCGGCAGGCGCTTGTCGCCTGCCACCACGTGGCCGTCGACGAACGTCGCGGTCGTGGCGTCCGCCCCCGCGCCGGTGAGGCCGGCCTTCTTCAACACGGCCTCGCGCAGCGCCAGGCACGCCGCGTACACGCCGGCCGTCGAGTTGTTGCCTCCCCACTGCCCGCCCGAGCCGCACGAGGCCGGAAAGTCCGAATCGCCCAGCCGCACCACCACGCGGTCCAGGGGCACGCCCATCGTCTCGGCCGCTGTCTGCCCGATGATCGTGTAGCTGCCGGTGCCGATGTCGGTCATGTCGGTCTCGACCGTGACGATGCCGCGCGCGTCCAGCTTCGCGCGCGCCGCCGACTTGGTGTTGAGGTTGTTGCGGAACGCCGCCGCCACGCCCAGGCCCACCAGCCAGTGGCCGTCCCGCACCTGCGCGGGGCGCGCCATGCGCTGGCTCCAGCCGAACTTCTCCGCCCCCACCTGCAGGCACTTCACCAGCTGGCGCTGCGAGAACGGCCGGCCCGGCTTCTCCGGGTCCTCCTGCGTGTCGTTGCGCACGCGGAACGCGATCGGGTCCAGGCCGCACTTCTCGGCCATCTCGTCGATGGCGATCTCCAGCGCCATCAGGCCGGGCGCCTCGCCGGGCGCGCGCATGGCATTGCCCTCGGGCAGGTCCAGCACGGCCAGGCGCGTGGCGGTCAGGCGGTTGGCGCCGGCATAGAGCAGGCGCGTCTGGTTGACGGCGGTCTCCGGCTTGCCGCCGGGCAGGTCGCCGGACCAGCTCTCGTGGGCGATGGCGGTGAGCCTGCCGTCCTTGTCCGCGCCCAGCCGGATGCGCTGGATCGTGGCCGGCCGGTGCGTGGCGTTGTTGGGGATCAGCGGGCGCTGCAGCGCCACCTTCACGGGCCGCCGCGCGGCGCGCGCGCCCAGCGCGGCCAGCACCGCGTCGGCGCGCACGAACAGCTTGCCGCCGAAGCCGCCGCCCACGTAGGGCGACACCAGGCGCACCTTGTCCTTGGGCATGCCCAGCGTCTTGGCCAGGTCCGTGCGGCTCCAGTCCACCATCTGGTTGGACGTCCACACGGTCAGGCGGTCGCCGTCCCACTTCGCGGTCGTGGCATGGGGCTCCATCATGCTGTGGGACTGGTCGGGCGTGGTGTAGCTCGCGTCCAGCTGCACCGGGGCCGCGGCGAAGGCCGCGTCGAAGTCGCCCACCTTGGACACTGGAGGCCCCGACATCGGGTCGGCCTTCGGCGGCTGCGCGCCGGGCTTCTCGGCCGCCAGGCTCCACTTGCCCCGCGCGGGCGCGTACGTCACGTGCACGCGGTGCGCGGCCGCGCGGGCCTGCTCGAAGGTCTCGGCCACGATCAGCGCCACCGCCTGGTGGTAGTGCTGGATGTCCGGCCCGCCCAGCAGGTGCGCCGTGTTCATCTTGCCCTTGCCCAGCTTGCCCGCGCTGCGGGCCGTGACGATGGCCAGCACGCCCGGCGAGGCCTGCGCCGCGGCCAGGTCCATGGACGCGATGCGACCCTTGCCGATCGCCGCGCCCACCACGACGCCGTAGGCGGCATCGGGGGCCACGTCGTGGCGCTCGTAGGCGTAGCGCGCGGTGCCGGTTGTCTTGTAGGGGCCGTCGATGCGGGGCGTGGGGTGGCCCACCACCTTCAGCTGGTCGATCGGGTTGGTGGTGGCGGGGGTGTCGAACTTCATGATGGGGCTCGCCTTCTCACGCCGCGTGCGGGCGGGGTTGCGACTTGGCGTCCGCCAGCGCGGCCGCCAGCGTGCGTTCGGCCAGCGGCACCTTGAACGCGTTGTCTGCGGTGGGATGCGCCTCGGCCAGCAGGGCGCGGGCGGTGGCCGCCGCGCCCTGGGGCAGGTGGGCCTCCGCGGCCTCCACGCGCCAGGGCTTGTGCGCCACGCCGCCCAGCGCGACGCGGCCGCTGCCATCGGGTTGCACCACCGCGGCCACGGACACCAACGCGAACGCGTAGGACGCGCGGTCGCGCACCTTGCGGTAGACGTGGCTGCCGCCCAGGGGTTTCGGCAACGTCACCGCCGTGATCAGCTCGCCCGCCTGCAGCGCCGTCTCGACGTTCGGCGTGTCGCCGGGCAAGCGATGGAAATCCGCGATCGGGATCGTGCGCGCGCTGCCGTCCGCGCGCACCGTCTCCACCGTGGCGTCCAGCACGCGCATCGCCACGGCCATGTCGCTGGGGTGCGTGGCGATGCAGGCGCGGCTGCCGCCGATCACCGCGTGCTGCCGGCTGACGCCCTCCAGCGCGCCGCAGCCGCTGCCGGGCTGGCGCTTGTTGCAGGGCTGGTTCGTGTCGTAGAAGTAGGCGCAGCGCGTGCGCTGCAGCAGGTTGCCGGCGGTGGTGGCCTTGTTGCGCAGCTGGCCGGAGGCGCCCGCCACCAGGGCGCGCGTCAGCACGGCGTAGTCGCGGCGGATGCGGGGGTCGGACGCCAGGTCGGTGTTGCGCACGCCCGCGCCCACGCGCAGGCCGCCGTCGGGCGTCGGATCGATGCGGTCCAGGCCCAGGGCGTTGACGTCGACCAGGTGGGTCGGCACCTCCACCTGCAGCTTCATCAGGTCCAGCAGGTTGGTGCCGCCGGCGATGAAGCGGGCGCCCGAGTGGCGGGCGACGGCCGCCGCGGCCTCGGCGGGCGTGCGGGCGCGTTCATAGGTGAACGGGATCATGCGGCGCTCCCCGCCACCTCGGTGATGGCCTCGACGATGTTGGAATAGGCCCCGCAGCGGCAGATGTTGCCGCTCATGCGCTCGCGCAGCTCCTCCGCGGACAGCACGGGATGGACCGTGAGGTCGGGCGTGACGTGGCTGGGGATGCCATCGCGGATCTCGCCCAGCATGGCCACCGCCGAGCAGACCTGGCCGGGCGTGCAATACCCGCACTGGTATCCGTCGTGCTTCACGAACGCGGCCTGCATGGGGTGCAGCCGCTGCGGCGTGCCGAGGCCCTCGATGGTGGTGACCTTCGCGCCCTCGTGCATCACGGCCAGCGTGAGGCAGCTGTTGATGCGGCGGCCGTCCACGATCACCGTGCAGGCGCCGCACTGGCCGTGGTCGCAGCCCTTCTTGGTGCCCGTGAGATGCAGATGCTCGCGCAGGGCATCCAGCAGCGTGGTGCGGGTGTCGAGCGTGAGCTGCTGGCGCTGGCCGTTGACCTCGAGGGCGACGGTCATCGTGGGGATGGAAAGGCTGGCGGGCGCGGGCACCGGCACGGGAACGGACGTCGGCGAGCTGGCGTCGGCGTCGGCCACGGTGAGTGCGGTGGCGGAGGCGGCGCCGGCGATGAGGAGGTCGCGGCGGGTGATCGGGGGCAGGCTGGGCAGGGGGTCCATGGGGGCTCCAGGCAATGCCAGGCGCGGACCCGAGGACGATCGCGGGCGCAGGCTGGCAAGACGCGGGGAGGGGCAGGTGGCGGGCCCGGTCGAGCGGCGGGGATGCCACCGTGGCATGGTTCACGAACCGCCTTCGCATCGACTGACATGCGTCAAGTTCTGCCAGCCGCGGCCGATCCACTTCGGGATGACCACCGTCCCGCCATGCTGCAACTCGACGTCCTGAGCTCCTTCGCGCTCTGCGGCGCGGGCGCCCTGGTGGGCGCGGCAATGCTGCGGCCCAGGCTGGCCGACGACGCGGCCAGCGCCGACGCGCTGCGCATCTGCCGCGGCGGCTTCGCCCTGGTGGGCGCCGGGCTGCTGCAGCCGATCGCGCTGCCGGCGCCGCTGCCGCTGTGGAGCCAGGCCCTGATGGCCTTCGCGTCGATCGGCGGGCTGATCACCACCGGGTGGGCCCTGGCGGCGATCGCCGGCGGGTGCCCGCCACGCCACGTGATGTGGTTCACCCTGGCCGTGGTGGGCGCCGCGGTGCTGGCCGCCTTGCCGTTCGGCACGCCGGGCGTCTGCGTGGCCTGCGCGCTGGGGCTGGCCGCCGGCGCGTCGCTGATCGCGGTGTTCGGCCGCCGCCTGGTGGCGCGCCCGCGCGACGCGCACGAGCGCCTGATCGGGGCCACGATCGTCCTCGTCCTGCTCAGCTCGCTGCTGCGCGCCAGCTACCTGGTGACCTGGCAGGGGCCATGGGAGACGTACCTGCTGCACGTCCCCCCGGCGATGGTCACGCCGTACTGCCTGCTGTACGGCGTGCTGCCCGTGACGTTCGCGATGCTGCTGCACAACGTGATCAACGCCCGCCTGCTGGGGCGGCTGCACCTGCGCGCGATGACGGACCACCTCACCGGCTCGCTCAGCCGCCATGCGCTGGCGGACGGCGCGCAGGCGCTGGCCGCGTCCACGCGCGCCGGCGCGGGCCGGCTGGCCGTCGTCATGGTGGACTTCGACCACTTCAAGCAGATCAACGACCAGCACGGCCACGCCGCCGGCGACGCCGTGCTGCGGCATGCCGTGACAGTGCTGCAGGCGCAGCTGCGCCCCGACGCGCTGCTGGCCCGCTATGGCGGCGAGGAGTTCGTCGTGCTGGCCCCCGTCGAGAGCCTGCCGGCCGCGCGCCGCGTCGCCGAGCGCCTGCGCGAGGCGATCGAGCAGCAGCCCTGGACCGACGTGGTGCCGGGACTGCCGCGCGTCACGGCCAGCCTGGGCGTCACGGTGCTGGGGCCGGATGAAGGCCTGGAGCCCGCGCTGGCACGCGCGGACGAGGCGCTGTACCGGGCGAAGGCGGGCGGGCGCAACCAGGTGCAGGCGGGGCTGGTCGCGGCCTGACGGCGGGCGCCTGCCCGCGAGGCGATCGACGTCCACACCCGGGGGGGTATCGCGCGCCGACTGCGGGTTTGCCCCATGAAACCGCTTTCAAAACGGCACCAGAATCGCCACGCCGAGGCCGCCCGGACCGACGAGTCCCGCCTGCACAAGGCCCGGTTCCCCTCAATGTCCCTCACGCGCGAGGTGTCCATGCGATCCTTCCTCCGTTCCCTGGCGTTCCGTTGCGCGGCTGCCGCGCTCGCGATCGGCCTGATACCCACGGCCGTATCCGCCCAGCAGGCCTGGCAGCTGGTCTGGTCCGACGAGTTCCACGGCAGCATCAGCCCCGACTGGCATTTCGAGATCGGCAACGGCAACGGCGGCTGGGGCAACAACGAGCTGGAGTACTACCGGCGCGAGAACGCGACGGTGGAGAACGACGCGCTGGTGATCACCGCGAAGAAGGAGGAGTTCGGCGGCTTCCACTACACCTCGGCCCGCATGACGACGCAGGGCACGCGCAGCTTCAAGTTCGGCCGCATGGAGGCGCGCATGAAGCTGCCCGCCAGGATGGGCACCTGGCCAGCCTTCTGGATGCTGGGCAGCGACATCAACCAGGTGGGCTGGCCGGCGTCGGGCGAGATCGACGTGATGGAGCAGATCAACAACGCGGGCACGGTGTACGGCACCGCGCACTGGCAGGCCAACGACGGCAGCTACGCGTCCTACGGCGGCCACATGGACACGTCGGTCACGGACTGGCACGTGTACGCCGTGGAGTGGAACACGACCTCCATCAAGTGGTTCGTGGACGGCACCCAGTACCACGTGATCGACATCACCAACGGCGTGGGCGGCACCGAGGAGTTCCAGCGCGACTTCTTCCTGCTGCTGAACATGGCCGTGGGCGGCAACTGGCCGGGCTTCAACATCGACAACGCGGGCCTGCCCGCCAAGATGTACGTGGATTACGTGCGCGTGTACCAGCCCGCGCAGGGCGTGAACATCCAGATCGAGGCCGAGAACTACGCCGTGATGCAGGGCATGCAGGCCGAGCCCTGCGCCGAGGGCGGCCAGGACCTGGGCTGGATCGACGCCAACGACTGGGTGGTGTGGAACGTCAACCTGCCTGTGGCCGGCACGTACACGGTGCAGTACCGCGTGGCGAGCCTGAACGGCGGCGGCACGCTGCAGCTGGAGAAGGCCGGCGGCTCGCCCGTCTACGGCCAGCTGGCCGTGCCCAGGACCGGCGGCTGGCAGAACTGGACCACCATCTCGCACCAGGTGACGCTGCCCGCGGGCCAGCAGCAGATTGCCGTGAAGGCGCTGGCCGGGGGGTGGAACCTGAACTGGCTGAAGATCACGCGCTGAGCCGGGCTGGCGCGCGCTACCGGCGGGCCGCGGCCCAGCGCAGCAGCTCCGCCAGGTTGCGCGCCCCCACCTTGGCCAGCAGCCGCGCCTTGTGCACCTCCACCGTGCGGGGGCTGATGCCCAGGCGGCTGCCCACCGCCTGGTTGTCCAGGCCGGCCACCACCAGCGCCATCACCTCCTTCTCGCGCGGCGACAGGGTGGGCGTGTGCGTGGCGCCGTGCCGTGTCGTGCCGTCGTCCAGGCCGCGCAGCGCCTGGTCCACGGCCTGCACCAGGCGCGCCTCGTCGAACGGCTTCTCCAGGAAGTCGACGGCGGCGTACTTGAACGCCTGGCGGGCGGCGTCGATGTCGCCATGGGCCGTGATGATCACCACCGGCAGGGTGCTGCCGAGCGCGGCCAGCCGTTGCTGCATCTCCAGCCCGCTCATGCCCGGCATGCGGATGTCGGCCAGCACGCAGCCGCGCCAGCCGGGCTGCAGCACGCGCAGGAAATCCTCGGCCGTCGCGAACGACGCGGTGGGATAGCCGCGCAGGCTCAGCAGCAGCGACACGGCGTCGCGCACCGCCGGGTCGTCGTCGACGATGAACACCGTGTGGTGATGCGGCGTGGCGGCCGTGGCGTCGCTAGGCGGCATGGGCATTGGCATCGGCATCGGCATCGGCATGGCCCGCCACCTCCAGGGCCTCCGTGTCACTCGCCTCGGCCGGCGGCGCCAGCGGCAGCGTGAAGAAGAAGCGTCCGCCCGGACCGGGTTCGGCCCACAGGCGCCCGTCGTGCGCCTGGATGATCGAGCGGCTGATGGCCAGGCCGATGCCCATGCCACCCGCCTTGCTGGAGCGGCGGTCGTCGAACACCCGGTGCGTGCGGCCGGCCGGGATACCCGCCCCCGTATCCACCACCGACACCACCACGCCGTGCCCGCGCGCGACGGCGTCCACCTGCACCCGCGGGCCCGGGCCGCCCTCCAGCGTGGCGGCCTCCAGCGCGTTGGCCACCAGGTTGCGCAGGACCACGCCCACCTGCACGCGGTCGATCAGCACCGGCGGCAGCACGGCCGGGCGCGCGCCGGCCAGCAGCACGCCGGCCAGGTCGGCGCGGGCGGCGTGCGCCTCCATCACCTCGTCGATCAGCGTGCCGATGTCGGTGGGCTGCAGCTGCGTGCCGCGGCGGCGGAAGAAATCGCGCAGGCGCTTGACCACCTCGCCCGCGCGCAGGGCCTCGTGGGCCAGCTTGTGCGACACCTCGGCGATGGCCTGCGTGTCCTCGCTGGCGGGCGTGCCGGCCGTGCCGCCGGTGCCGCGGTGCTGCCGTTCCAGCCGGGCCACCAGCAACTGCGTGGCGCGCGCGTACGACACAAGGGAGGTGAGCGGCTGGTTCAGCTCGTGGGCCAGCGCGGCGGCCATGTCCGCGGCGGCGGCCGCGTCCAGCGAGGCGCGCAGCGCGGCCTCGGCCTGCTGGCGCTCGCGGATGATGGTGCCCACCAGCAGGCTGGTGGCGCCCAGGACCATCAGGAGCAGGTGCAGCTCGAACACGGTGCGAGGCTGGTAGGGCAGCGATTGCACGGCCAGCACCAGCAGCAGCTGCACCAGCGTGGCCGACCCCACCGCGCCCGCGTGGCCGAAGCGCGCGGCGGCCCAGCCCACGGGCAGGAACAGCAGGTAAAAGTGCTTGAACTCGTCGCCCATCGAGCGCACGAAGACCATGTGCGCGAACGCCGTGGCCAGCAGGGCGATGGCCCACCACTCGGGCGTGCGCGCCATCGCCGCCAGCTCCGCGCGCGCATCGCGGTCGGCCAGCGCGAAGATCAGCGGCAGCGCCACCACCAGGTTGACGGCGCCCACCCAGCCGCTGACCAATGCGGGGCCGATGGTGTCCCACCCGCCGGTGACCGTGACCGCACCCCCACCCGCACCCCCACCCCCACCCACACCCGCGAGCACCACGGCATACAACGCCGATTGCAGCGCGGCGCCCACGGCCACCACGCCCATGAAGGCGGCGTAGTCGCGCCGCGTGGCCAGCACGGGCGCGCGGCCCAGCCAGTGGCGCAGCGCGATGGCGATCGCGGCGTCGGCCAGCACCTCCACCGAACTGGCCACCAGCTCGGCGGCCGGCGAGTGCCGCAGCGCCGGCTGCACGGCGGCGCACAGCAGCGTCACGGCCACCGTGCGCGCCATGTGCGGGGCGCGGGTCATCATGGCCACGGCCAGCGCCCATTGGGGATTCCAGGGCGTGATGCCCGTGTTGCCCATCGGCTGGATGAAGCTCACCCAATCCAGCAGGCAGTACAACGCGGCATAGGCGGGCAGGGTGGCCCAGGGCGACCAGGCACGGGCGTCGGCGGGCGTCGGGGGCATGCGGGGGTGGCGGGGGCCGGGTGGCGCGCGGATGGCGGAGCCCCCAGTGTGGCCGGCTTACAGGTCCCGTGCTAGCACGAACCCCACGTGGTTGGTGCCCAGCGCCGCGGGCGCGAACGCGCCGTAGAAGCCGGATTCATGGTCGATGCGCACGCCCAGCGACCAGCCGGGAAGGGCGCCGTGGCGCAGCGACAGCTCGGGCACCACGTGCAGCAGGTTGTGGTACTTGCCGTCCCACTCGCGGTTGCCGCCGTGGTTGTACCAGGGCGTGCCGAAGGCGTGCCACCAGCCCACGCCGAAGGCCACCTCCACCGACAGGCCCGCGCCCACCGACGGCGCGATGGCGGCCCGCCAATCGACGGCCACCGCGCGGTTGCGAGCCAGGCCGCTGGCCGAGTAGGCCGTCACGACCGCCTGCGCGCGCACGGGCGCCCCCGTGGCCCGACCCGTCCACGCGAGCCAGTCGGGCGTGACGATGTCGCGCCGCGCGAAGATGGCGGTCTCGCGCGAGTCGGCGTAGTCGAGGTTGCCGTCCAGCGCCGCGCCCGGCACGTGGCGCAGGTCCTGCGTCACGCCCTGGCCACGGTACGCGCCGAGGGTCCAGGCGGGTGCCACGGCCACCACCTCGTGGTCCGTGGTGGCACGATCGAGATCCATGTCGTCCTCCCCGCCAGCACCGCCACGCGCCCGTCGCGCGGCCGGGTCCTGTGGTGCCATCCTAGAGGCGGCCGGCGCGCGTTGCCTGACCGGAAGGCCCGCTTGCGGGTCGGCCCTTACGGTGCGCGACGCCCAGATGCCGCCAGCGCCGCCACCTCGGCCTCGAAGCGCGCGAAGCGGCGGGCCAGCTCGCGCAACTGGGCGTCGCGCGCGGCCGGCGGCAGGAAGGCGTGGCGCAGGCTGTCGGCCACGATGCGCTTCAGGTCGTCGTATGCGGGACGGTATCGGCTGGCGAACAGCAGGTATTCATGGCCGAGCGTGCTGCGCGACACGCCGGCATCGTCGGTGCTGATCACCACCGGCACGCCCTGGCGCCGGTAGAGCTGCACGGGATGCGCGTCGCCCGCCACGCCCAGGATGAACTCGTTGCTGGCCAGGTTGACCTCCACCGCGACCCCGCGCCCGCGCATCTCGGCCAGCAGCCCGGGCGCGCCGCGCTCCTGCGCGATGTCGACGCCGTGGCCGATGCGCTCGGCGCCCGCCACGCGCACCGCCTGGGCGATGTGGTCGCGCAGGCCCTCCGGCGGCACCATGCCCAGCGCCAGCTCGCCGGCATGCAGGCTGAGGTGGGTGGCGGGATGGCGGGCCTTCAGGAAGTGGAACATGCGCATGTGCAACGCGTAGTCGCGCATCGCCACGACGCCGTTCTCGGGCGCGACGATGTTGACGCCCACCACCAGCGGGTTGTCCTGGGCCGCCAGGAACGCGGCCACCAGGTTGGCGAACACCTGAGACGGCGCGTTGCCGCGGTTCACGTAGGCGATGAAGCGCAGCGTGAAGGTGGCGTCGTCCACGCCCTGCGCGGCCTCGGACAGCGCCTGGCGGTAGTCGCGCACGCCCTGCTGCAGCGCCGTGTCCGCCAGCAGGCGCGCGTAGAGCGGCGCCAACGTGGCGTCCACCGCGGCGTCCGGTGCGTCGGGGGGCAGGGCGTCCAGCGCCGCGCCGGCGCCCGCGGGCACCGGGGCCCGCGCGGCGCCATTCATCATCGTCTCCAGGTACTGCACGTTCTCGTCCTGCGCGCGCCGCTTCAGCTGCAGCAGGCCGTCGTGCGGCGACCAGCCGCTGGCCGCGCCGAAATACCCGAACGTGTCGAAGAACTGCTGGTCGGGCGGCGGCGTGTCGTGCGGGTGGTTGGCGAAGTCCTTGTCGGACCAGCGCATCAGCAGGCCGCGCCACGTGGGCTCGTCGTCGCGCACCTGCTGCGCGGTGAGGCACTCGTCCCCCGCGGGCGATGGCGCCGGCGGCTGCGCCGTGTCGATGCGCAGCGACGCGCGGTGCACGCAGTAGCCCAGCCGCCCGGCCCAGTCCAGGTAGGTCTCGGCGTAGATGGCGCCGGAGTAGTGGTGGTGCAGGTCGCCGCCCTTGGGCAGCATGGCCATCAGCAGCTCCAGCTCGGAGGCGCGCGACGGGGTGGACACCACCTGCTGGTAGTAGGCGCGCGTGGCCTGCAGGTTGCGCGCGGGTGATGGGGAGGGCGTGGCCGCGGGCACGGGGACGGTCGCGGCCGCGCTCGCCGCGAGCGCGGTGGCCGCGAGCACGGGGGCGAGCAGGACAGCGGGGTGGCAGCGGCGTGGCATGGGGTTCCTCCGGGCGAGCCGGAAGTATCCGCGAAGGCCCGCGCCCCGAATGGACCGACAATGCCGCGTCCCGCGCCGTTGCGGGCTCAACGTCGAGAACACATGAACCGTATCGAAATCATCGAACTGCTGGCCACCCGGCATGACCTGTCCAAGGCCGAAGCCGGCCGCGTCCTGGCCACGATCCTGGACGCCGTCGTCACCACCGTGAAGAAGGGCGGCACCGTGTCGCTGCCCGGCTTCGGCACGTTCAAGCAGTCGTCGCGCAGCGCGCGCACGGGCCGCAACCCGTCCACCGGCGAGACGATCAAGATCGCCGCCACCAAGGTGCCGCGCTTCACCGCCGGCGCCGGCTTCAAGGACGCGGTGGATGCCAAGGCCGCCGCCCGCCGCGCCGCCAAGAAGGCCGCGCCCGCGAAGAAGGCCCCCGCCAAGAAGGCCGCGGCCAAGAAGAAGTAAGCCAGGCTCTCCCGGGGCCCGGCCTGCGCCAGGCCCCCGGCCCCGGCGCCGCTACTGCACCGTGAGGCCCTTGGGCGCGGCCGCCGGCGACAACACCCCCCCGGGGTACTGGAACGCCCCGCGATCCCAGGTGCCGCTGATGGCGCGCGTCACGCCGTCGCCGTCCACCACCATCGGCGCCGCCAGGGCGTAGCCCGAGGCCAGCGACTTCACCAGGTGGAAGTCCTTGCCCGCCACGTCCACGAACACGTTGCACCCCGTGGTGCACGTCACCTTCGTGGGCGATGAGTCGCCATCGGCCTGCGTCTGGTAGTACCAGTTGTGGCTGACGGTGCCGCCGGTGCCCAGCTGCATGCCCGTCTGCACGCTGGCGTACCAGAGGTTGTTGCGCACGACGTTGCCGCTGCCCTTCAGGATCACCACGCCGCTCCACGTGCCCACGATGTTGGCGAACGTGTTGTTGACCACCTGGATGTCGTTGCCGATGTTGCGGTCGTCGGCGTCGTCGGCGATGTAGATGAAGCCCGACACGCCCCAGTTGTGGCCCGGCTTGCGCCCCGTGTCGGCGGCGTAGGCGGCCGAGTGGAACGCGGTGTTGCCGAAGACGCGCCAGTGCGCCGCGGTGCCGCTGCTCAGCCCCACGATGAAGCCGGTGCCCTCGATGTCCTCCATCACGTTGTTGCTCCACGTGACGTCGGTGCTCCAGGTCATCGACAGCATCTCGCCGTGCACCGCGGGCACGCTCGTGTTGCGCGCGATGTAGCAGTGGTCCACCAGCATGCGCTGCCAGTTGCCGCGCATCAGGAAGATGGTGCGGTCGGAATCGTGCATCGCGCAGTACTGGAACACCAGGTCGGTGGCGGCGATGAGGCCGTACACGACGTCGTCGCCATTGCCCGTGTCGCGCCCGCCGCCCACCAGGTCGATGTAGCGGAACACCAGGTGGTTGCCGCCGTGGCCCATCGTGTCGTCCAGCCGCACGGTCTTGGTGCCGCCGGTGTTGGGGCCCTGCACGCGGATGCCGTATTGCGAGGTGGTGCCCAGGCGCCAGTCGGCGTTGCGGTGGCGGCCGTCGAACACGTACCAGTCCGTCCAGATCTCCCAATGCGTGAACGTGGCCGCGCCGCTGGCGTAGGCGGCCTGCCAGCCCGAGCCGGTGCCGTGGTCCGTGGCGGTGGCGCGCAGCAGGGTGATGGGCAGCGTGCCGCTGGCGGCGTCGGCGAAGGTATGCGCGCCGTAGGCGCCGGGGCCGAGGTAGTAGGTGTCGCCGCGCACCAGGTTGGCGGGCAGCGCCTTGAAGGCATTGGCCCAGTCGGCGCCCGTGTTGGCGCCGGTGGCGCCGGGGCGCACGTAGTGGACCGCCGCCGCGGCAGCGGTGGCCACGGTGATCAGCACGATGGCGCAGATCAGGCGGGGCAGGGCCCGGAAGGCGATGGCGGGGAGCGGAGGATGCATGGCGGCCCCTGCGCAAGGCGAAGAGACGAGTTGCGGCAATCGGTATACCGCAGCCTAGCCATCCCGGGGTCGCGCGGGACTGAGCCCGCGCAACGCCCCCGCTGGCTAGCGCGCGAGGTCGAACACCGTGCCCTGGCCCGCGCCGCCGCCGCCGTGGGCCGTGCCGTAGAGCACGCCCTGCACGCGCACCAGCGTGCCGGGATTGCTGCCGGTGCCCGCGCCGTCGAACGTGGCCAGCGTCTTCTTGCGGCCCGTGGCCAGGTCCACCACGAACGCGGTGCCTTCGGTGTCCGGCCCGCCCGTCAGGGTGGTGCCGTACAGGCGGCCCTGGTCGAGCACGAGGCCGCCCTCGGGATCCTGGCCGTCGCGCGGTGACGAGAACTGGTAGACGTCGGTCTCGACGCCGGTGGCGACGTCCACGCGGAAGACCGTGCCGCACCCGCCGCCGCCGCAGCGGCGCAGGCCGCCGTGCGCGGTGGTGCCGTACAGCTGGCCTGCGCCGTAGGTCAACCCGGCGGAAGGGTTGCCCGAGAAGGAAGGGCCCGTGAAGGCGTGCAGCACGGATTCGGCCCCACTGGCGGCGTCCACGCCGAACACCGTGCCGTTGTTGGACGCGCCGCCGAAATACGTGGTGCCGTACAGCGTGCCCCCCACCGCCTCCAGGGGCGCGAAGGGCGAGGCGCCGTCCTCGCCGCCCTGGAAGCTGTGCAGCGCGCGGACCGCACGGGTGGCGGGATCGAACTCGAACACCGTGCCCACGCCGGCCGTGCCCCCGCTGCTGGTGGTGCCGTAGAGGCGGCCGTCCAGCAACGTCGGGCCGGCCCCGGGCATGGCGGCGCCGTCGGCGTCGCTGCCGCCGAAGTTGAACAGCACGGTCTCGTGGCCGGTGGCGGGGTTGAAGCGGAAGAGGGTGCCCGCGCCGAACGTACCGCCGAACGACGTGGTGCCGTAGAGCTGGCCGTGCACGGCCAGCAACTCGCCCACGGGCGCGCTGCCGTCGGTGGCGCCGTTGAACGTGCCCTTGAAGCTGTGCAGCACCGTGAGCGCCCCCGTGGCGGGGTCCAGGCGATAGAGGGTGCCGCCGTCGACCACGCCGCCCGCGTTCGTGGTGCCGTACAGCATGCCGCCCAGGGGCGTGACGCTGCCCGCGGGTTCGCGGCCGTCGGGCGAGGCGGTGAAGTCGTGCAGCACCGTCAGGCCGCGCGCCTGGGCGCCGGCGGCGCCGGCGGCCAGCAGGCAGGCGAGCGCGAGGGCCCGGGTGCCCGTGCGGATACGGGTAGGGATGCGGGGAATGGCGTGGGTCATGGTGGGAGTCTCCTGGCGTGATGGATCGATCGTCCTGTGACCGCGTGGATCCCTCGCGGGGCGCCGCCGGTTCAAAAACAGAACGATTGAACCGTGCCGGGCCGGCGTCGCATTCACGGCGGCGCGGCGACTGGCCCGCGTCGACACAGGAATTCGCGATGACCCGCCAACTCGTCTCCCTCTTCTCGCTCGCCTGCCTCGCTGCCTGCGGTGGCGGCACGTCCGGCGCGGACGACGCCGCCGCCCCGCTCGGCGCGCCGGCGCACGTGGCCTCCAAGGGCGGGGGTGGCGCGCCGCCCCCGCCCCCGCCGCCGCCGCCCCCGCCCGGGCAGCCCGCGTCCGCGCCGGGCGGCGGCACGCGCCTGCCGCCGCCGCCCGTCGTGGACGGCCCGGCCTGGTACTTCGACGACCTGAGCGGGGTGGGCGCGCTGACGCCCGACATCGACTTCGACCGCGTGCAGAACCAGACCCCCGGCGGCGTGCCGGTGGGCGCCAGCCGCAGCGCCACCGAGGGCATCTACAACGTCAGCAAGAAGACGCCGCTGCAGATCACCGACATCCGCCTGGCCGGCGCCAACCCCGGCGACTTCGTCATCACCCCGCAGGCCGTGGCGGCGGTCGAGGGCACGGTGCTGCCCGCCAACAAGGGCGCGCTGGTGACGTTGCCGATCACGTTCACGCCCACCGCCCCGGGCGCGCGCAGCGCGCTGCTGGTGGTGAGTTCCGCCGCGGGCGTGGTGCAGCTGGCGCTGACCGGCACGGGCCTGCCCGACCAGCCGGTGCTGCAGGGCCTGGGCCCCGTGACCTTCCTCTCGGGGGGCGCGCCGGCCACTTTCCAGGTACGCAACGGCGGTGGCGCGACGCTGGTGCTGCAGTCGATCCAGCTGGGAGGCGCGGCGCCGCAGGCCTTCACCTTCGCCGTGGCCAACCACGGCTTCTCCAACTGCTTCGCGGGCGTGCCGCTGGCGCCGCTGTCCTCCTGCTTCGTCGCCGTTGGCCCGGCCCCGGGCGCCGTGGGCCCCGCCACCGCCAGCCTCGACATCACGTCCAACGACCCGGTCCACCCCGTGTCGCAGGCGCCGCTCTCGCTGCTCGCCCCTTGAAACCCGCATCCCCGACCCGGAGGTCTTCCATGTCCCGCCACCCCCAGGCCCTGTCGGCGCCCTCGCCGACCGTCCCGCCACGGCCTTCATGCGGCGCCCCGGACGGCACGGTTCGCCAGGCGCCGCCGGGCGGCCGCGGCGCCCTCGTCGCGCGACGCGTCGCGCTGCTCGCCTCCGGATGGCTCGTCGTCGCCTGCGGCGGTGGCGGGGGGTATGGCGGCGGCATGTCATCGCCGCCGCCCGCGCCGCCCCCGCCCGTGGTGGCGGCGGGCACCTGGGCCGACGGTCCCGTCACCGGCTTCGGGTCCGTCATCGTCAACGGCGTGCGCTTCGACGACGATACCGCGGACGTGAGCGACGACGAAGGCCGCACGCTGCACGTCGACGACCTGCGCCTCGGGATGGAAGTGGAGATCGAGGCCGGGGACGACCACGGCGGCCGCGCGACGGCCAGTGGCGTCCACGTCCACGGCAGCGTGACCGGGCCGGTGGAGGCGGTGGACGCCGTCGCGGGCACGCTGGTGGTGCTGGGGCAGTCGGTGGACACCGATGCCGGCACGGCCCTCGACGACGCGTTGCCGGGCGGGCTGGCCTCGCTCGTGCCCGGCGCCATCGTCCGCATCCACGGCCCCGCCGATCCGTCGACCGGCGTCGTGCACGCCACCCGCGTCGAGCGCGCGGGCGCGGTGGGCGCATTCCGCGTGCACGGGCGCGTGGGGGCGCTGGATGCGGCCGCCCACCGGATCACGATCGGCGCGGCGACGTTCGACTTCACCGACGTGGCCGACGTGCCCGGCGACCTGGCCGTCGGCAGCGCCGTGGCGCTGAGCACCGCCACCGCGCCGCTGGCGGCGGGCGTGTGGCGCGTCACGTCGTTCTCGGCGGAGCATCGCCACTTCGGCGACGACCATGGCGAGGCCCAGCTGCGCGGCACCGTCTCCACGTTCACGTCGACGGCGGACTTCACGGTCGGCACCACGCGCGTGGACGCCAGCCACGCCACCTTCCCCGATGGCACCGGCGCGCTGGCCGGCGGGGCGCTGGTGGAGGTGGAAGGCACCCTGGTGGACGGCGCGCTGGTGGCGCGCACCGTGACGCTGGAGGACCGGGGCGGCGACCACGCGGGCGAGGTCGAGCTGCACGGCACCGTCTCGCAGATGGACGGCACGTCGGGCACCTTCGTGCTGCGCGCCAGCATCGTCAGCCTCGGGGGATCGCCGTCGTTCACGCACGGCACCGCGGCGGACCTGGTCAACGGCGCGCACGTGGAAGTGACGGGCCACCTGGCCGCCGACGGCCACACCGTCGTGGCGGAGGCCATCGAGTTCGAGGCTGACTGAGCGCGCGGGGCGTCGCACAATGCCGGCATGACGACGCGCGACGCTTGCACCGCCACTGCCACCGACGCCTCCGCCCTCATCGACCAGCGCATCGCCAAGCTGGCCGACTGGCGCGGCGCCACCCTCGCGCGCATGCGCCAGCTCATCCACGAGGCCGTGCCGGACGTGGTGGAGGAGGTGAAGTGGATGGGCACGCCGGTGTGGTCGCACGGCGGCATCCTGTGCACGGGCGAGGCCTACAAGCAGGCGGTGAAGCTCACCTTCCTGAAGGGCGCGTCGCTGCCGGACCCGGCGCGGCTCTTCAACGCGAGCCTGGACGGCAACGCACGCCGCGCGATCGACATCCACGAGGGCGAGGTGGTCGATGCC
>FTBV01002080.1_pt1 | contig 30042 bp, 25 predicted proteins | sample 1639281 | NCBI WGS metagenome assembly FTBV01 (sample SAMEA3914864, study PRJEB12502) | metagenome | biome: forest; material: soil | place: USA | collected 2012-03-12 | depth 0.3 m | reverse complement strand
GTTGTAGTACTCGTCGCGGTAGATGAACATGATGATGTCCGCGTCCTGCTCGATGGCGCCCGATTCGCGCAGGTCGGACATCATCGGGCGCTTGTCGGGCCGCTGCTCCACCGAGCGGTTCAGCTGCGACAGCGCGATCACCGGGCACTGCAGCTCCTTGGCCAGCGCCTTCAGGCCCCGCGAGATCTCGCCGATCTCGGTGGCGCGGTTCTCCTCGTTGCCGCCCGAGCCGCTCATCAGCTGCAGGTAGTCCACCACGATCAGGCCCAGCTTGCCGCACTGGCGGGCCTGTCGCCGCGCGCGGGCGCGCAGCTCGGCCGGGTTCAGCGCCGGCGTCTCGTCGATGAAGATGGCCGCTTTCGACAGGCGCTCCACGGCCTCGGTCAGGCGGCTCCACTCATCGTTGCCCAGCCGGCCCGTGCGCAGGTGCTGCTGGTCGATGCGGCCCTGCGAGCCGACCATCCGCAGCGCCAGCTGGCTGGCGCCCATTTCCATCGAGAACACGACGACCGGCAGGCCTTCGTTCACCGCGACGTTCTCGGCGATGTTCAACGCGAAGGCGGTGTTGTGGGTGACGACGTCCTGGTCGGTGATGTAGAGCCGCTCCGGGTGGCTGACGGAGATGCATTGGCAGGCGGTGGTACGCGAAGCCTCGATCGACTTGAACGTCAGGCGCTTCTGGCGCAACCAGCGCTCCGGCGCACGCGCTTGCTTCTCGGACAGCAGGAACAGCGTGCGGGGTTCCGGATGGGAGATGTGGCAGACGTAGGCCGGCAGCCCGGCGATGCGCATCCCGCCGGCCCGCGTGAAGTGGGGCTGCTTCACGCTGACGGAACACCAGCCGCCCAACGAGCGCACCAGGGCCGCCACGTCATCAGCCATCCGGCGACTCGCCGTGGACAGGCGGACGCTGCCCCACTTCTCGACCCAGCCGTCGGTGTCCAACAGGCCGCGCAGCAGCTCGAGTCGTCGCTCGCGGTCCGCGGTCAGGTACAGCGCCGGAATGAACTTCCGGTCGCTCGGCAAGCCCGAGAGCGCGAGCGCCTCGAGCGCCACACGCAAGGGGTTGGGCTGCGCGCCCGCGAAGCCGGGCGAGTGGCCGCGATCGATGCGCACGATGCGGTAGTCATAGGCACCTGCGTGCGTGACGGTCATGCCCTCGCCCGCCCGCGCCTGGACGCGTTCGACGATTTCCGGAGATGCCGACGAGAAGCGGACCGTGCCGGTGCCGGTCAAGTTGCCATCACCCAGGAGGCATCCCAGCAACCAGGGGTCGATGGGCAAGGCATCGGCGTGCCCGAATTCTCCGCCTGCGCGGTCGATCCACAGGCGATCGCGATAGCGAGGCTTCGCCAGCATCTCCCGCAACGTCTTCGTGTCGATCACGCGCGGCGCCCGCCAGGCACGGAAGTGCACCTTCCAGAGATGCTCGTCACAACACTCCGCGGACCGACCATCCGAGAACGTCACCCGATGGACCTGCTTCTCACCCTGCGGGAACAGTCCCGTCACGATTGACGGCCGGCCATCGACGGAGGCCAGCGCATCGCCGACTTCCAGCTCGCCCATGCGCTTCCAGCCCGTGCGCGTGCGCACCTGCGCGTCCAGCGGCTGCGCCTTGCCCATCGACGGCCGCGCCGCCAGCACGATCAGGTCCCCCGGCTGCAGGCCCGCCGTGTTGCGGTCCAGGTCGAAGAAGCCCGTGCGCACGCCGGTGACGTCCTCGGCGCCGTTCTCGGCCAGCTCGGTCACGCGGTCGATCAGCTGCACCGCCAGCACGTCCATCGACTGGAAGCCCTGCTTGGTGCGGTTGCCTTCCTCGCCGATCTTGAAGATCTTGCCTTCGGCCTCGTCCAGGATCTGCGCCACCTGGCGGCCCTGCGGGTTGAAGGCCTGGGTGGCGATCTCGTCGCTGGCGGCGATCAGCTTGCGCAGGATGGCGCGCTCGCGCACGATCTCCGCGTAGCGGCGCATGTTGGCGGCACTCGGCACGCTCTGCGCCAGCGCGTTCAGGTAGGCCAGCCCGCCGGCCTCCGCGGCCTTGCCGGAGGTCTGCAGCTGCTCGTAGACCGTGATGACGTCGGCGGGGCGGCTGGCGGCCACCAGCGCGGCGATGGCGCCGTAGATCAGGCGGTGCTCGAAGCGGTAGAAGTCGGCCTCGGTCAGCACGTCGGCCGCGCGGTCCCAGGCGCCGTTGTCCAGCATCAGCCCGCCCAGCACGCTCTGCTCCGCCTCGATGGACTGCGGCGGCACGCGCAGGCGCGCCACCTCGTCGTCGCGGGACTCACGCCCGGGTTGGTGGGACTCGAAGACGGAACTCATCGGCGGCCGGGATCTGTGGATGACGCTGTGGACAAGATGTGGGGCGCCTGTTCAAAGCCTTGGAAAACGGCGCGCCACAATGAAAAAGGGCCGACTCGCGTCGGCCCCTTCGGGTGTCGGAAGCTTAGTCCGCTCAGTCGGTTTCGGCAACCACCTGCACCGTGACGTCGACCACGACGTCCGTGTGCGCGGCCACGGAGACGGGGTGCTCGCCGAGGGTCTTCAGGGGACCGTTGGGCAGGCGCACCTGGCTCTTGGCGACCGTGAAGCCGGTCTTGGTGAGCGCGTCGGCGATGTCGGCGTTGGTGACCGAGCCGAACAGGCGGCCGTCGACGCCGGCCTTCTGCGCGATGCGCACGGTCTTGCCCGACAGCTTCTCGCCCACCGCTTGCGCGGCGGCCAGCTTGTCGGCGGCGGCCTTCTCGAGCTCGGCGCGCTTGACTTCGAATTCCTTGATCGCGGATTCCGTGGCGCGGCGCGCCTGGCGGGTCGGGATCAGGAAGTTGCGGGCGAACCCGTCCTTGACCTTGACGACGTCGCCCAGGTTGCCCAGGTTCGCGACCTTTTCCAGCAGGATGACTTGCATGTTCTTGATCTCCTGTGGGCGCTCAGACGCGGTGCTGGTCGCTGTACGGCAGCAGCGCCAGGAAGCGGGCGCGCTTGATGGCCGTGGTCAGCTGGCGCTGGTAGAAGGCGCGCGTGCCGGTCAGGCGGGCCGGCGTGATCTTGCCGTTCTCGCCGACGAAGTCGCGCAGGGTGTCGATGTCCTTGTAGTCGATGGACTCGACCTTGGCCACGGTGAAGCGGCAGAAACGCTTGCGGCGGAACAGCAGCGACTGCTGGTTGCGCTTCGGGCGGCGGTCCTTGGAGAAACGTGATTTCGGCGGGGGCATAGTGACCTCGGCTGGGATGTATCGGTGATCGAGTGGATCAGGGAGCGACGGTGTCGTCGGAAGGCTTGACGTCGGTGAGGTGGAAGACCAGGCCACGCCCGTTGCGCGTGGCGGCGAGGAAGCCGGCGAACATGGCGGGTTGCCCGAGGGGCAGGCGCGCAATGCGTTCCGTGATCCTGCCGATCGCCACCGCGCGGGTCTCGAAGGACACCTGGCGGCGTTGACCGTCTTCCGTCACCTCGGACTCGTGCTTCAGGCTCAGGTCGAGCGCCGGAAGCCCGGCCGGGGTGTACCGCGTGTTGCCGCGTTCCACGAGGCTGGCGGCCAGAATCAATCGATTCATGCGCGCTCCAGCGTCCGTTCGACGCGACGTTCAGGCCTTCAGGCGGCGGCGGCAGCTTCCTGGTTGGACGTCTTGCGGGCTTCTTCCTTCTCGACGGCCTTCATCATGAAGGACGGCGCGGTCTCGGCCTTGTCGCGCAGCACCGTGAGGTGGCGCAGCACGGCGTCGTTGAAGCGGAAGCCGGTTTCCAGCTCGCCCAGGGCTTCCTTGCCGCACTCGATGTTGAGGCAGATGTAGTGGGCCTTGGCCAGCTTCTGGATCATGTAGGCCAGTTGGCGACGGCCCCAGTCTTCCACGCGATGCACCTTGCCACCGGAGTTGGTGACGAGGGACTTGTAGCGTTCCAGCATGGCCGGAACCTGTTCGCTCTGATCCGGGTGGATCAGCAGCACGATCTCGTAATGACGCATGGTGTTCCTTTTGGTTAACCGCCAGGTATGGCGACAGCTGCCCCGCAAGCGTCTCACGGGTGCAGCAAGGTGGAGAGCCGGCTATTCTAGCACAGGGGTCTGGCATTGCCCTTTGCCACCTGGAAGGTGGCGGGGGGCAATGCCTGACCCCGCTTGGCGAGGTGGCCGGACGGGATCAGGCATCGCCGCCCGCCCCGGCTGCGCCAGGGCAAACGGCAATGCCAGACCCCTTACTTGGTCGAGGCCAGCAGCTGCCAGGTGTCCACCACCGAATCCGGGTTCAGCGAGATGGACACGATCCCCTCGGCCGCCAGCCACTGGGCGAAGTCGGCGTGGTCGCTGGGGCCCTGGCCGCAGATGCCCACGTACTTGCCGGTGGCGCGGCAGGCGGCGATGGCGCGCGAGATCATGGCCTTGACGGCCGGATCGCGCTCGTCGAAGTCCTCCGCCAGCTGCTCCAGCCCGGAATCGCGGTCCAGGCCCAGGGTGAGCTGGGTCAGGTCGTTCGAGCCGATGGACATGCCGTCGAAGTGCTCCAGAAACTGCTCGGCCAGGATGGCGTTGCTGGGCACCTCGCACATCATGATCAGGCGCAGGTCGTCCTGGCCCCGCTTGAGCCCGCGCTCGGCCAGCATGGCCACCACGCGCTCGGCCTGGCGCACCGTGCGCACGAACGGCACCATGATCTCGACGTTGGACAGCCCCATGTCGATGCGCACGCGCTTCAGCGCCTCGCACTCCATGGCGAACGCGTCGCTGAACTCGGCGTTGATGTAGCGCGACGCGCCGCGGAACCCCAGCATCGGGTTCTCCTCGTCCGGCTCGTAGCGCGAGCCGCCGATCAGCTTCTTGTACTCGTTCGACTTGAAGTCGGACAGGCGCACGATGACCGGCTTGGGCCAGAAGGCCGCAGCGATGGTGGCGATGCCCTCGGCCAGCTTGTCCACGTAGAACGCGCGCGGCGACGCGTGCCCGCGGGCCACGGATTCCACCGCCTTCTTCAGGTCGGGGTCGACGTTGGGATAGTCGAGGATGGCCTTCGGGTGGACGCCGATGTTGTTGTTGATGATGAACTCCAGCCGGGCCAGGCCCACGCCGGAGTTGGGGATCTGCGAGAAGTTGAACGCCAGCTGCGGGTTGCCGACGTTCATCATCATCTTGATGGGGCTGTACGGCATCTCGCCCCGCACCACCTCGGTGACCTCGGTCTCCAGCAGGCCGTCGTAGACGAAGCCCGTGTCGCCCTCGGAGCACACCACCGTGACCAGCGCGCCGTCGTGCAGCACGCTGGTGGCGTCGCCGCAGCCCACCACGGCCGGGATGCCCAGCTCGCGCGCGATGATGGCCGCGTGGCAGGTGCGGCCGCCGCGGTTGGTGACGATGGCGCCCGCTCGCTTCATCACCGGTTCCCAGTTGGGGTCGGTCATGTCGGTGACGAGGATGTCGCCCGGCTGCACGCGGTCCATCTCGGCGATGGAGCTCACCAGCCGCACCGGGCCCGTGCCGATCTTCTGGCCGATGGCGCGGCCCTCGGTCAGCACCGTGCTGGAGCCCTTCAGCTTGTAGCGGTGCTCGGCCTGGCCGGCGGACTGGCTCTTCACCGTCTCGGGGCGGGCCTGCAGGATGTAGAGCTTGCCGTCCGCGCCGTCCTTGCCCCACTCGATGTCCATCGGGCGGCCGTAGTGCTGCTCGATGATGACGGCGTACTTGGCCAGCTCCACCACGTCGGCATCGGCCAGCGAGTAGCGGTTGCGCTGCTCGGGCGGGGTGTCCACCGTGCGCACCAGCTTGCCCGCGGCGGCCTTCTCCTCGGGCGAGGCGAACTCCATGCGGATCAGCTTGGAGCCCAGGCTGCGGCGGATGACCGGGAACTTGCCGGCGGCCAGCGCGGGCTTGTGGACGTAGAACTCGTCGGGGTTGACCGCGCCCTGCACCACCGTCTCGCCCAGGCCGTAGCTGGAGGTGATGAACACGACGTCGGTGAAGCCGCTCTCGGTGTCCATCGTGAACATCACGCCCGCGGCGCCCAGGTCGGAGCGCACCATGCGCTGCACGCCGGCGGAGAGCGCCACGTCGCCGTGGGCGAAGCCCTTGTGCACCCGGTAGCTGATGGCGCGGTCGTTGTAGAGGCTGGCGAACACCTCCTTCATCTTGTGCAGCACGTCCTCGATGCCGACGACGTTCAGGAAGGTCTCCTGCTGGCCGGCGAACGACGCGTCGGGCAGGTCTTCCGCCGTGGCGGACGAGCGCACGGCGAACGACGCCGTGGCGTCACCCGCCGAGATGCGGGCGAACTCGGCGCGCACGGCGGCCTCGAAGTCGGCCGGGAACGGCGCGGCCTCGATCCAGCCGCGGATCTCGGCACCGGCCTCGGCCAGGGCGCGCACGTCCTCGGTGTCCAGCTGGCCGACGCGGGCGGCGATGCGCTCGGTCAGGCCGCCGTGGGCCAGGAACTGGCGGAAGGCGTGCGCGGTGGTGGCGAACCCGCCCGGCACCCGCACGCCGGTGGCGGACAGCTGGCTGATCATCTCGCCGAGGCTGGCGTTCTTGCCGCCGACCGCCTCGACGTCGGTCATCCTCAGCTGTTCGAACGGGGCGACCAGGGCGGTCGCCAGGGACGGGTTGGACATGGGAAGGCTCCTTGATGATGAAAAACCGGGGCCTGCAGGGGCGTGACCATGCCGCGCGCGTCGATGCACACGTGTTGTTCGGGTTCTGAGGGATCGACGCGGACCGGGGGCATCGTTCGAGCGCTCCGGAGGGAAATGGCGGACGGCGCCGGTGCGGTCGAGCGTCACGCGACGCGCGGCCACCGGCGGCCTGGCAGGCAGATGGCGTCGATTCTAAGGACGAAATGCCTATCATCGGGTGACCTGACGCAACCGTCCCCTGGAGCCGCATGCCCAATCGTTCCGTGTTCTTCGTCTCCGATGGCACCGGCATCACGGCCGAGACGTTCGGCAACTCCATCCTGGCCCAGTTCTCCGCCAAGCCGCGCCACGTCCGCCGCCCGTTCATCGACTCCGAGGAGAAGGCGCTGGCCGTCGTCGCCGAGATCAACAAGACGGCGATCGCCGAGGGCAAGAAGCCCATCGTCTTCATCACCCTGGTGCGCGAGGACGTGCACCGGATCGTCGCCGCCGAGACCACCCAGGGCGTGGTGATGGACATGTTCCACGCCTTCGTGGAACCGCTGGAGCACGAGTTCGGCATGAAGTCCAACCACCGCGTGGGCCGCTTCTCGGACGCGGCCAAGAGCAGCGAGTACGACGAGCGCATCGACGCCATCAACTTCAGCCTCGCCCACGACGACGGCCAGTCGGCCCGCAACCTCGACTCCGCCGACGTGATCCTGGTGGGCGTCAGCCGCTGCGGCAAGACGCCGACGTCGCTGTACCTGGCCATGCAGCACGGCATCAAGGCCGCCAACTACCCGCTGATCCCGGACGACTTCGAGCGCGGCCACCTGCCGTCGTCGCTCGCGCCGCACAAGGCCAAGTGCTTCGGGCTGACCATCGACCCCGAGCGGCTGACGCAGATCCGCCACGAGCGCCGACCGTCCAGCAAGTACGCATCGCTGGAGAACTGCCGCTACGAGGTGCGCGAGGCCGAGACGATGATGCGCAAGGCGGGCATCGCGTGGCTGTCGTCCACGCACAAGTCGATCGAGGAGATCGCGACGACCATTCTTCGGGACATCCGGCCGGATCGGTTGATCTACTGACGGCTGGGGAGCCGCGGCCTCCGGCCCGTCCCCAGCCGATTGAACCGGCGGCAGCCTGCGCGGGATTCACCGGCGTGCGCCAGCGCTGGCTGGTGCGTGCCCGGAGGAGGCGCATCGTGAATTTCCGCAACGTGTTCGTGGGGTGGTTGCTGGTGCTGGGGGCCGCCGCGGTGCATGGCGAGGCGCCCTCGCGCGCGCAGGCGCGCGCGATCGGCCCGGGTCCGGTGGTGGTCCGCACTGCGCTGGGCGGCTTCATCCTCGGCTACGACATCGATGCCACTGGCACGCTGGGCATCCTCAGCGAAGCCCTGGCGCGCGCCGATGGCCGGCACGACGTCGCGGTCGAAACCTTCGACCAACGCACCGGCGCGATCGTGAAGGTGCTGCGCCAGGAACTGGACAGCAAGGACGCATTTGCCACGCTGGGGGTGTTCGGCACGGCGGGCGGCGCGGGCGTCGGGTTGACCGAGTACGAGCACGTGACGGGCCTCTACGTCGACCGGCGCCAGTACGGCCTGACCTTGCCCCTGTCGGCCGGCCGCCTGACCGGCGCCTGGACGCCGCCCTTCTCCGCGGCCGAGGACATCATCGGCACCGGCGCGGGCGCGTACGGGTCATCGCAATCGGTCTTCCTCGGCTTTCGCAACACCGCCAACGACTTCAGCTCGTACGTGTTCTCGTCGGACGTCGGCGCCAACACCTTCGGGCCGGTGATCCGCGTGACGGACCCGGTGTTCGGTTGGAACGTGTCGCCGGTCATCGCGCTCGACCCGGCGCGCCACCGGGCCGTGCTGGGCGGATCGATGGGCTGCTTCGGGTGCGCGCCGTTCCTCGGGCTCGTGGACCTGCAGACGGGGGCGCAGTCGACGCTGCCGGCGCTGGGCATCGGCTCGGTGAACGGGATCGCGGTGGACCCGACGAACGGCATCGTGTGCACCACCACCGAGGACGACTTCAGCGTGGAGTTCTACGACCTGGTGAACGGCATCCAGCGGCAGGTGACGCTGCCCGGCGCCGTGAGCGAGGTGCAGAGCGGCAGCGCCGTGGCCGTGGACCCCGTTCACCACCTGTTCCTGGTGGGCCAGGAATTCAGCAGCACGGCGCCGCACGGCAGCAGCATCCAGGTGTTCGACGAGCAGGGCAACTTCGTCGAGTCGCTGAACGGGTTCAGCCTGCCGGCGAGTCCGGCCCCCATGGTGCTGAACCCCGCGAAGCGGGCGGGGTTCGTGATCGTGACGCCGGACCTGACGACGCTGCAGTCGTTCCGGTACTGAGCGGGTCAGGCCAGGGCCGGCCCCCCGGCGCGACGCGCCGTCTCGTACAGGCAGATCGCCGCCGCGGCGGCCACGTTCAGCGATTCCTCGCCGCCCGGCTGAGGGATGACGACCCGCAGGTCGCAGGCCGCGGCCAGGTTGTCGGCAACGCCGTGCCCCTCGTGCCCCATCACCCAGGCGAGCGGGTCGGGCAAGGCGGCGGCGTGCAACGGCTGGGCGGCCTGCAGGTGCGTGGCCACCAGGGGCACGCCCAGCAGCTCGCGCAGGCCTTGCGCCGACGCGCCTTCCACCAGCGTCAACCCGAAATGCGCGCCCATGCCCGCCCGCAGCACCTTGGGCGACCAGAGGGCGACGCTGCCCTTCAGCGCCACCACCTGGCGGAAGCCCATGGCGGCGGCCGTGCGCAGGATGCTGCCGGCGTTGCCCGGGTCCTGCAGCCGGTCGAGCACGACGGTGCGCACGCCCGCACGCGCCTGCACGGCCGGCGGCACCGCCACCAGGAACGCCATCGGCGCGGGCGATTCCAGGCCGCTCAGCTCCTGCATCGCGGCGTCGGGGATGACGGTGATCTCGGGGGCGGCTTCCGCCAGGCGGCGCCAGGCGGGCTGCTGCCAGGCCGTCGCGGTGACCACCGCTTCCGTGGGCTGGCCGCCGTGCTCCAGCAGCGCGCGGCAGAGGTGATCGCCTTCGAGCCAGGCGCGGCCGGTCTTGCGATAGCCGGCCGGGTCGTGCAGCAGGCGGCGCAGCGCCTTGAGCGTGTCGTTGGCGCGGGATTCGACGAGGCGGACGCGGCTCAAGCGCCCGCCTCGCCCGCCTCGTCCAGCCACGCGCTTTCCACGCGCGCACGCTCGGCCGCCAGCGGGTACAGCGCGCGCGTGGGCGGGCCCTTCATCGCGAGGCGCACCGGGGCGAACGACTGGCGGTGCCAGTCGCACGGGCCGTGCCGGACCAGCGCCTCCAGGTGCGCGGCGGTGCTGTAGCCCTTGTGGTCGGCGAAGCCGTAGTGCGGGAAGGTGTGGTGGAACTCCAGGCACATGCGGTCGCGCGTGACCTTGGCCAGGATGGACGCCGCCGAGATGGAGGGCACCTTGGCGTCGCCGCCGATCACGCATTCGGTGAGCGCCTTCACCTTGGGCAGCTGGTTGCCGTCCACCAGCACGCGCGCGGGCGGCAAGCGCAGGCCCTCCACCGCGCGGCGCATGGCCAGCAGCGTGGCCTGCAGGATGTTGAGCGTGTCGATCTCCTCCACGCTGGCCTCGGCCACGCAGAACGCCAGCGCCTTGTCGCGGATCTCGTCGTAGAGCTTGTCGCGCTTGAGCGGCGTGAGGATCTTGGAGTCCTTCAGGCCGCGGATGCGGCGCTTGTCGTCCAGGATGACCGCGGCCGCCACCACGGGCCCGGCCAGGGGGCCGCGGCCGGCCTCGTCCACGCCCGCCACCAGGCCGGTGACGTCGAAGGAGATGGCGATCTGCTCGCCGCGCGGCCGGCGCGCGCGGGCGCGCGGGCGCGTGGCGTCGGCCGGGTTGGCGGGATCAGCGGGCGATGAGTTGCGCGATGGCATCGGCGGAGCGGCGGGCGGTGTCCTGGCGCAGGACGTGGTGCAGGTCGGTGAAGCGGGCCTGCAGCGCGGACACCCGGGCCGGATCGTCCAGCCAGGCGAGCGTGGCGCGGGCCAGCGCCTCGGGCGTGGCGTCGTGCTGCAGCAGCTCGGGCACGACGAACTCCCGGCACAGGATGTTAGGCAATCCGACCCAGGGTTGGTAGGACATCTTGCGCATCCGCCGCCAATTGAAGCCGTTGAGCGCGTACGTGATGACCATCGGCCGCTTGAACAGCGCCGCCTCGAGCGTGGCCGTGCCGCTGGCGATGAGCGTGACGTCGCAGGCCGCCAGCGCGTCGTGCGAGCCACCGTCCAGCACCTGCACCACGTCGGCGGCGCCGGCCTGCGCCACGATGGCGTGGATGCGCGCGGCCTGGCCCGGCGCGGCCGGCAGCACGAAGCGCAGCGCGGGTTGGCGTGCGCGCATCAGCAGCGCGGCGCGCACGACGCGCGGCCCGATGTGCACGATCTCGCTCTTGCGGCTGCCGGGCAGCAGCGCCACCACCGTGGCGTCGTCGGGCAGGCTCAAGCGCGCACGTGCGGCGGCGCGCGGCGGCTCGAGTGGAATCTTGTCGGCCAGCGGATGGCCCACGTAGGTGGCGGCGATGCCGTGCGCATGCAGCAGCGCGGGCTCGAACGGGAACAGGCACAGCACGTGGTCCGCGGCGGCCTTGAGCTTGGCCGTGCGCTCGCCGCGCCAGGCCCAGATGGACGGGCAGACGAAGTGCACGGTCTTCAGGCCGGCGGCGCGCAGGCGCGTCTCGAGGCCGAAATTGAAGTCGGGCGCGTCCACGCCCACGAACACGTCGGGGCGTTCGGCGATCAGGCGATCGCCCGTGCGCTTGCGGATGGACAGCAGCTCGCGGATGCGCAGCAGCGCGTCGACGTAGCCGAACACGGCCAGGCGCTCGGACGGGAACCAGGCGTCGAAGCCGGCCTCGACCAGCCGCGGGCCGCCGATGCCGCCCGCCTCCAGGCCCGGCCAGCGGGCCTGCAGGCCGCGCAGCATCAGGGAGGCGATGAGGTCGCCCGACGTCTCGCCGGCCACCATGCCGAGGCGTGGGGCCTGCGGAGCGAGGGTCATGGCGCGATCGGCCTGGGCGTCAGCGGACGATGCCGCGCTGGGACGCGGCGAGGAAGTCCAGCATCACCTGGACGTCGCCCTGCCCCGCCGCGCCTGCGGGGCCGGCGGCCGCCTCGTCGCGCAGCTGCGAGATGCGCGCCGTGGCCTGCTCCAGCGTCAGGCCGTCGCGGTACAGCGCGCGGTGCAGTTGCTTGATGACGGCGAGCCGCTCGGGGCCGAAATCGCGGCGCTTCAGGCCGGTGGCGTTGATGGCGCGGATGGCGAGGGGGTTGCCGTCGGCCGTCATGTAAGGCGGCACGTCCTGCGACACGTGGGCCTGGAAGCCGATCATGGCGTGCGCGCCGACGTGCACGAACTGGTGAACGCCCGACAGGCCGCCCACCACCGCCCAATCGCCGACGTGCACGTGGCCCGCCAGCGTGACGCCGTTGGCCAGAACGGTGCGATCGCCGACGCGCACGTCGTGCGCCAGGTGCACGTAGGCCATGATCCAGTTGTCGCTGCCGACGCGGGTGATGCCCTCCTCCTTGAAGGTGCCCGTGTTGAACGTGCAGAACTCGCGCACGGTGTTGCGGTCGCCGATGATCAGCTCGGTGACCTCGCCGCCGTGGCTCATGTCCTGCGGCATGGCGCCGATGGAGCCGAACTGGAAGAAGCGGTTGTCGCGGCCGATGGTGGTGCGGCCCTCGATCACGCAGTGCGGGCCGATCACCGTGCCCGCGCCGATGCGCACCTGCGGGCCGATGACGGCATAGGGACCGACGGTGACCGTGGGGTCGAGCTCGGCCTTCGGATCGACGAGGGCGGTGGGGTGGATCTGGGTCAAGCGTCGCCCCCGGTCACGCCGCCGGATCGATCTTCCGGATGGTGCACATCAGTTCGGCTTCCACCGCGACCTCGCCGTCCACGGTGGCCTTGGTGGCGAACTTGTAGATGCCGGACTTGTGGCGGATGACGTTGGCCTCGAGCCAGAGCTGGTCGCCCGGCTCCACCGGGCGCTTGAAGCGCGCGCCGTCGATGCCGGCGAAGTAGTACACCGTGTTCTCGTCCACGTCCTTGTCCATCGACGAGAACGACAGCAGCGCGCAGGTCTGGGCCAGCGCCTCCAGCATCAGCACGCCCGGCATCACGGGCCGGTGCGGGAAGTGGCCGACGAAGTAGGGCTCGTTGATGGAGACGTTCTTCAGCGCCTTGATGTGGACGTTCTTCTCGAACTCCACCACGCGGTCCACCAGCAGGATGGGGTAGCGGTGCGGCAGCTTCTTGAGGATCTGGTGGATGTCCATCATGGTGGTCGTCTCTGTGGTCGTCGTCATCGCTCTCAAACCTTCTTCTCGAGCGCCCGCAGGCGTTCGCGCAGCTTGTGCAGCTGCCGCAGCGTGGCGGCGTTCTTCTCCCACACCGAGTTCTCGGAGTACGGGAACACGGCGGTATAGCGGCCCGGCACCTTGATGGAGCTGGAGATCAGCGTGCCGCCGGACACGAACACGTGGTCGCAGATCTCGAGGTGTCCGTTGATCATGGCCGCGCCGCCCAGCATGCAGTGCTTGCCGATGGTGACGGAGCCGGCGATGCCGACGCACGCCGCCATGGCCGTGTGGTCGCCCACCTTGCAGTTGTGCGCGATCTGGATCAGGTTGTCCAGCTTGACGCCATGGCCCAGCACCGTGTCTTCCAGCGCGCCGCGGTCGACGCAGGTGTTGGCGCCGATGTCCACGTCGTCGCCGGTGCGCACCGCGCCCAGCTGCTCGATGCGTTCCCAGCGGCCCTGCATGGGCGCGAAGCCGAAGCCGTCGCCGCCCACCACCGCGCCGCTCTGCAGCACGTTGCGCGCCCCCAGCACGCAGGCGTCGGCCACGGTGACGCGCGGGTGCAGCAGGCTGCCCTCGCCGATGACGGCGTCCGCGCCCACGTAGGCGTGCGCGCCCAGGCGGGCGCCCGCGCCCACGCGCGCGCTGCGGCCGACGATGGCGAAGGGGCCGACGTAGGCCGAGGGATCGATGAAGGCGCCCTCCTCCACCACGGCGGACGCGTGCACGCCGGCCGCGGGCGCCGGGCGCACGCGGGCCGCCCACCACTGGGTGAGGCGGGCGAAGTACAGGTAGGGATCGTCGGCGAGGATGCGTTGCGCGCCGGCCGGGACGTCGTCGGCCAGCGCCGGCGCCACGATGACCGCACCGGCCTGCGTGGCAGCGAGCACCGGGCGCAGCTTGTCCTGCGCGAGGAAGCTGATGGCGTCGGGCCCCGCCGTCTCGAGCGGGGCGATGCGCGCGATGGCGACCGCGGCATCGCCTTGCAGCTGGCCCCCGAGGGCCGCAACGATCTCACCCAGTCGGACCGAGGACACGGCGGACGGGCGAAGCGATGCGCCGCTTACTTGGCGGCGTTCATCGCGTCGATCACCTTCTTGGTGATGTCGACGCGCGCGCTGGCGAACTGGACGGCCTGGTCGACCAGGATCAGGTCGTACTTCTCCGTATCGACGATCTGCTTGATGGCGCGGTTCATGCGCTCGCCCACGCCCATCATCTCCTCGTTGCGGCGCTGCGTGAGGTCTTCCTGGTATTCGCGCTGCTTGCGCTGGAAGTCGCGGTCGGCCTCCACCAGGTCCCGCTGGCGGCGGACCTTCTCGCTCTCCGACAGCGTGGGAGCGTCGCGGTCGAGCTTCTCCGCGTCGGCGCCGATCTTGGAGTGCTGTTCGTTCAGCGCCTTCTCGCGCTTCCCGAACTCGGCTTCGAGGCGGGCCTTCGCGCGCTTGGCCGGGTCAGCTTCGCGCCCGACGCGCTCGCTGTTGACGTAGCCGATCTTCACTTCCTGTGCCGTGGCCACCGTGGTGGTGGCGGTCAGGGCCAGAGCAAACGCAGCAAGCAACATCTTCATGGAACGCACTTTCATCAAAAACCGGTACCGACCTGGAACTGGAAGCGCTGGATTCTATCGTTCGGCTCGGCGCGCAGCGGCACGCCCCAGCTGAGCTTGAACGGACCCACCGGCGACGTCCAGCTGAGGCCGATGCCCGCGGAGGCGCGCAGCGACTGCAGGTCGATGCGATCGTGCTCCGTCCACACGTTGCCGGCGTCAGCGAACGCGAACAGGCGCAGGCTCTTGTCGTTGCCGGTGCCGGGCACGGGCACGTACAGCTCGGAGTTGAGGTTGAGCTTCTTGGCGCCGCCGATGAACGCGCCCGTGACGTCGACGACGCCCTTGCCCAGCGAGCCGTTCTCGAACACGCGCACGGAGCCGAGGCCGCCGCCGTAGAAGTTCTTGAACACCGGGTAGGGCTTGCCGTCGAGGCCCCAGCCGTAGCCCAGTTCGCCGTTCAGGCCCAGCGCGAACTTGCGGCCGAGGTCGAAGTACTGCGTGACCTGCGTGTTGGTGCGGGCGTAGCGGACGTCGCCCAGCAGGCTGAAGTCGGCGCTGAAGCGGGCGTAGCGGCCGCGCGTGGGCGACACGGCGCTGTCGCGCTCGTCGCGCGACCAGCCGAGGTTGATCGGGAACGAGTTGGCGTAGTAGCCGAACGTGTTGACGAACACCACATAGCTGTTGGGCACGCCGGCCGAGGTGCCGATGTGCGTCTGCTCGGCGCCGATGCCGGCGTAGATGGTGTCGAACTCGGAGTACGGCAGGCCGAAGCGGATGGCCGCGCCCGGCGTGGACAGCGCGTACGTCTCGCCGTTGCTGTTCAGCGGGCGCGACGTGCGGTAGTACAGGTCGATCGTGCGCGAGATGCCATAGTCGGTGAAGTACGGGTCGGTGGTGCTGATGACCAGGTTGCGGTTGGTGTGGGCCGTGCTGACCTCCACCGCCATGAAGTTGCCCGTGCCGAAGATGTTTTCCTTGCGGATCGATCCGGTGAGGGACAGCTTGTCGGCCTGCGAGTAGCCCGCGGCCAGCGACAGGTTGCCGGTGGGCTTCTCCGTGACGGTGACGGTGAGGTCCACCTGGTCCGGCGAGCCGGGCACCTCGTTGGTCTCGACGTCCACCGAGTTGAAGAAGCCCAGGCGGTCCACGCGGTCGCGCGAGAGCTTGATCTTGGCGCCGTCGTACCAGGCCGACTCGAACTGGCGGAACTCGCGGCGGATCACTTCATCGCGCGTGATGGTGTTGCCGGCCACGTTGACGCGGCGGACGTAGGCGCGGCGGCCGGGATCGGCGGCCAGCACCACGATCACCTGGCCGGTCTTGCGGTCGATCTCGGTGCGGGGCTCGACGTGCGCGAACGCGTAGCCGTAGACGCCGTACAGGTCGGTGAACGCGCGGATGGTGGCCGTGACCTCGTCGCCGTGGTACGCATTGCCCGGGCGCAGCACGACCAGGTTGCGGAACTGCGCCTCGCGGCCCAGGAAGTTGCCTTCCAGGCGCACGCCGGTGACCGTGTAGGGCTGCCCCTCGCTGATCGTGATCGTGATGGAGATGCGCTTCTTGTCCGGCGAGATCGTCACCTGCGTGGAGGTGATGTCGAACTCGAGGTAGCCCTGGTTCAGGTAGAACGCGCGCAGCTTCTCCAGGTCCGCGTTCAGCTTGGTGCGCGCGTAGCGGTCGGACTTGGTGTACCAGGTGAGCCAGCCGCCGTCGGTGAGATCGAATTCGTCGAGCAGGCGCGATTCCGAGAACACCTTGTTGCCGACGATGTGGATGTCGCGGATGTGGGCGACGTCGCCCTCCACCACCTTGAACGTGACGTCGACGCGGTTGCGCTCGAGCGGCGTGACGGTGGTGACCACCTCGGCCGCGTACAGGCTCTTGGACAGGTACTGGCGCTTGATTTCCTGCTCGGCGCGGTCGACCACCGCCTTGTCGAACGGCAGGCCTTCGCCGATGCCCGAATCCTTCAGGGCCTTGACCAGCGCGTCCTTGTCGAACTCCTTGATGCCCAGGAAGTTGACGGAGGCGACGACGGCGCGTTCGTCGATGATGACGACGATGACGTCGCCCTCGACGTCGACGCGCACGTCCTTGAACAGGCCGGTGGCGAACAGGGCGCGCACCGCGGCGGCGCCCTTGTCGTCGGTGTACTGGTCGCCCACGCGGAAGGGCATGACCGAGAACACGCTGCCCGGGTCGGTGCGTTGCAGGCCCTCGACGCGGATGTCCTTGATCGTGAAGGGATCGACCGCGAGCGCGGTGCCCGGAAGGACCGCGGCGGCGAAGAGGACACAGGCCGCGACGGGGCGCATCAGGCTCGGGAAGGCAGAGGACATCGGGTGTTTATTGCAGGCCCATGAGGCGGGCCACGTCGTTGGAAAGGGCGAGAGACATCAGCAGCAGGAGTATCAACAACCCACCGCGTTGCAGCCGCGCGAGCCACAACTCCGGGACCGGGCGACCGGTCACACCCTCCCAGAGATAATACAGCAGGCGTCCCCCGTCGAGGATCGGCAACGGCAGCAGGTTCAGCACGCCGAGGCTCACGCTGACGGTGGCGAGGAAGGCCAGGTAATGGGCGAAGCCGCGCGAGGCCGTCTGGCCCGCCACCTGGGCGATGGTGATCGGCCCGGAGAGGTTCTTCACCGAGGCCTGGCCCACCAGCATGTGCGCGAGCGTGCGCAGGCTCACCGCGGCGGTCTGCCAAGTGCGCACGGCGCCTTCGCCCAGCGCGACCAGCGGCGTGTCGCGCACCAGGGTCATCTCGGGCTGGGCGTCGAAGCCCACGTCGATGCGCGCCTGGCGGTTGCCGTCCTGCGTCATCACGCGAGGCTGCACGAGGGTGATGAAGGGCGCGCCGCCCCGCAGCACCTCGATGCGCAGCGGCGCGGCCTGCGTGCCGTGCAGCGCGCCGCGGATGTGCACGAGGAAGGCCTGCACGTCGGGAACCGGCGCGTCGTCCACCCGCACGACGCGGTCCCCCGCGCGCAGGCCCGCGGAGGCTGCAGGGCCCGCGGGCGTGGGCGCGGACAGCACCGGGGGCACGCGCGTGTCGAGGCCGATGAGGCGCGAGAGCGTGTCGCCGGTCAGGTCGCGGCTGGCCAGGTGGTCCAGGCGCAGGGTGGCGTCGTGCGGCGCGGTGGCGTCCGCGGATTGCACGCGCAGGCGCAGGGCGCGATGGTCCAGCACCGCGGTGGCCACCCTGTCGAACAGCTCCTCGATGGAGCGCACGTCAGCCCACGACAGGTCGGCGTCAGCGTCGCGAAGGCCGCCTGCCGCGTCCGCATCGTCAAGCGACGCCGGGGCGTCGATCGTGGCGGCAGCCAGCACGCGGTCGCCGGACACGATGCCAGCCTGCGCCATCAGCGACGACGGCGGCGGCGTGCCCAGCACTGCAGCGGCTTCGCGGGTGCCCAGCGCCCGCGCACCCGCGAACAGCAGCACGGCCAGCAGCAGGTTGGCGAGCGGGCCGGCCAGCACCACCAGCGCGCGTTGCCACAGCGGCCGGCCCTCCAGCGTGCGGCCGGCGTCGGCGGCGCTGACGGCCTGGTCGCCGTCGCCCAGCATCCGCACGTAGCCGCCCAGCGGCAGCGCGCTGACGACGAACTCGGTGGCGCCGGGATGGGCCTGACGCCGCCACAGCACGCGGCCGAACCCGAACGAGAAGCGCAGCACCTTCACGCCGCACGCCACGGCCATGCGGTAGTGGCCGTACTCGTGGACCGTGATGAGCACGGCCAGCGCGGCGATGATCCAGGGGATCTGCGTGAAGGCCATGGACGCGTCAGGCGAGCCGGACCTGCTGGCGCGCTGCGTGGCGCGCGCGCTCGTCCAGCGCCAGCAGGCCCGCGAGGGACGCGCTCTCGTCCGCGGCGGGCGCGACCGTGGCCAGCGTGGCCGCGTTGACGCGGTGAATGGCATCGAACCGCAGCTGCCCGGCCAGGAAGGCTTCCACGGCCACCTCGTTGGCGGCGTTCAGCACCGCGGTGCTGCCCGCCGGCCCGGCCAGGGCCTGCCAGGCGAGGAACAGGCCCGGGAAGCGACGTTCATCCGCCTCCTCGAACGTCAGGCCCGCCAGCGCGTGGAAGTCCAGGCGCGCGGCGCCCGAATCCAGCCGCTCCGGCCAGGCGAGGCCCAGCACGATCGGCACCTTCATGTCCGGCGTGCCCATCTGCGCCAGCACCGAGCCGTCGCGCGTGGCCACCATCGAGTGGATGATGCTCTGCGGATGGATCACCACCTTCACGCGGTGCGGCTCGAGGTGGAACAGCCAGCGCGCCTCGATCACCTCGAGCGCCTTGTTCATCATCGTGGCCGAGTCCACCGAGATCTTGCGGCCCATCACCCAGTTGGGATGCGCGCAGGCCTGGTCGGGGGTGACGTCGCGCAGCGTGGCCGGGTCGCGCGTGCGGAACGGGCCGCCGCTGGCGGTGAGGATGACGTGGTCGATGCACGCGTCCCAATCACGCGGGTCGGTCGGCAGGCACTGGAAGATGGCCGAGTGCTCGCTGTCGATGGGCAGCAGCGTGGCGCCGCCCGCGGCCACCGCGTCGACGAACAGCTGGCCGCCGACGACCAGCGCCTCCTTGTTGGCCAGCAGCAGCCGCTTGCCGGCCTGCGCGGCCGCGAGGCACGCGGGCAGGCCCGCCGCGCCGACGATGGCGGCCATCACCAGGTCCACGTCGGGATGCGAGGCCAGCTCCACCAGCGCCTCGGGGCCCGACAGCACCTGCGTGGCCAGGCCCGCGCCGCGCACGCGCTGCGCCAGGTCGCGCGCGCGCGCCGCGTCGGGCACGGCGGCGAAGCGCGGGCGCCAGCGCAGGATCTGCGCGAACAGCTCGTCCAGGCGATGGTGGCCCGTGAGGGCGAAGACCTCGAAGCGGCCCGGATGCAGCGCGACGACGTCGAGCGTGCTGGTGCCGATGGAGCCGGTGGCGCCGAGGAGGCAGAGGCGCTTCATGGGCGTCGGCTCAGCCGAGCAGCAGCAGGGCCAGCGCCGCGGGCAGCACGGGCAGCAGCGCGTCGACGCGGTCGAGGACCCCGCCGTGGCCGGGCAGCAGGCGGCTGGAATCCTTGGCGCCGACGGCGCGCTTGACCAGCGATTCGCACAGGTCGCCCATCACCTCCAGCGCCACGAGCGCGCACACGGCCACGGCCATGCCCACGATCGTGAAGCGCTGCGACAGCGCGTTGAACAGGTCGGGGCCCGCGCCGAAGCGGGGGAACACGACCATGCCCACGGCCGCGAACAGCAGCACGCCCACGAGGCCGCTCCACACGCCCTCCCAGCTCTTGCCGGGCGAGATGGTGGGAGCCAGCTTGCGCCGGCCGAAGCGGCGCCCGCCGAAGTACGCGGCGATGTCCGCGGCCCACACCAGGGCCACGACGGACACGAGCATCGGCAGGCCCATCGCGCGCACCTGCACCAGCGCCAGCCAGGCGGCGCCCAGCAGCACCCAGCCCACGGCCCAGCGCGCCACGCGCGGCCAGGTGGCCAGCCGCGGGGGGCCGGCGCGCAACGCGGCGCCACCGCCCACGATCCACAGCAGCGTGACGGCCAGCCAGGCGACGGGCGGCACGGCGATGTGGGCGCCCAGCGGGCCGACCAGCCCGCCCGCCACGCCCAGGCCGACGCCGGAGGCGATGCTGGCGGCGCTTCCCAGCTGGCACAGGCGCGCCCATTCCCAGCCTGCCGCGGCCATCATCAGCAGCGTGAGGCCGGCGAACCACACCGGGTCCCGGGCCAGCGTGGCCGGAATCAGCAGCGCCAGCAGCACCAGCGCGGTGATGATGCGTTCACGAAGCATCTGAATCCGCCGGCGTGATGGAGGCGGGCGCGGCCGCGTCGTCGGTCTTCACGCCGCCGAAGCGGCGGTCGCGCTTGGCGTAGGCCGCCAGCGCGGCGTCCAGGTGCTGCTCGTCGAAATCCGGCCAGAGGCAGTCGGTGAAGTACAGCTCCGAGTACGCGATCTGCCACAGCAGGAAATTGCTGACGCGGCACTCGCCGCCCGTGCGGATGAAGAGGTCGGGATCGCGCGAATGACCGAGCGACATGTAGCGGTTCAGCGTCGCCTCGTCCAGCGCGTCCGCGGGCACGCCGTCCGCGATGGCGCGCTGGCACGCCTGGACGATGTCCCAGCGGCCGCCGTAGTTGAAGGCGACGTTGACGGTGAGGCGGTCGTTGTGCGCCGTGGAGGCCTCGGCCTTCTCCCACGCCTCGCGCACCGAGTCGTTCACCGCGCGGCGGTCGCCGATGATGTGGATGCGCACGCCGTCGCCGGCGATCTTGGCCAGGTAGCGCGACACCGCGCTCAGCACCAGGCCCATCAGGCCGGACACCTCCTCCTCGGGCCGCTTCCAGTTCTCGGACGAGAACGCGAACACGGTGAGGGTCTCGACGCCGCGCGCCATGCACGCGTTGATGATGCGCACCAGGGCGTCCACGCCCTGCTTGTGGCCGAAGACGCGCGGCATGAAGCGCTTGCGCGCCCATCGGCCGTTGCCGTCCATGACGATGGCGACGTGGCGGGGGATCGCTTCATTCGTCACGGCGCGATCGCGGCTGAGGAAGGAAGGCAAGGCCATCAGGCGACCGCCGGCCGCGCACGGCCGCTCCGAAGCGGCCGGCAGCCCCCTCGGGGGGCAGCGAGCGTAGTGAGCGTGGGGGTCGACATTTCAGGCCGCGCACGGCCGCTCCGAACCGGCCGGCAGCCCCCTCGGGGGGCAGCGAACGTAGTGAGCGTGGGGGTCGCCGGCCGCGCACGGCCGCTCCGAAGCGGCCGGCAGCCCCCTCGGGGGGCAGCGAACGTAGTGAGCGTGGGGGTCGACATATTTCAGACCGCCAGGATGTCGGCTTCCTTCGCTTTCACCAGCTGGTCGATCTCGTTGATCGTGCGGTCGGTGAGCTTCTGCACGTCGTCCGACAGGCGGCGATCGTCGTCCTCGGTGATTTCCTTGTCCTTGAGCAGGCGCTTGCCGTGCTCGTTGGCGTCGCGGCGCAGGTTGCGCACGGCCACCTTGGCTTCTTCCGCGGCGCGGTGCACCACCTTGGTCAGGTCGCGGCGGCGCTCTTCCGTGAGCGCGGGCATCGGCACGCGCAGCAGGTCGCCCTGCGCGGACGGGTTCAGGCCCAGGTCGGATTCGCGGATGGCGCGCTCGATCTTGGGGGCCATCTGCTTCTCCCAGGCCTGCACGCTGATCGTGCGCGCGTCCAGCAGGGACACGTTGGCCACCTGGCTGATGGGCACCATCGAGCCGTAGTAATCCACGTGCACCTGGTCGAGGATGCCGGGGTGGGCCCGGCCGGTGCGGATCTTCTGCAGCTCGCCCTTGAAGGCCTCGATGGACTTGCCCATCTTGGACTCGGCGTTGCGCTTGATGTCTTGCGTGGTCATGTCGTCATTCCTCGTTGTCGTTCAGACGTGGACCAGCGTGCCCTCGTCCTCGCCCATCACCACGCGCCTGAGCGCGCCGGGCTTGAAGATGCTGAACACCTTGATGGGCAGGTTCTGGTCGCGGCACAGGGCGAACGCCGTGGCGTCCATCACCTGCAGGTTGCGGCCGATGGCCTGGTCGAAGGTGATCGTGGAATAGCGTTCCGCGTCGGGGAACTTGTTGGGGTCGGCGCTGTAGACGCCGTCCACCTTGGTGGCCTTGAGCACCACCTCGGCGCCGATCTCGGCGCCGCGCAGGGCGGCGGCCGTGTCGGTGGTGAAGAACGGGTTGCCGGTGCCGGCGGCGAACACGACCACCTTGCCTTCCTCGAGGTACTGCAGCGCCTTGGGCCGCACGTACGGCTCCACGACCTGCTCGATCGAGATGGCGGACATCACGCGGGCGACCATGCCCTCCTGGCGCATGGTGTCGGCCAGCGCGAGCGAGTTCATGACCGTGGCGAGCATGCCCATGTAGTCGGCGGTGGCACGGTCCATGCCCACCGAGCCGCCCGCCACGCCGCGGAAGATGTTGCCGCCGCCGATGACCACCGCCACCTCGCAGCCGAGCTGCGTGACCTCCTGCACCTCGCGCACCATCCGCACGATCGTCGCGCGGTTGATGCCGTAGGCGTCGTCGCCCATCAGCGCCTCGCCGGACAGTTTCAGAAGGATGCGCTTATAGGCGGGCATGGCAGGGTGGCTCCGGGCGTGTGGGGGACGTTCTCTTCCAAGGCGAACCGCGGCCGCGGGGCCGCAGTGTAAGGGGGCGCGCGCCGCACCGGCGCGGCGCCCCGTCCAGCCTTACTGGCCGCGGGCGGCGGCCACTTGGGCGGCCACTTCGGCGGCGAAGTCGTCGGCCTTCTTCTCGATGCCCTCGCCCACGACGAACATCGTGAACGACTTGACCGTGGTGCCGGCGGCCTTGAGCATCTGCTCGACGGTCTGCTTGTCGTTCTTGACGAAGGTCTGGTTGAACAGCGAGACCTCCTTCAGGTACTTCTGCACCGAGCCCTCGACCATCTTGGTGACGATGTCGGCGGGCTTGCCCGATTCGGCGGCCTTCTGCGTGGCGACCGAGCGTTCCTTCTCGATCAGGTCGGCGGGCACGTCGGCCTGCGACAGCGCGACGGGCTTCATCGCCGCGATGTGCATCGCCACGTCCTTGGCGGCCGTGTCGTCGCCCGTGTACTCGACCATCACGCCGATGCGGCCGTTGTGCAGGTACGAGACCAGCTGGCTGCCGCCGTTGAAGGTCTTCAGGCGGCGGATGGACATGTTCTCGCCGATCTTGCCGACCAGCGCGAGGCGGGTCTCGTCGACGGTCTTGCCATCCATCTGCAGCGCGTTGAGCGCGGCCACGTCGGCGGGCTGCTGCGTGGCGGCCAGCTGCGCGACGGCCTTGGCGAAATTCAGGAAGTCGTCGTTCTTGGTGACGAAGTCGGTCTCGCAGTTGACCTCGACCAGGGCGCCCTTCGTGCCGTCGATGTAGGCGGCCACCACGCCTTCGGCGGTGACGCGCGAGGCGGCGTTGGCGGCCTTGGTGCCGAGCTTGACGCGCAGCAGTTCCTCGGCCTTGGTCAGGTCGCCTTCGGCGGCGGTGAGGGCCTTCTTGCACTCCATCATGGGAGCGTCGGTCTTGGCGCGCAGTTCGGCGACCATGCTGGCGGTAATGGCGGGCATCTAGTTCTCCGTGTCAGCGCCGGCCACTGTCGGGGCCGGCTGTGAGGGGTTTGCGAAGGGAATGCGTCGGAACGGTGAAACGTGTGAAAAAGGGGCACGAGGCCCCTTTCACGTCAGGCCGCCCGGGGCGGACGATGACGAAGGCCTCAGGCCTCCGAGACCTCGACGAACTCGTCGCCGTCGGCAGCCACCGCCTGCACCACCTCGTTGGTGGCGTTGGCCTTGCCTTCCAGCACCGCGTCGGCCATCGCCTTGGCGTACAGCGCCACGGCCTTGGCCGAGTCGTCGTTGCCGGGGATGACGTAGTCCACGCCATCGGGCGAGTGGTTGGTGTCGACGACGCCGATGACCGGGATGCCCAGCTTCTTGGCCTCGGCGATGGCGATCTTGTGATAGCCGACGTCGATGATGAAGATGGCGTCGGGCAGCGCGCCCATGTCCTGGATGCCGCCGATGTCCTTCTCGAGCTTGCCCAGCTCGCGCTCGACCATCAGGGCTTCCTTCTTGATGATGGCGACGTTGCCGGCTTCCTTCTGCGCCTGCAGGTCCTTCAGCTTCTTCAGCGAGCCCTTCACCGTCTTGAAGTTGGTGAGCATGCCGCCGAGCCAGCGCTGGTCGACGTAGGGCATGCCGGCGCGCTGCGCCTCCATCGCCACCACTTCGCGCGCCTGGCGCTTGGTGCCGACGAACAGGATCGTGCCGCGCTTCGAGGCCAGCTGGCGCACGAACTTCAGGGCACCCTCGAACGCGGGCAGCGTCTTCTCGAGGTTGATGATGTGGATCTTGTTGCGATGGCCGTAGATGTAGGGGGCCATCTTGGGGTTCCAGAAGCGGGTCTGGTGTCCGAAATGGACACCGGCTTCCAGCATTTCGCGCATGGACACGGGCATGAATGAGCTCCGAAGGTTGGGTCTAGAATCCCGGCGAACATCGCGGCGGGAGCCGCACGCCCGGGATTGCCCGGACAGCACGGTCCACTTGCCGCGACACCTCGTGATGCCGGGTTCGCGATTTACAGCAAGGGTCTGTCTCACCGGACTGCCGTGCGGCTGAAATTCATCAACCCCACAAATGGCCATCCAGCAAAACCCGAAGATTCTAGCACGAGCCGCAGCGCTCGCGGCGGCCTGACGTGCGCGTCGCCGTCATCGGGGCCGGCATCGCCGGCGTCACCACTGCCTGGGAGCTCGCGCTCGCGGGCCACGAGGTCACCGTCGTCGAGCGCCGCACCGGCGCCGCCGAGGAGGCCAGCTTCGCGCCCACCGGGCTCGCGTCGCCCGCGCTCGCGGTGCCGTGGAGCGCCGCGCCCTCGCCCTGGCAGGCGCTGATGGCCAGCGGCGGCGGCGCCCCGGCGTCGGCGCTGTGGCGCTGGCGCCAGGCACGCAACCAGCGCGCCGACCACTGGCAGGTGGGCGCGGCCGCGCTCGCCAGGCTGGTGGCGGCGTCCGTGGAACGGGTGGCCGAGATCTCGGGCGCGCTGCGCTTCGACTGCGAGCGCGCCGACGGGCTGCTGGTGCTGGTGCACAAGGGGCCCGGCGAGGCCGTGGCGCGCGCATCGGTGGACTGGCTGGTGGCGCAGGGCGTGGCCGCGCGCTGGCTGGAGCCGGAAGGCGCGTGGGCCGTCGAGCCGTCGCTGGCCCTGCGCGGCACGATGGCCGCGGCCGTGCACCTGCCGCAGTCGCGCCACACCAACGCGCGCGAGTTCGTGCAGTGCCTGCGGGCCGCGGCGCGTGGCCGCGGCGTGCGCTTCGTCTTCGGGCGCGAGGTGCTGGCGCTGCAGGCCGGCCCGTCGCCGATGGTGCGGCTGGCGCCGCCGGCGCCGCCCGGCCCCGGCTCGGCCTCGACCTTCGGCACCACGCGCGGCCCCGCGACGCTGGCGATGGCCAGCCGCATGCCGGAGGACGGCGTCGACCGCATCGCCGGCAACGACCTGGAATGCGACGCCATCGTCGTGTGCGCCAACCTGGGCGCGAAGGCCCTGCTGGCACCGCTCGGGCTGGCCCTGCCGGTGGCGGCGCTGCCCGGCCGCTCCGTCACCGTGCCCGCGCATTCGCACGAGGCGCACCGCGATCCCGCCCCGCTCGGCAGCGTGTTCGATGCCGACGAAGGGCTGGCCATCTGCCGCCAGGGCACGCGGGTGCGCGTGGCGGACGGCTTCGGCCTGTCGCGGCGCGCCGGGGGCGCCAAGGTGCCGGGGGACGAAGCGTCGCGCCCGCTGTACCGCGCGCTGGACCGCTGGTTCCCCGGCGCGGCGCGCTGGCCCCAGGCGCAGCTGTGGCAGGGCGACCGCGCGCTGCTGCCGGACGGCCTGCCGCTGCTGGGCCCGAGCGGGCGCCCGGGCGTGTGGCTGAACCTGGCGCATGGCCACCACGGGTGGTCGGTCGGCTGCGGCGCGGCGCGGGCGCTGGCCGAGATGGTGTCGGGACGCGAGTCGCCCTGGGACGTGTCCGCGTTCGCCGCGGCCCGGCTGGGATGACGTCGCCGCGGCGCCTGGACGACGGCGTCGCGGCCTGGCCGCTGTTCGACGCCGCCACCTGCCGCCGCCTGGAAGCCGACGCCGCGACGTCGCTGCCCGCGCATGCCCTGATGGCCCGCGCCGGCCTGGCGCTGGCCCGGCTGGCACGCGCGCTGGTGCCGCACGGGCGGCGCGCGTGGATCGCCGCCGGCCCCGGCAACAACGGCGGCGACGGGCTGGTGGCGGCGCGCCACCTGCAGGCCGCCGGCTGGCAGGTGGTGGTGACGCTCTGCGCCGATGCCGGCCGCCTGCCGCCCGATGCCGCCTGGGCGTGGCGCGCCGCGCAGGCGGCAGGCCTGGACCTGCGCGACACGCTGCCGTCGCCCGAGGAACTGGCGGCCCAGGACCTGGCGATCGACGCGCTGCTGGGCCTGGGCGCCTCGCGCGCGCCGGCCCGTGCCATCGCCGCCGCCGTGCAGGCCCTGAACGCCGGCCCGGCGCCCGTCCTGGCGGTGGACGTGCCGACGGGCCTGTCGTCCGACACCGGCGCCGTGTTGGGGACCGCGAATCCAGGGCCGGCGCGTGCCTGCGTCACGGCGCGCTGGACATTGGTGCTGCTCGCGCCCAAGCCCGGCCTGTTCACGGGCACGGGCCGTGCGGTCGCGGGCCAGTTGTGGTTCGACGGCCTGGGCGTGCCGCTGGACGCGCACCCGCCTCAGGCCTGGCTGGCCGGCGTCGACGCGGCGCGCACGCTGGCCGTGCCGCGCGGCGCGGCCGCGCACAAGGGCAGCTTCGGGGACGTCCACGTGGTGGGCGGCGCGCCGGGCATGGCCGGCGCCGCGCGCCTGTGCGCCCGCGCGGCCGCCCACGCGGGGGCGGGCCGCGTGTTCGTTCACCCCCTGGGCCGACAGGGGTCGGCGCCGGGCCTGGATGACCGGCAACCCGAGCTGATGATCCGCACGCCGGCCCCGCGGCCGCAGTCGGGCGATGCCGCCACCTGGGTCGTGGGCTGCGGGGGCGGCGAGCCGGTGAGGCGCTGGCTGGCCACGGGCCTGGCGGGCGCGGCGCGGCTGGTGCTGGACGCGGACGCCCTGAACGCGGTGGCGGCCTCGCCCTCGCTGCAGGCGGCCTTGCGGGCGCGGGCCGGCCACGGGCGGGCCACGATCCTGACGCCGCACCCGCTGGAGGCGGCGCGGCTGCTGGGGGCCACCACGGCGCAGGTCCAGGCCGACCGCCTGGGCGCCGCGCGCGCCCTGGCCGGGCGCACGGGCGCGTGCGTGGTGCTGAAGGGCTCGGGCACCGTGCTGGCGCTGCCCGGCGGCGTGCCCTGGATCAATCCCACCGGCAACGCGCGGCTGGCCACCGCCGGCACCGGCGACGTGCTCGCGGGGTGGATCGGCGGGGCATGGTCGGCGGCGTCGGGAGACGCGGCAGCCGGCGGGGGAAATGTGACCGTCGAGGCCGGCGCGGCCGGGGAGGTCGCGCTCCAGGCGGCCCTGGCCGCCACCTGGCGCCACGGCCGCGCGGCCGACGAGGCGCCGGGCGATCCGGCCCTGCCCTGGCTGGCCAGCGAGCTGGTCGAGGCGATGACGGCCGTCCTGCCGCCCCACGGAACGCCCGTTCCGGCCTGAGCCTGCCTCGAGGCGCCGGGACGCCCGTCCCATCGGCATTCCTGCACGCTTTGTTTCGGAAGTGAAACAAGACGGCCGGTTTCGCGCCTCTTTTCCCCCTGCAGCCCGACCGGTCGCCGGCCGATAGTCCTCCTGACTCCGGGGAAAGGCTGCGTGTGCGTGCCTCCCGCCATGCCAGACACCCGTCTACCCCGAATACCGAACAGCTCAGATCAGGACCCCTCCATGACGATCATCCGCTCGCTGAACACCGCCCAGATCGCGGCCCTGTCGACCGCCACCATCGCCGGCTTGACGACGGATGACTGGGCTGCGTTCAGCACCGCCCAGATCGTCGCGCTGACGACCCAGCAGATGCAGGCCATCTCCAGCACCGGCATCTCCGCCATCGGGACGGACGAGATCGCCGCGATGGAGACCGCCGACCTGCGCGCCCTCAGCACCGCCGCCGTGGCCGCGCTCACGACGACGCAGCTCAACGCGCTGACCACCGACCAGGTGCCCGCATTCAGCACGCAGCAGGTGGCCGCGCTGAAGACCGCGCAGATCGCCGCGCTGGGCACCAGCGAGCTGGACGCGCTGTCCACGCAGCAGGTGGCCGCCCTGACGACCGCGCAGGTGGCGTCCCTCACGACGGCCCAGGTGGCCGCGCTGGAGACCGCCGACCTGGCCGCCCTGACCACCGCGCAGGTGCGCGCCTTGACCACGGCCCAGGTGGCCGCGCTGACCACCGACGAGGTGGTGGCGCTGGGCACCGCGCAAGTGGCCGCCCTGTCGTCCTCGCAAGTGGCGGCGCTGACCACCAGCCAGGTGGCCGCCATCGAGACGGCCGACGTCCGCGCCCTGAGCACCGCGCAGGTGGCCGCGATGACCACCGCGCAGGTCAACGCCCTGACCACCGACCAGCTGGGCGCGCTGTCCACCTCGCAGGTGGCCGGCCTGACCACCGCGCAGGTGGCCAACCTGACGACCGCCAACCTGGACGCGCTCACCACCGCCCAGTTCGCCGCGCTGACCACGGGCCAGGTGGCCGCGATGACGACCGCACAGGTGGCCGCCCTCGAGACCGCCGACCTGGCCGCGCTGACCACCGCCCAGGTGCGCGCGCTGACCACGGGCCAGGTGGCCGCGCTGACCACGGATGAAGTGGTGGCGCTGACCTCGGCGCAAGTGGCCGCCCTGGCGACCAACCAGGTCGCCGCCCTCACGACCGCGCAAGTGGCCGCGATGGAGACCGCCGACGTGCGCGCCCTGGGCACCGCCCAGCTCGCCGCGCTGACCACCGCGCAGGTCAACGCCCTGACCACCGACCAGCTGGGCGCGCTGTCCACCTCGCAGGTGGCCGGCATGACGACCGCCCAGATCGCCAACCTGACGACCGCGAACCTCGACGCCCTGACCACGCAGCAGTTCGCCGGCATGACGACCGCGCAAGTGGCCGCCATGACGACCGCGCAAGTCGCCGCGCTGGAGACCGCCGACCTCGCCGCCCTCACCAGCAACGGCATCCGCGCCCTGACGACCGCGCAGGTGGCGGCCCTGACGACCGATGAAGTGGTGGCCCTGACGTCCGCGCAGGTGGCCGCCCTGGCGACCAGCCAGGTCGCCGCCCTGACCACCGCGCAAGTGGCCGCGATGGAGACGGCCGACGTGCGCGCCCTGGGCACCGCCCAGGTCGCCGCGATGACGACCGCGCAGGTCAACGCCCTGACCACCGACCAACTGGCCGCCCTGTCGACCGCGCAAGTCGCCGGCATGACGACCACGCAGATCGCCAACCTCACCACCGCCAACCTGGACGCGTTGTCGACGCAGCAGTTCGCTGCGCTGACCACCGGCCAGGTGGCCGCGATGACGACCGCGCAAGTGGCCGCCCTCGAGACCGCCGACCTCGCCGCGCTCACCAGCGCCCAGGTGCGCGCGCTGACGACCGGCCAGGTGGCCGCGCTGACGACCGACGAAGTGGTCGCCCTGACGTCCGCGCAAGTGGCCGCCCTGGCGACCAACCAGGTCGCCGCGCTGACGACCGCGCAAGTGGCCGCGATGGAGACGGCCGATGTCCGCGCGCTGGGCACGGCCCAGGTGGCCGCGATGACGACCGCGCAGGTCAATGCCCTGACCACCGACCAGCTGGCCGCCCTGTCGACGACGCAAGTCGCCGGCATGACGACCGCGCAGATCGCCAACCTGACGACCGCGAACCTCGACGCGCTGACCACGCAGCAGTTCGCCGCGATGACCACGGCGCAAGTGGCCGCCATGACGACCGCGCAAGTGGCCGCGATGGAGACCGCCGATGTCCGCGCCCTGGGCACCGCCCAGGTC
>FTBV01001573.1_pt1 | contig 30116 bp, 20 predicted proteins | sample 1639281 | NCBI WGS metagenome assembly FTBV01 (sample SAMEA3914864, study PRJEB12502) | metagenome | biome: forest; material: soil | place: USA | collected 2012-03-12 | depth 0.3 m | reverse complement strand
GGCGCTGTCGGGCGATCCGGAGGACATCCGCAAGACCGACGCCAAGATGAAGGAGCTGTTCCCCGACGACGCCGGCCTGCACCGCTGGCTGGACATGGCGGGCGAGCGCATCTCGTTCCAGGGCCTGCCGGCGCGCATCTGCTGGATCGGCCTGGGCGACCGCCACCGCGCGGGCCTGGCGTTCAACGAGATGGTGCGCAGCGGCGAGCTGAAGGCCCCGATCGTGATCGGCCGCGACCACCTGGATTCGGGCTCCGTCGCCTCCCCCAACCGCGAGACCGAGAGCATGAAGGACGGCAGCGATGCGGTCAGCGACTGGCCGCTGCTCAACGCCCTGCTGAACACCGCCGGCGGCGCCACGTGGGTGTCGCTGCACCACGGCGGCGGCGTCGGTATGGGCTACTCGCAGCACTCGGGCGTGGTGATCGTCTGCGACGGCACGCCCGAAGCCGACAAGCGCCTCGAGCGCGTGCTGTGGAACGACCCCGGCACCGGCGTGATGCGCCACGCCGACGCGGGCTACGAGGACGCGATCGCGTGCGCGAAGCGCCAGGGCCTCGACCTGCCGATGATCAATTCAGGTTCACGGTGATGAAGCGCGGGTGGTAGATGTCCGCCTTGTTCATGTTCTCCGCGAACTTGAAGGTGTTCACGTGGTAGCTGATCAGCAGCTGCCCGTTGGTGGACAGGTGCGGGTGCGCCTTGGCGTTGTAGACGTAGGTGTTCTTCGTCATGCCGGCCTCGGGGCAGTCCCACACGGGGATGGGCGCGCCCCACGGGCCGGTGGGCGAGCTGCCGTAGCGCACCGCGATCGTCTTGCTCAGCGCGTCCAGCTGGAAGACGAGCAGGTAGCGGCCGTCGGGCAGCGGCGTCACGCTGAACTCGGACGACAGCCGGTCGGTCATCGGCCGGGCCTTGCCGATGTCGGCCACCCACTGCTTGCCGTTCCAGTAGCGGTACGAGCCGGGTTGCAGCAGGTAGGCGGGCTTCACGCGCGACACCAGCAGCTGCTTGGACGCGTCGTTGCGGGTGCCGTAGACGTACACGTAGCCGTCGGGCTTCGGCGCATGCGCGCCGGTGGTGAGCGGCATCACGGCGGTGCCGAAGGTCATGTCGCCGGTGCTGCCGTCCACGGGCGCCGCGTGGTACAGCTGCGGCGCGTCGGTGACGGTGTAGCTGCCGGCGAAGGGCACCGCGTCCTGGCTGGAGGCCTGCAGCCAGGCCACGCCGTCCACCGCGAAGTTGAACGCGCCGCCGTTGCCGGTCTTCATGCGCAGGGCACTCATCGTCACCGTGCCGCCTTGCACCAGGCCGTCCGCGGGCCAGTACCAGGTGCTGGGCTGCGGCGGGACCACCATCGACACGGGATGCCCGCCGTCGTCGGTGCGCACGTGGAAGTCCAGCACGCCCGGCCCCGGCACGGCGCCCTGCATCGTGGCCGACGTGTTGTTGACCATCACGGTGCCCGCCAGCCGCTTGCCGTTCGCGTCCACGTTGCCCACGAACGTGTCGCTGAAGATCCAGAACGTGCCCTGGTGCGCGCCGCTGCCCAGCGAGTCGTCGCCGGCCAGCGGGAACGTGTAGACGCCGTCCGCGCCCGTCCAGCCGCTGGTGCGCTCGAACATCGCCGTCCAGTCCGGCGCCGCCACCCCGCTGTAGCGCGTGATGTCGGCATGCGCCGCGGTCAGGGCCAGCAGGCCCGTGGCGATGGCCGCAGCCAGCCGTCTCGTCATCCCTCGCATCGCTCGACTCCTTCGATCGTGTCGTCACCCATCCACACCCTGTCGATCCTAGCCCCGGACCTCCTGCCATGACCACCTCCCTGACCCTGATCCCCGGCCAGATCACGCTCGACCAGCTGCAGGCCATCCATGCCGGCGGCGTCACCCTGGCGCTGGACCCGGCCTGCCGCGACGGCATCCGCGCCAGCGCCGCCGTGGTGCAGCGCGCGGCGGCCGGCGATGCGCCCGTCTACGGCGTCAACACCGGCTTCGGCAAGCTGGCCAACCAGCGCATCAGCCGCGAGGAGCTGGCCACACTGCAGTGCAACCTGATCCGCTCGCACTCGGTGGGCGTGGGCGAGCCGCTGTCGCCGCCGGTGATGCGCCTGATGATGGCCTTGAAGGCCGCCAGCCTGGCGCGCGGCTACTCCGGCATCCGCGAGGGCGTGATCGACACCATCGTCGCCGCCTTCAACGCGGGCCTGGTGCCCTACGTGCCGTCGCAGGGCTCGGTGGGCGCGTCGGGCGACCTGGCGCCGCTGGCCCACATGTCGCTCGCGCTGATCGGCGAGGGCGAGATGCTGGTGGACGGCGAGCGCCGCCCCGCGCACGAGGTGCTGGCCGCCGCCGGCATCCGTCCCATCGCGCTGGAGGCCAAGGAGGGCCTGGCGCTGATCAACGGCACGCAGACCTCCACCGCGCTGGCGCTGCACGCCTTCCTGTCGTTCGAGCCCGTGCTGGAGGCCGCGCTGGTGGTGGGGGCGCTCACCGTGGATGCCGCGCGCGGCAGCGACGGCCCGTTCGACCCGCGCATCCACGCCGTGCGCGGCCAGCCGGGCCAGATCGACGTGGCGGCCTACTACCGCGGCCTGCTGGCCGGCAGCGAGATCCGCCAATCCCACGTGGAAGGCGACGACCGCGTGCAGGACCCGTACTGCCTGCGCTGCCAGCCGCAGGTGGTGGGGGCCGCGCTGGACACGATGCGCCACGCCGCGCTGGTGCTGGTGCGCGAGGGCAACGCCGTCACCGACAACCCGCTGGTGTTCGCCGACGAGGGCGTGCTGGTGTCGGGCGGCAACTTCCACGCCGAGCCCGTGGGCATGGCCGCCGACGCGATGGCCGTGGCCATCGCGGAAGTGGGCGCCATCGCCGAGCGCCGCATCGCGATGCTGATCGACGCCGGCGTCTCGCGCCTGCCGCCATTCCTGTCCGCTGACGCGGGCCTGAACTCCGGCTTCATGATCGCGCACGTCACGGCCGCGTCGCTGGCCAGCGAGAACAAGTCGCTCGCGCATCCGGCCACGGTCGACTCGCTGCCCACGTCCGCCAACCAGGAGGACCACGTCTCGATGGCCACCTTCGCCGCGCGCCGCCTGCAGCCGATGATCCGCAACACCGCGCACATCCTGGGGATCGAGTGGCTGGCCGCCGCGCAGGGCGTGGAGTTCCTGCGTCCGTTGAAAAGCAGCGCCGCGCTGGAGCAGGCGCACGCGCTGCTGCGCGCGCAGTGCGCGGCGATGCCCACCGACCGCTACGTGGCGCCGGACATCGAGCGCGCCACCGCGCTGGTGACGGGCGGCGCGCTGTCGACGGTGTTCCGCACGCTGGCGGGGCTGCCCGCGCTGTGGATCCCGGCTTGACGCCCTAGCGCGCCGGCCACTCCGTCGACGCCGCCAGCCGCCCCACCAGCCGGCCGTTCCAGTTGCGCATCGCCACGTCGCGGTAGGGATTCAGGAACTGGCGGTCGGCGTCGGTGAGTGGCAACAGCTGCTCGATCAGGCGCACCAGCGCCACCTCCGCGGCGCGCGCCGTGTTGCCGTCGTCCATCTTCAGCGCCACCCCCAGGCCCAGCTCGGGCAGCGCCGCGCAGTAAACGCCTTCGGCGCCCACCTTGCAGAACAGGCGGGCACCGAAGTGCGTCATCAGCGTGGAATCCAGGCGGCCCGTGCCCGCCACCATGAAGGGCTGGGCGGCCACGGCCGCGCGCAGGCGGGCGGCCGCGCGCGCGTGCTCGGGCGACAGGCCCGTGCCGCTGCCGAAGCGGGCGAAACCGTGCGCCAGCTGGCGCAGCGGGATGGCATGCGTGGGGATCGAGCAGCCGTCGGTGCCGCGGGGCAGGGCGTCGAGCCTCGCGCCGGTGGTGGCCGCCAGCGCGTTCGACACCTCGCGCATCACCGGATGCTCGGGTTCCACGTAGCCGCGGATGAACGCGGGCAGCACGGACGCGTCGCCCGCCATGTGGCAGCCCAGGCAGACGAAGCCCGCGTGCTTGCCCGAGCAGTTGTTGTGCACCGCGCGCGGCGGCAGGCCCTGCGCGGCCAGCGCCCGCATCGACGGCTCGTGGTACGGCCAGTGCACGCCGCATTCCAGCAGGTCGGCATCGCCCCCGCACTTGCCCAGCATCGACGCGGCCGCCTGCACGTGCGGCGCCTCGCCGCCGTGCGACGCGCAGGCCAGCGCCAGCTCGGCGTCGGTGAGGCCGAAGGCGTCCGCGGCGCCCGAGGCCACCAGTGGCAGCGCCTGCAGGGCCTTGACGGCGGACCGCGGAAAGACGGGCCGGTCGACGTCGCCGCCTTGCCAGACCAGCGTGCCGGCGGCGTCGGCCACCGCGAACGCGCCGCGATGGAAGGATTCGACCGCGTTGCCGCGCCACGCTTCGACCAGGACGGGATGTTCCATGGCGACGCACTGTACGCCGCGCGATCGACGCGCTTGAACGGGGCCTGACGCCACCCCGCCTTGACGGGGCGGCACGAGGGCGCCAGTAACATGCCCGCATGCGTTGTCCGCCCTCGCGATGGTCCTGGTGGCCGCCTTGCTGCACGCCCTGTGGAACATCGCCGCCAAGCGCGCGGGCGGCGACCGCCACTTCGTGATGCTGGGCGCGCTGCTGATCGTGGTCGTGTGGGCGCCTGTGGGCCTCGCGGTGGGCTGGTCGCAGCTGCCCACGTGGGGCGCGCTGCAGTGGACGTTCATCGTCGCCAGCGGCCTCACGCACCTGGTCTACTTCAACGTGCTGCTGAAGGGCTACCGCGTCTCGGACCTGACGGTCGTCTACCCCGTGGCCCGCGGCAGCGGCCCGTTGATCAGCTCCGCCGTGTCCGTCGTGCTGCTGGGCGAGACCCTGGGCTGGCACGGCGTGCTGGGCGTCGCGGGCGTGTGCGGGGGCGTGTTCCTGATCGCGGGCGGGCCCGCGCTGTGGCGCGCCGCGCACGAGCCCGCGCGCCGGCAGCGCGTGCACGCGGGCATCGCGTGGGGCGCCGCCACCGGCCTGCTGATTGCCGCCTACACCGTGCTGGACGGCTACGCGGTCAAGCGCCTGGCCCTGTCCCCCATCCTGATCGACTACTTCGGCAACCTCACGCGCATCCCCTTCATGCTGCCCACCACGCTGCGCCACCGCGCCTCCTTCGCCGACGCCTGCCGCCGGCTGTGGAAGCCCGCGCTGGTGATGGCCGTCATCAGCCCGCTCGCCTACGTGCTGGTGCTGTTCGCCGCGCGCATGGCGCCGCTGTCGCACGTGGCGCCCGCGCGCGAGGTGTCGATGCTGTTCGCCGCGTTGGTGGGCGGCCGGATGCTGGGCGAGGGCGATCGCGGCCTGCGCGCCTGGGGCGCCACGCTGATGGCCGCCGGCGTGGTCCTGCTGGCCTGGGGCGGGTGAGGCGGCGGCACGATGGCCCTGACGACGACCCTCGACCCGGCGGCGTTCCGCCTTGCCGGCATCGACTTCACCAGCGCGCCCCGCCGCGCCAAGCCGATCACCTGGGCCTGGGGGCGGCAGCCCGCCCCGGGGCTGGTGCGCCTGGAGCAGCTGGAGGCCCTGCCGAGCGCCGATGCGTTTGCCTCGATGCTGGCCACGCCCGGCCCGTGGCTGGGCGCGTTCGACTTCCCGTTCGGCCTGCCGCGCGAGCTGGTGGAGACGCTGGGCTGGCCCGCCCACAGCTGGACCGCCAGCATGGACCACGTCGCCACGCTGGACCGCCCCGCCCTGGTCGAGGCGTTCTCCGCGTTCTGCGACGCGCGGCCGGTGGGCGGCAAGTTCGCCCATCGCGCGGGTGATTCGGCGGCCGGCTGCAGCCCCTCGATGAAGTGGGTCAACCCGCCGGTGGCGTTCATGCTGCACGCCGGCGTGCCGGCGCTGCGCGCCGCGGGCGTGCGCGTGCCGGGGCTGTCGGATGGGGGCTTGGGTACCGGTACCGGTTCAGGCATCGGCTCCGGCTCCGGCTCCGGCACCGGCATCGGCACCGGCTCGGGCGTGAGTGCCGTCACGACCGCGGGCGACCCCGCCCGCGTCGCCCTGGAGGGTTACCCCGGCCTCGTCGCCCGTGAGCTGATCGGCCGCCGCTCGTACAAGAGCGACACCCGCGCACAGCAGACGCCCGAACGCCTCATCGCCCGCAAGGACCTGGTCGACGCGCTGGAACAGGGCCGCTGGCGCGGCCTGCGGCTGAAGCTCACGCATGGCCAGCGGGACGCGCTGGTGGACGACGCGCAGGGCGACCGCCTGGACGCCGTGCTGTGCCTGATGCTGGCGGCCTGGGCGCAATACCGCCCCGGGTATGGACTGCCGGACTTCGATCCGCTGGAAGGCTGGATCGTCGGGGCGGAGCGCTAGCGGCATGCCCCCCCGCCGCGCCCCGACCGCCGGCCAGGCCGCCATGGCCTTCATCGACGCCGCCCGCGCCTGGATGGTGGCGCAGGGCTGGGCCCCGTTCCCCTTCCAGGAAGAGGTGTGGCGGCACATGGCGCGCGGCGACAGCGGCCTGCTGCATGCCACCACCGGCGCCGGCAAGACGCTGGCGGTGTGGCTTGGCGCGCTGGCGCGGGCGCAGGCGAGGGCGGGCGCGGGAGCCGGTGCCAGGGCGGGCGCGGGTGCGGGCGCGGGCGAGAGCGCGGGCCAGCCGGCCGGCAACGCGCCGCCTTCCCCCGCCCCCGCGAAGCCACGCGGCGCCCCGCCCCTCACCGTGCTGTGGCTCACGCCCATGCGCGCACTGGCCGCCGACACCCTGCGCGCGATCAGCGCCCCGCTGGCCGCGCTGGCCCCCGGCTGGACCGTGTCGATCCGCACCGGCGACACGCCGTCGGCCGAGCGCGCCCGCCAGGACCGTCGCTTCCCGACGGCACTCGTCACGACGCCGGAATCGTTGACGCTGATGCTCACGCGCCCCGATGCGCGCAACGAGCTGGCGGGCGTCCAGGTGGTGGTAGTGGACGAGTGGCACGAGCTGATCGGCAACAAGCGCGGCGTGCAGGTGCAGCTGGCGCTGGCGCGCCTGCGCCGCCACAACCCCGGGCTGGTGGTGTGGGGCGCGTCCGCCACGCTTGGCAACCTGCAGGACGCGATGCACACGCTGGTGGCGGAGGCGCCCGCCGCGTTGGTGCAGGGGCGCATCGTCAAGCAGCTGGAGATCGACACGCTGCTGCCCGCGGAGCCCGGCCGCTTCTCGTGGGGCGGCCACCTGGGCTCGCAGATGCTGGCGCCCGTGGCCGCCGAGATCGCGTCGTCCAGCAGCTCCCTGGTGTTCACCAACACGCGCTCGCAGGCCGAGGCCTGGTACCAGATGCTGCTGCAGGCGCATCCGGAATGGGCCGGCATCGTGGCGCTGCACCATGGCTCGCTGGCCAAGGAGGTGCGCGAATGGGTGGAGCTGGGCTTGAAGGAGGGCCGGCTCAAGGCCGTCGTGGCCACGTCGTCGCTGGACCTGGGCGTGGATTTCCTGCCGGTGGAGCGCGTGCTGCAGATCGGCTCGGCCAAGGGCATCGCGCGGCTGCTGCAGCGCGCCGGCCGCAGCGGCCACGCGCCGGGCCGCGCCAGCCGTGTCACGCTGGTGCCCACCAACACGCTGGAGCTGGTGGAGGCCGTGGCCGCGCGGCGCGCCGTGCGGGCCGGCCGCATCGAGAGCCGCCAGTCGCCCGACAAGCCACTGGACGTGCTGGTGCAGCACCTGGTCACGGTGGCGCTGGGCGGCGGCTTCGTGGCCGACGATCTCTTCGACGAGGTGCGCTCCGCGCCCGCCTACGCGCGCCTCACGCGCGACGAGTTCGACTGGTCGCTGGCCTTCGTGGAGCGCGGCGGCGAGAGCCTGCGCGCGTACCCCGAGTACCACCGCGTGCAGCTCGTGGACGGCCTGTGGCGCGTGCCCGATCGCGGCATCGCGCGCCGGCACCGCATGAGCGTGGGCACGATCGTCAGCGACGCCGCGATGCAGGTGAAGTGGCTGTCGGGCGGCACCATCGGCACGATGGAGGAGAGCTTCATCGCGCGCCTGAAGAAGGGCGACTGCTTCGTGTTCGCGGGCCGCGTGCTGGAGTACGTCCGCACGCAGGACATGGCCGCGTACGTGAAGAAGGCGGACAAGCCCAAGGGCGTGATCCCGGCGTGGAACGGCGGCCGCATGCCGCTGTCCAGCGAGCTGGCCGACGCCGTGCTGGAGGTGCTGGACGAGGTGTCGCAGGCGCTGCCCGCGGGCCATGCGGCGCTGGCCGCGATCGAGCCGCTGGAACCGCCGTCCGTGGCGGCGGCGTTGGCAGGTCCCGGCATCGGCGCGCGGCCCCGTGGGCGCCAGCGCGCCGTCGCAGTGATGGAACCCGCCGTGCCCGCCGCCACCATCGCGTTCGCCGACCCCGAGCTGCGCGCCGCGGGCCCGATGCTCGCCACGCAGCTCGCCCTGTCCCACCTGCCCGGTCCGGGCCGCCTGCTGGTGGAGCGCCTCAAGTCGCGGGAGGGCCACCACCTCTACCTCTACCCGTTCGCCGGACGCAACGTGCACATCGGCCTGGCGGGCCTGCTGGCCTGGCGCCTCGCGCGGGGCGAGCCCAACACCTTCTCGATGTCGATCAACGACTACGGGTTGGAGCTGCTGGCCGCGGAACCCGTGGACCTGGCGCGCCTGTCCGGCGGCGAGCTGCTGGCCGAGGGCGACCTGCTGCACGACGTGCTGGCCAGCCTGAACGCGCGCGAGCTGGCCCAGCGACGCTTCCGCGAGATCGCCCGCGTGGCCGGCCTCGTGTTCCAGGGCTACCCCGGCGCGCCGAAGGCGATGCGCCAGGTGCAGGCGTCGTCGTCGCTGTTCTACGAGGTGTTCCGCAAGTACGACGCCGGCAATCGGTTGCTGTCACAGGCCGACCACGAGGTGCTGGCGCAGGAGCTGGACATCGGCCGCCTGGCCGCCACGCTGGCCCGGCTGCGCGCGGCCACGCTGGACATCGTGGAGCTGGCCGTGCCCAGCCCCTTCGCGCTGCCGCTGATGGTGGAGCGCTTCCGCGAACGACTCACCACCGAGAAGCTCACCGACCGCCTGGCGCGGATCCTGGGCCAGGCGCAGGCGGCGCTGGGGGGCGCCGCCGCGCAGGCGCCGCCGCTGGATCCCGCCACCCTGGAGCCGCCGGGCCCGCTGCCGGCCACGCGACGACGGGGTTATCGTCCCAGCTACTGACCCCGCCCAGGAGCCCTACGCATGCCCGCTTCCCTGCCCGTCCTCGCCCTGTGCGGCCTGCTCAACGACGAACGCCTCTGGCGGCATCCCGCGCAGGTGCTGGGCGCGGACCATCCCTTCACCATCGTGCCCACCACCACGGCCGACTCGATGGCGGCGCTGGCGCGCGACGCCCTGGCCCGCGCGCCCGCGGGGCGCTTCGCGCTGGCCGGCTTCTCGATGGGCGGCTACGTGGCGCTGGAGATCCTGCGCCAGGCGCCCGATCGCGTGGCCGCGCTGGCGATGGTGGACAGCAGTGCGCGCCCCGACACGCCGCAGGCCAGCGACGGCCGCCGCCAGGCGATCGCCGCCGCCGCGAAGCCGGGCGGCGCCGCCGCGGCGTTCGCGAGCCTGCTGCCGCGCCTGCTGCATCCCGACCACGTGGCGCGACCCGACCTGGTCGAGGCGCTGCGCGCCATGAGCGACGCCGTCGGCGTGGACGGCTTCGTGCGCCAGCAGACCGCCAACATCGGCCGCGTCGACAGCCGCGACCTGCTCGCCAAGGTGCGCGGGCCGGCCCTGGTGGTCGTGGGCGAGGCGGACGCCGTCACGCCGCCGGACGTGGCGCGCGAGATGGCCGACGGCATCCCCGGCGCGCGCCTGGTGGTGGTGCCGCAGGCGGGCCACATGACGCTGCTGGAGCAGCCGGACGCGGTGACGGACGCGCTGCGTGCTTGGCTGGTCGAGGCGGTGGCCGCGGAGGCCGGCGAACCCCGCGGCCGTTGATCGGTCGCGGAGGCCGACGAACCCCGCGGCCGCCGAACGGCCGCGGGCGTGTCACGCCTCGTCCAGGCGACGCAGCCAGGCAGCCACCCGCGCGACCACGCCGTCCTCGTCCTCGCGATGCGGCACGTGCCGCAGGCCGGGCAGCAGGGCCAGCGTCGCCGGCCCGCCCAGTCCCGCCACGATGCGCCGGGGGTGCGCGGACGTGCCGAACTCGTCCTCCTCGCCGTGGATCACCAGCGCGGGGCAGCGCACCCGGGGCAGCGCGTCGTCCAGCGACCAGCCGCCGAACGCGGGCGACAGCCAGGTGTCGATCCACGCGGACAGCACCCACGCCGCCTTGTCGCCGTGGTACCGCGCCAGGCGCTCGCGCTGCGCCGGGTCGGCGAAGCCGGCCTGCGCGTCGCGGATCCCCGCCCGCGTGCGCTCCTCGACGAAGGCCTGCGCCGACTCGGTGACCAGCGCCTCGCAGGCGGCACCGGCGGCGGCCGCCACGTGCACCGCCATGCCCCCGCCCACGCTGTGGCCGAACACGGCGAAGCGCGACAGGCCGAGCGCCGCGCGCACGGCCGCGAAGCCTTCCCGGGCTTCCGAGGCCACGAAGTCCGGCGGCATCGTGCCGCCGCGCGGATCCGAGCGACCGAAGCCGAGCCGGTCGTAGGCGATCACGCGTCGCCGGGTGGCCGCGGCCAGCCGCGCCGGGAAGTCGCGCCACAGCGCCACGCAGCCCAGGGAGTCGTGCAGGAGGACGACCGGGCAGGGCGGGTCGGCCGCCGGGTCGACCGGATCCTCGGGCTGCCAGGACTGGACGAACAGCCGGCCCCCGGGCGCGGGCACCCACGACGGCTCGGTGGCGATGGAAGGGGGATTCACGCGTCCATTCTGCGCGAGCCCGGAGCAGCCACTCCGGCGCCGGAAGACACCGCCGCCGATCGGTGCGAATCCTCCCCCATTCGCGCGTGGCGCGGCGCCACTGCGCCCCTACACTGGCGGCGCCGCGGACGCATGTCGCCGGCCGCGGGCAGGGGGAGATTCCAACGTGAACAGAACAACCAAGTGGGCGCTGGCGTCCACGGTCGCCGTGGCCATCGCCGGCGCAGCGCTGTATGCCGGCACCGGCTGGGCGCGCTACGGCGGCACCATCAACGCGGCCCACGTCGACCTGTCGCAGCCCGACGGCCTCGTCGTCACGCCCGCGCTGTCGCGCCTGCCGCGCGACCTGGTCCGCGCGAACTTCGCGCGCGAGCTGCTCACGGAGGATTTCGCGTTCTACTATGAGGACCACGAGGATCGCCTGGGCGTGGCGGGCGCGCTCAAGCGCATCGCCTTCGAGCACGACACCACCTTCGGCGACGATCTGCTGGCGCTGGCGCTCGACCAGCCCGCGGAGGTGGCGCTCTGGGCCGACGTGAAGGGGGCGCCGCGCCACTGGTTGCTCGCCATGACCCGCGGCCCGCTGGCCAAGGCGCTGCAACAGGCGGGCGCGCTCGCCGCCAAGGATCGCCAGCTGACCGTGCTGGGCACGCTGCCCGGCGCTGGCCACGACACGGTCTACGCGCTCACGCTGTCGGCGCGGCGCACGCTGGCGCTGGTGTCGCGCGGCGATCGCGTGGTCGTCCTGTCCGACCCGGGCCTGCTGTACACCGACCAGCGCCAGCTGGACCCGCATGCCGCCGAACGCGTCGCGCAGCTGCTGTCGTCCGACCGCGCGGCACAGGGCGCGTACCGCCAGGCCTTCGGCCTGGGGGATCCCGGCGCCGACCATGTGATCGTGGCCGACTCCCGCCTGCTGTCGTTCCACTACGGCCACTTCTTCCCGGGCATGAAGGCGCTCCAGCTCGACGTGGCGCCCGGCGGCGGCACCCTGCGCACGCGGCTGCGCGTCGCGGGCGCGCAATCGCTGCCCACGGCCGATGCGGCCACCGCGCTGTGGGCCGGGCTGCCGGCCGGCGCCGCGGCCTGCAGCTGGCTGCCCGTGGACTGGCATCGTGCCCAGGCGGTGCTGGAGAAGGCGCCCCAGCCGGCGGTGCCGGGGTCGGCCCCTGCCAAGGGCGCGCAGGCACGCTCGATGTCCAAGGACGCCGCGGGCGGGCAGGGCGCGCCGTCCGCCTGGGCCCGCTTCACCGCGGCGCTCGATGGGCCCGCGGCGGTCTGCTGGTATGCACGCTCGCAGTTCCACACGCCGCTGGTGGTCGCCCGCACCCGGGACACGGGTCCGGCCACGGACGCGGCGCTGGCCGGCCTGGCCGGCTGGCTGATGCCCGGCCCCTCGCCGCTGCGCGCCAGTACGCCCGAAGGCGCTCGCCGCTGGCAGCGCGAGGTGGCGGCGCCCTACGGCCCGGACGGCGCGGGCGACAAGAGCCTCTACCACCCCACGCTGGCGCGCCAGGGCGCGTGGATCGCGTTCTCGCCCGACGACGTGCTGGTCGACCTGGCGCTGGCCACGCAGGGCCGGCGCTACCCCAGCCTCGCCACCACGCTCCCCGCGGGCGACGCCACGCTCGCCATGCTCGCTCCCGCGCAGGTGGCCGACCTCACCCAGCGCGAGGCGTTCGAGGTGCTGCCCGCCCAGCAGGAGCTCTTCCGCCAGGCCGCCAAGGCCCACCTGGTGCCGCGCCTGGACACGATGCGCCGCTGGCCCGCTGTGCGCGTCGCGGCCACCGGCCCGGTGGACGCCGCGGGCTGGGTGTCGCTCGATTGGCAGCCCGTCGGCGGCGCGCGATGACATCGACCCCTTCCGCCGCCCGGCGCCGGGCGCTGCGGCACGTCGCCGTCACGCTGGCGGCCGGTCTCGCCGGGGATCCGCTGCGCGCGTGGGCCGGCGCGTCCCGACAACTCGACCGCGAGCAGTCCCGCTGCTTCCGCGACTGGCTCACCCTGCTGATCCACGAGCAGGTGGACCACGGCCCCAGCCCCCGCTGGGTGCACCGCGATTGCGCGGGCCTGGTGCGCTTCGCCGTGGACGAGTCGCTGCGCGTGCACGACCTCGACTGGCGCCGCGCCAACGGCCTGCTGGGCCGGCGGGTGCCGCCCGACGTGGCGCTCGACGACGCGGCGCGCCAGCGCCTGCGCCAGGCCTGGCGCCGCGCGGACGGCAGCAGGGGGGCCTTCGCCTCGGCCATCGACCTGGTGCAGGGCAACACGGTGTTCATCGGCCGCACGATGACCGCGGCGCTGCCCGGCGACCTGCTGTTCTTCGACGTGGGCGACGAGCAGCACCTGATGGCCTGGATGGGCCACTACGTCGCGTACCACACCGGCCACGTCGAGCCCGGCGACAACGGCCTGCGCGCGCTGCGCCTGGAGCAGCTGGCCGCGTGGCCCGACACCCGTTGGCGGCCCGTCGCCGACAACCCGAACTTCGCGGGCCTGTACCGCCTCGACTTCCTCGCCTCGTGATCCCCATGACGCCTACTTCCGCCTCCCCCTGGCCGACCCGCGCGCGCCATGCGTGCGCCGTGGCCGCCTGCATCGCCGCGGTCACCGCGTCGGCGGCGTTCGCCGGTGCCGCGTCCGCGCCAGCGGCGCGAGCCCTGCCGCCGTCCCCCGTCAAGGCCCACCACGGCGCGCCGCACGCCGAGCCGCAGCCGCTGCAGAACGTGCACACGCCCTTCGTCGGCGATCCGTTCTTCCTGCTGACCGACGCCTCCTTCGCCGCCGGCGAGCCGGCCCGCGTGCGCCTCGAGGTCAACAACCCGGGCGCGTTCGACAACGTGGGCGGCGTCGACGTGCGCGTCTACCGCCTCGCCGATCCGCTCGACTTCCTGCAGCGCCAGCGCAACCTGCACCGCATCCAGGTGGACGCCAAGCCCGCGGACGAAGGCGTGGCCAACACGCTCACGCACCTGTTCGACAGCTGGTCGGTCAAGGCACGCGATGCGTGGCGTGGCGTGTTCTCGGGCGCGGCACGCGGCAGCGTCACGAAGGCGGAGCCGGCGCTCAAGACATCGCCGCACCTGCACGAGCCGTCCTCGTTCGAGGATCCCCCGCAGTTCGCGCCGCTGCCCGGGCTGCCGGTGGTGGAACGCTTCCGCTATCCCGTGCAGCACGCCCAGGCCATCGAGCCGCCCAAGGACATCAAGCTCGAGGGCAGCAGCAGCGAGTTCATCAAGCCCACGGCCGGCAACGTGTTCGTGCCGGTGGGTCGACGCGCGCCGGGCCTGTACCTGGTCGAGGCGATGGCGGGCTCGTTCCGCGCCACCACGCTGCTGTTCGTGTCCGACTCGGTCGCGGTCACCAAGATCGCCGGCGACCAGATGCTGGTGTGGACGGCCAGGCGCCAGGACGGCGCGCCCGTGCCGGGCACCCGCGTGGTGTGGACCGACGGTGTCGGCACCCTCAAGACCGGCCAGACCGACGCGCAGGGCCTGGCCAGCCTGGACAGGCACAGCCCCGAGCAGAGCTACGTGTTCGGGGTCGACCCCGCGGGCGGCGCGTGGATCTCCGAGAACTTCTACTACGACAGCGAGATCTACAGCGCCAAGGTCTACGCCGTCACCGACCGCCCGCTGTACCGCCCCGGCGACACGGTGCAGGTGCACGTCACGGGCCGGGAGTTCAAGTCGGCGCGCGATTCGGTAGCCATGAAGGACGCCGACCTGGTGCTGTCCGTCGTCGACCCCACCGGGCAGCCCATGGCGCGCGCCACGGCGCGCTTCTCGGGGCGCACCGGCGGCGATGCCTCGTTCGTGCTGCCCGACAACGCGCCCGGCGGCGGCTACGAGATGCGCCTCGTCATGGGCGACGACGCGTACACGGCGGCCTTCCGCGTCGCGGAGTACCAGAAGCCGCACTTCGAGATCGCGCTGCAGCCGGACAAGGCCGACTTCACCACCGGCCAGGCCATCACCGGGCAGTTGCAGCTGCACTATCCGGACGGCAAGCCGGTGGCGCACGCCAGCGTGTCGCTGGCGGCGCGCGCGCAGCGCCTGACGATGGTGGAGGGCGAGCTGGACTACGGCGGGCAGTTCCCGCTGCGCATCACGACGGACGAGCTCACCACGGACGCCAACGGCGTCGCGCGCTTCGCGCTGCCGGCCGCCAACGAGCCCAGCCGCTACATCCTCACCGCGCTCGCCACGGACGGCGCCGCCTACCGCGTGCGCACGTCGCGCGAGCTGCTGGTGGAGCGGGGCAGCACCAGCTGGCGCCTGACGCCGGACCGGCAGTTCAGCCAGCCGGGGCAGGCCGTGTCGTTCCGCGTGTCCGCCAGCCAGCGCAGCACCGCCATCGCGGGCACCGGCACCGGCGCCCTGCCTGGCGGCGCCGGCGCCGCGGCCGCCGAGGCCGCGTCCCGGCCCGTCAGCTGGGACTGGGTGCGCCAGGAAGATCGACAGACCGCCTCCGGCAAGCTGGCCGCCGACGCGGCGGCCCTGGACGTCACCTTCCCGCAGCCGGGCTCGTACACCCTCACGCTGCGCGACGCGCGACACCGCATCGTCGCGGCCACCAGCCACTTCGTCAGCGGCCCGGGCCTGAAGGCGCCCGCGGGCAGCATCGGCATCGTCTTCGACCACGCGGCGTACCACGCCGGCGACACGGCCGAGGCGCTGGTCAGCTTCCCCGAGCCGGTGGAGAACGCGCTGCTCACGCTGGAACGCGACCGCGTCGAGGCCACCGCGCTGCTGGGACGCTCCGCAGGATGGGTGCAGGCCACGCGCCTCAACCCCACGCAGTGGAAGCTGCGCGTGCCGGTGAAGGACACCTTCAGCCCCAATGTCACGCTGTCCATCGCGTACCTGAAGAACGGCGACTACGTCTTCCAGAACCAGGGCCTGCTGGTCGCGCAGCCGCGCATCGAGCTCGCGTTCCGCACGGCCAAGGCGGTCTACGCGCCTGGGGAGCGCGTGGACGTGGACGTCACTGCCACTCTCGGCGGCAAGCCCGTGGTGGCCGACGTCAACGTGGGCGTGGTGGACGAGATGATCTACGTGCTGCAGCCCGAGATCGCGCCGCGCATCGAGGACTTCTTCTTCCACCCGCGCCGCGACAACGTGCGCACCAGCGTCAGCCTGTCCTTCATCGGCTACGACCTGGCCACGTCCAGGCTGGGCGATGCACGCCGCCACGGCGACGTGCAGCAACGCGCCATCAAGGTGCTGGAGCGCCCGCGCCGCGAGGACGTCGACACGGCCGCCTGGATCCCGCGCCTGGCCACGGATGCGGCCGGCCACGCGCGCTTCACCTTCGTGATGCCCGACTCGCTCACGCGCTGGCGCGTCACGGGCCGCGCGGTGGACGCCGCGGGCGACGTGGGGCAGCAGACCGCCTGGGTGCGGTCCGACAAGCCGTTCTACGCCAAGTGGACCAGCCCCGACTGGCAGCGCGAGGGGGACCAGGCGCGCGCCGCGGTGGCCTTGTTCAACCAGACCGGCGCCGACGCGGCGGTGGCCTGGTCGGTGCAGGGCGCCGGCGTCGAGCGCCAGGGCCAGGCCACGCTCAAGCCGGGCGTCAACTTCGTCGACGTGCCGCTGGTGGCCGAGCACGCCGGCACGTTGCCGCTGCACCTGGTGCTGCGCCGCGACGGCCAGGTGGTGGACCAGCTGGACGTGCCGTTGCGCCGACTCCCGGTGGCCTGGCGCGCGCCCCGCGAGGTGGCGCTCGAGCTGGGCGCCGCGGCCGGCCCGGCGCTGCCCGCGCTCTCGCTGCCCGCCGATGCCACGCGGCTGCGCGTGTCGTTCGCGCAGGACGCGGCCGGCGGCACCTTCAGCCGCTGGATGGACCAGTTGGTGGAATTCCCGTACGGCTGCGTGGAGCAGACCGCCAGCCGCATGCTGCCGCTGTCCATCGCGCTGCAGTCGCTGTCGCCCGCGCAGCAGGCCGCGGCACCGATGCTGGCGCAGCGCCTGGCCACCGCCCGCCTGCGCCTCGCCCAGATGGCCGGGCCCGAGGCCAGGTTCGCGTGGTGGGGCGGGAAGGACGACGACGCCTTCCTCACGGCCTACGCGTACTACGCGGACTGGCGCGCGACGCAGGCCCTGCACCTGACGCTGCCGGCGTCGCACTGGCAGTACCTGCTGGACGTCTACGCCAAGGGCGGCGCCCGCCTGCCGGTGCTGCAGCGCGCGCTCGCGCTGCAGTGGATGCAGGAGATGGGCCTGCCGGTGTCGACGATGGCGGGTGCGCTGGTCGACGAGATCACGTCGGCGAGGCCCGGCACTTCCACCACCACGGGCACCACGGGCGCCGCGGGCGCCGACGCGCCGCCGCGCGTGCATGCCAGCCTGGTGCTGGCGGACGACCCGCCCGCGACCACCGAGCTGGACGCCGCGCTGGTGCTCGCGACCGCCGTGGCCGACCGCTCGGGCGCCCAGCGCCCGCCGGACCTCAAGCAGCGCGCCGAGGCCGCGGCCATGCGCCTGTCGTCGGTGGATGCACCGTTCGTGCAGGCCTTGCTGATGGCCACGCAGCACGCGCCGGCCACCACGGCCCCGCTCACGCTGGGGCAGGTGGGCGCGCAGGGCGCCACCTTCGACCGCGCGCAGACGCTGGTGTGGCTGCAGCGGGCGCTCGGCCGGCGACCGGGCGGCAATGCCGGGGCGGACGCCACGCCCGGGGCGGGCTTCACGTTGCCCGCGCCGTGGGTGCGCGCCACGGGGCCGTCCGGTGAACCCCAGTGGCGCTGGCCCGAAGGCCAGACGCTGCCGGCCACGCTGGCCTTGCCCGCCGGGGCACACCCGGCCTGGGCGTGGGTGGATTTCGACAGCGCCGAGCCGTCGCCCGCCACGCTGCCCGTGCACCTGGAACGCACGCTGTGGCGCCTGGTGCCTCGTCCCGACGTGCCGTCGGCGCCCGCCTCGGCCGCGTCCTCGAGCCACGCCGCGGCCGGCGACGGCGCCGGCCTCGACGACGGCACGCCCGCCCCGGAGCCCGGGTCGACGGCGCTGTCGCCGGATGCGGGCCGCATGCGCATGGTGATGGAACGCGTCGCCCCGGGCACGCCCTTGTCGGCGGACGCGGTCTATCTCGACGAGGTCATGGTGCGCGGCAGCCAGCCGCTGAACCGGGCCCTGCTGGAGGTGGCGCTGCCCCCCGGCGCGGCGGTCGAGTCAGGCACGTGGGGCATCACGCTGGAGCGCGCCGGCCAGTCCTTCGTGATGGAGCGTGCGCGCCACCAGGACACCGCGCAGGGTTACGCGGTGCCGGTGGACCTGGTGCCCGCGGGCGAGACGCTCGCGGTGCGCCACCTGGTGCGCTTCTCGCAACGCGGCCAGTTCCGCCTGCCGCCCGTGCGCCTGTACCGCATGTACGACCCCGATGCCAAGGCGGTGGATGGCAGCGGCGCGTGGGCGAAGGTCGAGGTGCGGTAAGGCCGCGATCCCCCTCATGGTCCTCACCGTGCCTGCCCGTGCCGATGCTGCCGTCCCGCTGTCGCGGCGGCTGGCGTTCGCGCTCGCGCTGGCGTTCGCGAGCGCGAGCGCGAGCGCCAGCGTGCCCGCACGCGCGGCCACGGCCTCGACCCCCGGCGCGGGCGCGGGCGCGCGCGCAGGAACGGTCGCAGCCGCGGGCGCGCCGGACGCGCCGCTCGCCCCCCAGCTGTGGTGGCGCGCGCCAGGCGGCGAGGTCACCGGCGCGGCCGAAGGCGCCGCGCAGCCGTTGCCCGCCAGCCGCGCTCCCACGGTCCCGCTCGGCAGCGTCTGGAAGCTCTTCGTCCACGGCTACCTGCAGGCCACCCGTGCGCAGGAGCCGCCCTACCACTGCGCGGCCACCGAGCGCGCGACCGACGACGAGTACTGCTGCGACCCGGGCGGCGAGATCGCCCGTGACGACGCGCTCGCGCACTCCTGCGGCCCGTACTTCGCGCCCGCGCGCCTGCACCTGGACCCCGCCGCCTGGCAGCGATTCTGGCGTGCGCAGCAAGCCCCGGCGTGGCTCGGCACGGCCGCCGCCTGGGATCCCGCCACCGAAGTGCCGCTGCCGCAATTGCTGGACGCGCTCGCGTCGGTGCCTCCTCCGTCGCGGCAGGCCGCGCGCGCCGCGCTGCTGCCGCTGGCGCTGCGCCTGGACGACGTGGTGCCCCAACTGGGCAGCGGTCCGCGCTTCAAGACGTGGTCCTGGCATCGCGGCGCGCAGCGCATCGGCGGCGCGGCCGGGTGGCTCGCGGACGGCACCCCCTTCTGGTTCGGCGCGCCCGGCACCAGCAAGCTGGCCGTGCCCGGCCACGCGGCCTGGATCGCGCACACGCTGCAGGCCGCGGGGCTGGCCGACGTGGGTGCGGATGACGTGCAGGCCGACGATCCGTGCGTCGATGTCGCGCTGTTCGCACGCTATCCGGTGCGCGCGCTCACGCGGCCCGATGGCCACGGCGTCCCGCCCGGCCCGTTGGCGGGCGACTACCGCGTGCAGTTCGCCAACGGCCACGTGCTGGCCATCCAGGGTGGTCCCGGCATGGCGTGGCGCGCCACGCCGGCCGGGCCGCGCCTCAGCGCGCGCTGGCCGCTGGACGAGTACGTCGCGCGCGTGGTGGACCGCGAGGGCGATGGCCGCGAGCCCCAGGCCGCCCGCGCGCTGGCGGTCGTGGCGCGCACCTGGCTGCTGCAGAACTCGCCGGCAGGCGAGGGCTGCCACCGCGTCGACGACGCCAGCCAGCAGCAGCGCGTGTCCCCCCGCGCCCCGTCCGCCGGTGCGCGCGCCGCGGCCTCGTTCACCACGGGCCTGGTGCTGGATGCCCGCCCCGTGCACTACCACCTCGACCGCGCCGACGCAGACACGCTGTCCTGGCAGGCGGCCGTGCAGGCCTCGCGCGCGGGCACGCGCTGGGACGCGATCCTGCACGACACCTGGCCCCACGCGCGCCTGCAGGCGATGGACGGCCAGGCCGCCTGCCTCCCGCTGCCGGCGGCGCGCCAGTGGCTGGTCGATGCCGAGCGCCGCTGGCGGGCACCGCTGCGCCAGGAGCCCGGTTTCGAGCCGCTGGCCGAGCAGCTGCAGGTCTGCCAGCTGAGCTCCGGCAACCCCGATTCCGACCAGCGCCTGCTGCAGATCCATGTCCGCGAATGGCTCACCCACGAAGGCCGGCTGTCGCTGCTGCACGAATACCTGCACCTCGCCTTCCGCCACCATCCGCGCGGCCAGGACGACGCCTATGTCGAACGCCTGGCCCGCCGGTTGATCGACTCCTGAAGCGCCCTCCGCCATGACCGTCGTTCCCACTCCCGACCGCGCCCCGCGCCGCCCCTCGCGGCCGCTGGCCGCCGCCCTGTGCGCCGTGATGGCAGCGGCGGCCACCGCCGCGCCTGCCCCACGTGTCGCGCCCGCCGTCCCCGCGGCGCCGGCCCCGTCGCCCGTGATCGACACGCCCTCCGGCGGCTGGCAGGCCCCGCCCGACGTCGACCGCGATTTCCTGCAGGCCGTGAACTACCCGGCGGCCAGCGTGAACACGCAGGGCAAGTCCGCCGCGGCGCTGATCCGCGGCCACCTGAAGGCCGCGCCCAAGACCCGCGACGACGGCGCGCGCCGCCCTGCGCGCCTGGTGGTGGACGGCGTCGCCATGCCGCTGTCCGTGGAGGACGACGGCAGCTTCGCGCGCCCCTGGGCGTTCGGCGCCGGCGCGCATGGCGTGGAGGTGCGCGGGCCGGACGGTGGCGTGGCGCGGCACCAGTTCTACCTGGCGCAATCGGGCCGCGCGGCGCCCCGCCTGCGCATCGTGCTCAGCTGGGATTCCGACAACACCGACCTCGACCTGCACGTGGTGGCGCCCGACGGCTCCCACGTCTTCTACGGCCACCGGGTGGCGGCCAACGGCGGCGCGCTCGACGTCGACGTCACCACCGGTTTCGGCCCGGAGATCTACGCCACGCCGGCGCCGCTGCCCGGGGCGTACCACGTCTTCGTCAACTACTACGGCGCGGGTGACCGGCGCGATGTCATCACCACGGCGCAGGTCGCCGTCATCCAGGACGAGGGCCGGCCCTCCGAGAAGCAGGAGGTGTTCCGCGTGCCGATGCGCAAGCCTGGCGAGCTGACGCTGGTGCGCTCCTTCCTCGTGGGTGCGCAGCGATGAGGCGGCTGACCGTGATGCGCCTGCCGGCGCCCGCCGCCGCCCTCCTGCTGGCGATCCTGCTGGCGTTCCCGCTGGCGACCCTGCTGCCCGCGACCGCCCACGCCGCGCCCGCATCGCCAGCTCGACCCGCCTCCGCACCCGCCTCCACGCCCGCGCGACCGGGCACGCCCGCGATCGCCCGCGTCGACCGGCCCGCCGGCGGCTGGACGGCCACGGGCCTGGTCGACGACCCGCCCGTCACCTACGCCTACCCCAACAACCTGGTGGACCGCGGCGGGCAGCATGGCCGCACGCTGATCGAGGGCCGGCTGTCACGCCCGGCCGACGAACGCCGCCCGCCGGTGATCGTCATCAACGGCAACCCGATGCCGCTCTACACCGACCGCGACGGGCGCTTCGCGCGCCCCTACGCGTTCGGCAGCGGCGCCAACGGCATCGAGATCAAGGACGCCGACGGCCGCTCGCTGAAGCGCGTGCAGTTCTACGAGGCCAACCGCACGGTGTCCACTGCGCGCATCCGGGCCATCCTGGCCTGGGACGATCCGCACGCGGAGCTCGACCTCCATGTCGTCACCCCGGACGGCCAGCACGCGTTCTGGGCCGACCCGATCCTGCGCGGCGGCGGGGGCATGGACGTGGACAGCGTGGACGGCGCCGGACCGGAGATGTTCTCGGTGGCCGCGCCGCTTCCCGGCACCTGGCAGATCTACGTCAACTACTGGGGCCGCTTCGGCGGCGAGGGCTACCACTTCGACGAGAAGCGCCGGGACCGCGAGGTGATCACGGCCAAGGTGACGCTGGTGCAGGACGAGAACACCGGGGCCGAGAAGCGGGAGACCTTCGTGGTGCCGATGCGCAAGATCGGCGAGCTGCAGCTCGTCCGTGCGTTCCAGCGTCCCTGAGCGCCGCCAGGGGACATCCGCACAGCGGGGCCGGCCGCGGTTACGCTCGCGCACCGCTCGCCGCAAAAGGTCCCGCTGATGTCCCCGCGTTCCCGCCTCTTGCCCGCCGCGCTGGCCGTGGCCGCCGCCACCGCCGCCGCTGTCCAGGCCGTCCACGCCGCGCCCGCCGCACCCGGCACCTGGCTGCAACCCGCCCACGACGCCGCGCAGACCTGGACCAACCCCCAGGAAACCACCCTCTCCGCCGGCAACGTCAAGCGCCTGCGCCTGGTGGTCACGCAGCAGGTGGGCCGCTTCTGGGTGGGCCCCACCACGCAGTCGGGCGGCCAGCTCATCGACTGCAACGATGCCACCGGCCTCAGCGCCATCGACATGGCCTCGGGCACGCCCAGCTGGGCGCGCTTCGATTTCGGCGGCAATGGCGCCAACTGCCAGGCCGCGGCGCTGGACGCCGCCACGGCCTACGTCAGCGCCCTCGGCTGGGCGCAGCAGCCCTGGACGGTCACGCTCACCGCCGTGGATCGCGGCACGGGCCAGACGCGCTGGCAGGTGCAGGGGCCGTCCGACCGGCCCGGCAATGCCAGCTGGCTCGGCTTCAACCAGCCGGTGCTGGACAAGGGCGCGATCTACGTCACCCACCAACGCTCGCTGGTGGCGGCCTACGACGCCGCCACGGGCGCGCCGCGCTGGCAGGTCGAGACGGGCCTGCTCAACAACACGGCCGCCGTGGCCGGCGGGCTGGTGTTCACCACCACCTGGGGCGAAAGCCCCGACGGCGTGAACGCGCTGTTCGCCCACCGCGCCGCGGACGGCACGCTGGCCTGGCGCCAACCGCTGGACACCAGCCACGCGGAATACCCGGCCGTGGTGGCGGGCGGCCGCGTGGTGGCGGGCAGTGACAGCGGCTGGGTGCGCGCCTTCCAGGCCACCAGCGGCGCCCCGCTGTGGCAGGTGCAATTGGCCGGGTACGTGTCGGCGCCGCCGGTGCTGAACGCCGACGCGGCGTACGTCAACGCCGGCCTGCACGCCGTGGTGGCGCTGGATGCCGCCACGGGCGCCACGCGCTGGCAGGCCACGCTGCCGGGCACGTTCAAGGTGGCGTCCAACCTGGTGCTGGCCAACGGGGTGCTGTACTTCACGGCGATGGACGGCGGCGGCGCGCACCATCTCACCGCGCTGGAGGCCGCCACGGGCCGTCGCCTGGCGCAGCCGCCCGACCAGGTGGACGGCTCCTACGCCAACGTGGCGGTGGCGGGGGGGCGCGTGTTCGTCAGCGACACGTACGGCCGCGTGCGCGTCTTCGCGCTGCCCTGACGCGGCGCGTGCGTGCGCACGCTCAGCGCACCTTCGCCCACCGCAATGCCAGCGTGTCGTCCGGCCACATCGTCACGCTCACCCGCTTCTGCATCGCCCACGACAGCGTGCGGCGGTACAGCGGGATGTAGGCCAGGTCATCGCGCTCGATGCGCAGCGCCGCGGTGACGGCGGCGCGGCGGCGGGCCAGGTCGCCCTCGGTGCGCACGGTGTCGATCAGCGCGTCCATCCGGGGGTTGGCGTATCGGCCGGCGTTGAACGTGCCGCCGCCGCTGCCATCGCGCGTGTGCAGCAGGCCGTTCAGGCTGGCCCAGGCATCCGCGGTGGCGGTCCAGCCATACTCGATGAAAGGGGGGTTGCCCTGCGACACCAGCGAGTAGAACTGCGTGCTCGGCGAGGTATCGAGCCGCGTCCGGATGCCCGATTGCGTCAGCATGGCGGCGGCGGCCTGGCACACGCGCTCGCGCCACGGGACGTTGAGGCACGACAGCGTGATGTCGAAGCCCTTGGGATAGCCCGCCTCCGCCAGCAACGCGCGCGCCGCCACGGGGTCGTAGCGCAGCCGGTTCTCGAACTCGGGCAGGTTGCCGTCCACCAGTGGCGGCAGCAGCGCCCCGGTGGGCTTGGCCAGGCCCTTCAGGACCTTCTGGATGATCAGGTCGATGTTGATCGCCTGGTACACGGCGCGCCGAACGCGCAGGTCCTTGAAGGGGTTGCGGCCGCCGTGCAGGGACGGATCCAGGCCGGGCAGGGTGTCGCTCTGCTGGTCGAAGGTGAGGTAGTCGGTGCCCAGCTCGGTGATCTGCGAGACGGCCAGCCGGGCGTCGTGCTGCAGCGCGTCCACGTCCTGGTAGGGCGGGTCCAGCACCAGGTCCACCTCGCCGGACGTGAGGGCGGCCAGGCGCGTGGCGTCGGAGCGGATGGTGACGAAGGTGGCCTCGTCGACGTTGCCGTTGCGCTTGTCGCCGCGGCCCCACCACTGCGCGTGGCTGCGCAGCACCGTGCGCGTGTCGGGCTCGTAGCGCTCCAGCCGGTACGGGCCCGTGCCGTTGGCGTTGCGCACCGCGAACGTCTCCTGCCGCGCGTTGTAGTCTTGCGCGCGCTCGACCCCGTGGGCGATGCACCAGCGCCGGCTCATCATCGCCACCAGCGGCAGCTTCTCCGGCAGCACCGCGTCGGGCGCGGCGAGCAGGATGTCGACGGTGAGCGGGTCGACCTGTCGCGCGCCCTTCACGCCGATCAGCGTGAACACCCGCTGGGACGGCGCGGCCAGCGCGCGGTCGATGGAGAACACGACGTCGTCCGCCGTGAACGCGGTGCCGTCATGGAAGCGCACGCCGGGCCGCAGCTTGAAGCGCCACGTCAGCGGGTCCACCTGCCGCCACTCGGTGGCCAGGGCGGGCTCGAGCCGGTATTGCGCGTCGCGCCCCACCAGGCCCTCGTAGATGCGGAACACCACGCGCGTGTGGTACAGCAGCGCGAGGCTGTGCGGATCCATCGTCTGCGGGTCGTAGGCACTGGCGATCCGCAGCGACGCGGCCGAAGCCGGTACCACCCCTCCCGGCAGCCCCAACAGCACCGCCAGAACCCAGGCCCCCAGCCGGCCGCAGGCCCACCCCAGCGCCTTGCGCGGAGCTGGCTTCGCCAGTCCGCTGCAAGAGCCCCCTCGGGGGGCAGCGACCAGCGGGAGCGTGGGGGCCGTCATCTTCCCGGACGCATGAGGGTCGACTTGCCGAACAACGACTCGATCAGGTCCACGGCCAGCACCGCCGTCTGGTTGCGCACGTCCAGCGCGGGGTTCAGCTCCATCACGTCCAGCGAGCCCAGGCGGCCGGTGTCGGCGATCATCTCCATGCACAGCTGCGCCTCCCGGTAGGTGGGCCCGCCCAGGATGGTGGTGCCCACGCCGGGCGCGATGGCCGGGTCGAGGAAGTCGACGTCGAAGCTGACGTGCAGGTGCGTGTTGGCGTCCATCGTGGCCAGCGCCAGCTCCATCGTGTGGCGCATGCCCATCTCGTCGATGTAGCGCATGTCGAATACCTCCAGGCCCATCTCGTGCACGAAGCGCTTCTCGCCTTCGTCCACCGAGCGGATGCCGATCTGGCGGATCCACTTCGGGTTGATGGCGGGCACCTGGCCGCCGATCTCGATCAGCTCCTTCGGGCCGTGGCCGCACAGGCAGGCCACCGGCATGCCGTGGATGTTGCCGCTGGGCGTGAGCACGTGGGTGTTGAAGTCGGCATGGGCGTCCAGCCAGAGGATGCGCAGCTTCTTGCCGGCCTCGCGGCAATGGCGCGCGACGGCGCTGATGGAGCCGATGCCCAGGCAGTGGTCGCCGCCCAGCAGGATCGGCAGGCGGCCCAGCGCCAGCTCGGCATGCACGGCGTCGTGCACCACCTGGTTCCACGCGGTGACCTCGGCCAGGTGGCGGAAGCCCTCCACCGGCGGTTGCCACGGGGTGCGGGGGCCCCTCAGGGTGGCGCGGGCCACCACCGCCAGGCCATGGGTCTCGAGCGTGGGGCCGAGCTGCGCGACGCGCATCGCCTCGGGGCCCATGCTGGCGCCGCGCGCGCCGGCGCCGACGTCGGTGGGCGCGCCGATGAGGGAGATCTGTCGGGTCATGGTGGGGGCGTCCTTCCTGGGCGGGTCAAGTTCACGGGATGGCGCGATTGTGCGATGCAGCGTGGCGCGAAATGTTCGCCGAATCGCCCGCGGCGCCGATCAAAGCTCGCCGCCCGTGCCCGGCACCAGCGGCGGCGTGGCCAGCTCGTCGAAGCCATAGGCGCCGCGCAGCGCGTTCCACGCCTCCTCGGCGGTCTCGACGAAGCGGAACAACTCGACGTCGGCCGCGCTGATCATCCCGCACTCGATCAGCCAGTCGAAGTCGATCAGACGACGCCAGAAATCCTGGCCGAACAGCAGGATGGGGCGCGGCCGGCTCTTGCCGGTCTGGATGAGCGTGAGCACCTCGAACAGCTCGTCCAGCGTGCCGAAGCCGCCGGGAAAGCACGCCAGCGCCACCGACCGCATCAGGAAGTGCATCTTGCGCAGCGCGAAATAGTGGAACTGGAAGCAGAGCTCGGGCGTGATGTACGGGTTGGGCTCCTGCTCGTGCGGCAGCACGATGTTCAGGCCGATGCTCTTGCCGTCGACGTCGAACGCGCCGCGATTGCCCGCCTCCATGATGCCGGGGCCGCCGCCGGTGACGACGTGGATGGGCGTGGCCCAGCGGCTGGAGCGCGCGGTGACCAGCGCCGCGAACTTGCGGGCCTCGGCGTAGTAGCGGCTCATCGCCACGCCCGTCTCGGCGCGGCGCACGGACGCGGGATCGCCGCTGGCGTGCGCCTTGGCCAGCAGCTCGGTGGCGGTGTCGGGACTGTGGATGCGCGCGCTGCCGAACAGCACGATCGTGGCCTCGATGCCCTGCTCCTGCTGCACCAGGTCGGGCTTGAGGAGCTCCAGCTGCAGGCGCACGGGCCGCAGCTCGTCGCGCACCAGGAAATCCAGGTCGGTGAACGCCAGCCGGTACGCGCTCTCGGGCCCCGCGTAGCGCGAGGTGGGCCGGTGGGTGGCCGCGTCCTGCCCCGCGCTGGGGAAGTTGCGGGCGGTGAGCGGGTTGCGCGGCGGCTTGGGCGGCTTCTTCATGCGCAGGAAGGTTACTCCAACGACGTGCCGCCGCACACGGCGCAACCGGGCGCGCGTGCCAGCGCGAGCTCGGACCAGGTCATCGTGCGGGCATCCAGCATCAGCAGCCGTCCGGCGAGCGACGTGCCCACGCCCGCCACCAGCTTCAGCGCCTCGGCCGCCTGCAGGCTGCCGATGATGCCCACCAGCGGCGCGAACACGCCCATCGTGGCGCAGCGCGTCTCCTCCAGCGTGGCCTCGGGCGGGAACAGGCAGGCGTAGCAGGGCGCCCCGGGCCGGCGCGGGTCGTACACGGACACCTGTGCATCGAAGCCGATGGCCGCCCCCGCCACCAGCGGCACGCCCGCCGCCACGCACGCCGCATTGATCGCGTGGCGCGTGGCGAAGGTGTCGGTGCAGTCCACCACCACGTCGGCGTCGGCCACCAGCGTGGCCAGCAGCGCGGCGTCCGCGCGCACCGCGTGCGTCACGACCTGCGCCTGCGGGTTGAGCGCGAGCACCGCCTGCCGGATCGACTCGACCTTCGGCTGCCCGATACGGTCCTGGGTATGCGCGACCTGGCGCTGCAGGTTGGTCAGGTCCACCACGTCGTGGTCCACCACCGTGAGCCGGCCGATGCCGGCGCTGCCCAGGTACAGCGCCACCGGCGAGCCCAGGCCGCCGGCGCCGATCACCAGCGCCCGCGCGTCGCGGATGCGTTGCTGGCCCTCGATGCCGATCTCGTCCAGCAGCAGGTGGCGGGAGTAGCGCAGCAGGTCGTCGTCGGTCACGGTGTCCGGATGTGCAAAGGCCCGCACGGGGCGGGCCTTGTGGGTGGTGCGGGAGCGGCGGGCCGCCGGCCGCTCATTCCGTCGCGGTCTCGGGCTTGCGCTCGGTGGCGGTCTTGCTGACCATCACGGGCTGGCCCTTCAGGCGGTTGATGGCCTGCGCCAGCTGGAAGTCGTCCTTGCTGCCGAACTCGGGCAGGGGCTTCAGCGGCTGGTTCTTGTTCTTGGCCAGCTCGTCCTCGAGCTTCTGGCGCGCTTCGTCACGGGCCTTCTCGCGGGCGGGGTCGGACTTCTCCTCGCCGTTCACCAGGTGCTTCTCGAGGTCGGCCTCGCGCGTGCGCAGGGCGGCGTAGACGTTGCCTTCCGCCGTCTCGTCCAGGAACACCTCGGGCACGATGCCCTTGGCCTGGATCGAGCGATCGCTGGGCGTGTAGTAGCGCGCCGTGGTGATCTTCAGCGCCGTGTCGGCCGGCAGCGGCAGCACGGTCTGCACCGAGCCCTTGCCGAACGACTGCGCGCCCATCAGCGTGCCGCGGTGATAGTCCTGCAGGGCGCCGGCCACGATCTCGCTGGCGGAGGCGGAGCCTTCGTTGATCAGCACCACCAGCGGCACGTTCTTCAGCGCCGCCGGCAGCTTCTTGAGGGGATCGGGACCGCCCCGGTGCAGGTAGTCCTCAGGCGTGGCCTTGAACGTCTTGCGCGATTCGGGGATCTGGCCCTTGGTCTTGACCACCACCGAATCGGTGGGCAGGAACGCCGACGCGATGCCCACGGCGCCCTCGAGCAGGCCGCCCGGGTCGTTGCGCAGGTCGAGCACGAAGCCCTTGATCTTCGGATCGGCCTTGTACAGCTCGTCCACCTTGCGCACGAAATCCTCGACCGTGCGGTCCTGGAACTGGGTGACGCGCACCCAGGCGTAGCCGGGCTCGATCTCCTTGGCGCGCACGCTCTGCACGTGGATCTCCTCGCGCACGATGGAGACCGGGAACGTGCGGCTCTCGTCCTTGCGGAACAGCGTGAGCACGACCTTGGTGTTGGGCTCGCCGCGCATCTTCTTGACGGCCTGGTCCATCGTGAGGCCCTTGACCTGCACGTCGTCGATGCGCGTGATCAGGTCGCCGGAGCGGATGCCCGCTCGGTAGGCGGGGGAGCCCTCGATCGGCGAGACGACCTTGACGAGGCCGTCCTCCATGCCGATCTCGATGCCCACGCCGACGAAGCGCCCGGAGGTGCCTTCGCGGAATTCCTTGTACGACTTCTTGTCGAAATATTGCGAGTGCGGGTCGAGGCCCGACACCATGCCGGAGATGGCATCGGAGATCAGCTTCTTCTCGTCCACCGGCTCGACGTAGCCGAGCTTGATGTTCTCGAACACCTCGGTGAGGCGCTGGATCTCCTCCAGCGGCAGGGGCGCCAGCGCGCTGCGCGCGATGGCCTGGATCTGCATCGTGGTCAACGCCCCGACGATCGCGCCCGCGGCCACCAGGCCCACCACCTTGAATTTCGCACCCATTGATTCAACCCTGTTCCGGAAGACTGCGCACCTGCAGGCGCGCACGCGCAGAAGTATAGGTCGCACACCCGGCAAATGGGGTGCCGCGTACCGGTGAAAAGAGAGCCTTTTGGAGGCCTGGCGCGACGGTAAGTTCCGTGGTCCCCCCGTCAGGACTCGAACCTGAATCGCCCGCTTAGGAGGCGGGTGCACTATCCGTTGTGCTACGGGGAGGAGGGCGAAGGGGCGTCATGGTATCAGCGGGCGAGTGCCACGGCGGGTCTTTCCGGCATCCGGGAACGGTGTTCGCGGATCGAACGGAACGGTTGTCCAGTCAAGATGCGCCGGCAGGGGCGCGGCGCGGACCGCGGGTCGCCCGGGCCCCGGGCCGACCGGGATTGGTGACGCCAGGCGCTACAATCCGGCCTGGAAATGCGACCTTTGGTGGTGCCGGATCGCGCTTGCGTCTGCTCCGCACCACTCGCCAGGATGTTATCCACACCACCTCGCGCAGCCCTGTGGATGATGTGTGGATAATTTCCTGTTGGCGGACCGCAACGAGCCCCGGAACCGGGCTTTTGGCGGTTTCCAGCGCGGGCCTTTTGGCTACAATGAAGGCCCAACAAGCAGTTGCCAAACATTTTGTTGGAAGGCGCGTCTCCACGTTGGACGTGCCTTTTTTTTAGCTCTTCGAAAGTGGGCCCGCGAGCCCGCGGCGCCCTCGAAGCGCCCCTCGCCCCCGACGCCGGCCCCACGCCGGCGCCCGCTCCATGGACCACATCAGAAACTTCTCCATCATTGCCCACATCGACCACGGCAAGAGCACGCTCGCCGACCGGTTGATCCAGCGCTGCGGCGGCCTGCAGGACCGCGAGATGGAGGCGCAGGTGCTCGACTCGATGGACATCGAGCGCGAACGCGGCATCACCATCAAGGCGCAGACCGCCGCGCTGCAGTACAAGGCGGCCGACGGCCGTGTGTACAACCTGAACCTGATCGACACGCCGGGCCACGTCGACTTCTCGTACGAGGTCAGCCGCTCGCTGTCGGCGTGCGAGGGCGCGCTGCTGGTGGT
>FTBV01000734.1_pt1 | contig 30970 bp, 30 predicted proteins | sample 1639281 | NCBI WGS metagenome assembly FTBV01 (sample SAMEA3914864, study PRJEB12502) | metagenome | biome: forest; material: soil | place: USA | collected 2012-03-12 | depth 0.3 m | reverse complement strand
GTCCACCGAGTGCAAGCCCGAAGCCGTCGGCGCTGAACATCCGCTCTTTGTCCTCTACACCTCCGGCTCCACCGGCAAGCCCAAGGGCGTGCAGCATTCCACCGGCGGCTACCTGCTGCACGCGGCCCTCACCACGAAGTGGACGTTCGACCTGAAGCCCGACGACGTCTTCTGGTGCACGGCCGACATCGGCTGGGTCACCGGCCACACCTACATCGCCTACGGCCCGCTGGCGCTGGGCGGCACCGAGGTGGTGTTCGAGGGCGTGCCCACCTACCCGGACGCCGGCCGCTTCTGGAAGATGATCCAGGACCATCGCGTCACGGTGTTCTACACGGCGCCCACGGCCATCCGCTCGCTGATCAAGGCGGCCGAGGGCAACGCGGCCGTGCACCCCGACCGCTACGACCTGTCCAGCCTGCGCATCCTGGGCTCGGTGGGCGAGCCCATCAACCCGGCCGCCTGGGAGTGGTACCGCGAGCACGTGGGCGGCGGGCGCTGCCCCATCGTCGACACGTTCTGGCAGACCGAGACCGGCGGCCACATGATCACGCCCCTGCCCGGCGCCACGCCGCTGGTGCCGGGGTCCTGCACGCTGCCCTTCCCGGGCATCGAGGCCGCCATCGTGGACGAGACGGGCGAGGACGTGCCCAACGGCCAGGCCGGCATCCTGGTGGTGAAGAAGCCCTGGCCGTCGATGATCCGCACCATCTACGGCGACGCGGATCGCTTCCGGAAGAGCTACTACCCGCCCGAGCTGCGCGGCTACTACCTGGCCGGCGACGGCGCCATCCGCGACGCCAAGACCGGCTACTTCACGATCACGGGCCGCATCGACGACGTGCTGAACGTCTCGGGCCACCGCATGGGGACGATGGAGATCGAGTCGGCGCTGGTGTCGTGCACCGACCTGGTGGCCGAGGCCGCGGTGGTGGGCCGCCCGGACGACACCACGGGCGAGGCCATCGTGGCGTTCGTGGTGCTCAAGCGCGCGCGCCCGACGGGCGACGAGGCGAAGCAGATCGCCAGGCAGCTGCGGGACTGGGTGGGCAAGGAGATCGGGCCGATCGCCAAGCCCAAGGACATCCGCTTCGGCGACAACCTGCCCAAGACGCGCTCGGGCAAGATCATGCGGCGCCTGCTGCGCTCGGTGGCCAAGGGCGAGAAGGTCACCCAGGACACCAGCACGCTGGAGAACCCTGCCATCCTGGACCAGCTGTCGGAAAACAACTGAGGGCGTGGGGTCAGGTCTCCGGCCTGACTCGTGATGGGCACGCCAGGTCAGGTCTGCGACCTGACCTTCGCCCGCCGCCTTCGCGTCACTTCTTCAGCGACAACACCCACGTGGCCAACTGCTTGGCCTCGTCCGGCGTCACCTGGTTCGGGGGCATCGGCACGGGGCCCCACACGCCCGAGCCACCCTTCTGGATCTTGTCGGCCAGCTTGGCGGCGGCGTCCTTCTGGCCGGCGTACTTGGCCGCCACGTCCTTGTAGGCCGGGCCGACGATCTTGGCGTCGACGCTGTGGCAGGCCAGGCAGTTCTTGCTCTTGGCGAGCGCCATCGCGTCGGGGGCGGCGGCGGAGGCGGCGATGGCCGTGGAGGCCAGGGCCAGCGTGGCGAAGGAGCGGAGGAGGATGACGGACTTCATGGTTTCCTTTCGGCGCAGGGGCCGGGATGGCGGGATGGCTGCGTTACATTGGCGCGTCGAACGATCATTCATTCTAGGACCCGCCCGGGAGCGCATTGTCATGTGGTTCGTTGTCATCGGCGTGATCGTCATCATCTGCCACGCCATGGGCTGGGGCCCGATGGCGAACTGGACCTGGGACCTGGGCGGCGACCTGTGGAAGTTCTGCGTGCCGTTCGTGCTCGCCCTGGTGTGGTGGTTCTGGTCGGACGCCAGCGGCCTCACGAAGCGCCGCGCCATGCAGCGCGACGCCGACCGCAAGGCGGACCGGCGCGATCGCAACATCGACGCGATGGGGCTGGGGCACCTGCACAAGAAGCGCAAGGACCGGTGATCCCGCCGGTGTTGCCGGCCTACAGGTCCAGCACCGCCCCCGAACTGGCACTGGACGCGTTCTTCGCGAACTTGCCCAGCACCCCCCGCGTGTAGCGCGGCGGCGGCGGCGTCCAGGCCGCGCGGCGACGCGCCAGCTCGTCGTCCGGCACGTTGAGCTGCAACAGCAGGGCCTTGGCGTCGATGGTGATCGAATCACCCTCCTGCACCAGCGCGATGGCGCCGCCCTCGTAGGCCTCGGGCGCCACGTGGCCCACCACCATGCCCCAGGTGCCGCCGGAGAAGCGCCCGTCGGTGACCAGCCCCACCGATTCGCCCAGGCCCTGGCCGATCAGCGCGCCCGTGGGCGCCAGCATCTCGGGCATGCCCGGGCCGCCCTTCGGGCCCAGGTAGCGCAGCACCATCACGTCGCCGGCGCGGATCTGCTTGGCCATGATGGCCGCCAGCGCCGACTGCTCGTCGTCGAACACCCGCGCGGGGCCGGTGATCTGCGGGTTCTTCAGCCCGGTGATCTTGGCGACGCTGCCTTCCGGGCTCAGGTTGCCGCGCAGGATGGCCAGGTGGCCCGCCGGGTAGACCGCGTTCGCCACCGTGCGGATCACCTGCTGGTCCGCGCGCGGCACGGACGGCACGTCGGCCAGCGTCTCGGCCACGGTGCGGCCCGTGATGGTGAGGCAGTCGCCATGCAGCAGGCCGGCGTCCAGCAGCAGCTTCATCACCTGCGGGATGCCGCCGGCGCGGTGCAGGTCGATGGCGAGGAACCGGCCCGACGGCTTCAGGTCGCACAGCACCGGCACGCGGCGGCGCACGCGCTCGAAATCGTCGATGGACCACTCCACCTCGGCCGCGTGCGCGATGGCGAGGAAGTGCAGCACGGCGTTGGTGGACCCGCCGGTGGCCATGATGACGGCGACGGCGTTCTCGATGCTCTGGCGCGTGACGATGTCCCGCGGCTTGCGATCGGCGCGCACCGCGTCCACCAGCACGCGCGCGGACTCGCGCGTGTTGGCGAGCTTCTCGTCCTCCACGTTGGCCATGGTGGACGAGTAGGGCAGGCTGATGCCCAGCGCCTCGAAGGCCGACGACATGGTGTTGGCCGTGTACATGCCGCCGCACGAGCCGCTGCCGGGGATGGCCTTGCGCTCGATGGCGCAGAAGTCCTCCTCGCTCATCTTGCCGGCCGAGAACTGGCCCACCGCCTCGAACACGCTGACGATGTTCAGGTCCTGCCCCTTGTGGTGGCCGGGCAGGATGGTGCCGCCGTAGACGTAGATGGCCGGCACGTTGGCGCGCAGCATCCCCATCAGGCCGCCGGGCATGTTCTTGTCGCAGCCGCCGATCACCAGCACGCCGTCCATCCACTGGCCGCCCACGCAGGTCTCCACGCAGTCGGCGATGACCTCGCGCGACACCAGGCTGTACTTCATGCCCTCCGTGCCCATCGCCATGCCGTCGGAGATGGTGGGCGTGCCGAACACCTGCGGGTTGGCGCCGGCCTCGCGCAGGCCCTCCACCGCGGCGTCGGCCAGCTTCTGCAGGCCCGAGTTGCACGGCGTGATGGTGGAGTGGCCGTTGGCCACGCCCACCATGGGCTTGCCGAAGTCGGACTCCTGGTAGCCCAGGCCGTAGTACATCGAGCGGTTGGGCGCGCGGGCGACGCCCTCGGTGATGTTGCGCGAGCGGCGGTTGGCGGGCGTGGTGGGCGTGGTGGGGGTGGTGGCCATGCGGGTGGTTCTCCTTCTCGCCCCAGTATCCAGCCCGCGCCAGCCGTGCGTCCAATATATTCTCGGGACTGGATTGATACATGGGATGAATCGATGTCCGACCCCGCCTTCGATCTCCGCCAGCTGCGCCAGTTCGTGGTGCTGGCCGAGGAATGCCACTTCGGCCGCGCGGCCGAGCGGCTGCACATGACGCAGCCGCCGCTCACGCTGGCGCTGCAACGGCTGGAGGCGGCGCTCGGCGCGCGCCTTGTGGACCGCACCCCGCGCCGCGTGGCCCTGAGCGCGGCCGGCGCGGCCCTGCTGCCGCTGGCGCGCCGCCTGCTGGACGGCGCGGGCGAGCTGCCCGCCGCCGTGCAGGCGGCCGCGGCCGGGCTGGCCGGGCGGCTGCGCCTCGCGTTCGTCTCCAGCATCGCGTACGGCCCGCTGCCCGGCTGGCTCAACGGCTTTCGCGTCGCCTACCCGGACGTGGTGCTGGCCTTGCAGGAGGCCACGCTGGACGTGCAGCTGGCGCAGTTCGCCTCGGGCGACATCGACGCGGGCTTCGTGCTGCACGCGCCCGACGCGGCGCCCCCGGGCCTGGACCGGATGACCGTGCTGGACGAGCCGATGGTGCTGGCGTTGCCCGAGGACCACCCGGCGCTGCGCGGCGCGGGCGGGCCGGGCAAGGCCGCCTCGGTGCGCTGGTCGGCCATCGCGTCGGAGCCGCTGGTCGTGTTCCCGCGCCACATCGCGCCGTCGCTGTTCGACGCCCTGGTGGCCGCCAGCCACGCCGGGCGACGGCCGCTGCAGGTGGCCCAGGAGGCCATCCAGATGCAGACGATCGTCAACCTGGTGTCGGGCGGCATGGGCGTGGCCTGGGTGCCCGAGAGCGTCACGCGCCTGCAGCGCCCCGGCGTGCGCTACGCGCGCGTCACGTCGCAGCCGGGCGGGGCGATGCGCGCGCGCACCAGCCTCGTGTGGCCGGCCGGCGCGCCGCCCGTGGTGGCGCGTTTCGTGGCGCACGTGCGCGGGCACCCCGCCGGCTTGCGGCGACAATCGGCATCGCGCTGAAGTCCCGTCTCCAGGAGTCCGTCGATGCTGATGCATCCCCAATTCGACCCGATCGCCGTCCAGTTCGGACCCTACCAGGTGGCCGGCCACCAGATCGGTCCCATCGCCGTGCACTGGTACGGCCTCACCTACATGGCGGCGTTCGCGCTGTTCCTGCTGCTGGCCAACCGGCGCGCGGCCCTGCCGTGGTTCACGCGCGAGGGCTGGACCCGCCGCGACGTGGAGGACATGCTGTTCTACGGCGTGCTGGGCGTGGTGCTGGGCGGGCGGCTGGGGTACGTGCTGTTCTACAAGCCGCACTACTACGCCGACCACCTGGGCGAGGTCTTCGCGGTGTGGAAGGGCGGCATGTCCTTCCACGGCGGCATGCTGGGCGTGGCGCTGGCCATGCTGGCGTTCGCGGCCGCGCGCCGCCGCCCGTGGCTGCAGGTCACCGACCTGATCGCGCCCTGCGTGCCGCTGGGCCTGGCGTGCGGGCGCATCGGCAACTTCATCAACGGCGAGCTGTGGGGCCGCGCCGCCGACCCGTCGCTGCCCTGGGCCATGGTGTTCCCGCAGTCGGGCAGCAACATCCCGCGCCATCCGTCGCAGCTGTACCAGATGGCCGGCGAGGGCGTGATGCTGTTCATCCTGCTGTGGCTGTATGCCCGCAAGGAGCGCAAGCAGGGGCAGGTGTCCGGCGCGTTCCTGTTCGGCTACGGCTGCTTCCGCTTCGCGGCGGAATACTTCCGCGAGCCCGACGACTTCCTGCAGGACCTGGTGGCCCGCACCGGCCTCAGCATGGGGCAGTGGCTGTGCGTGCCGATGATCATCGTCGGCGCCGCGCTGTGGTTCTGGGCGCGTGGCCGCGCCACGCCGGGGCCGGCGGGCGCGCCTGCGACGACCGGCGTCTCCCGGTGAGGCGCGTCCTCGTGTCGCGCGTCGTCGCCGGCGTCCTGCTGTGCGCCGTGGCCGCCGGCGCAGGAGCGCAGGCGCTGCACGAACCCGCCTGGCAGGCGGCCTGGGAGGCGCACCGCTACGCGGGCATCGCGCGCCAGGCCAACGCGCGCCTGGACGCCCACGCGGATGACCTGGAGGCCTGGGCCGGGCTGGTGCGCGCGGCGCAGAAGCTGCCCGACGCCGACCGCGAGGCCGCGCTGCAGCGCGTCGAAGGTTGCGTGCAGGCCCTGCCCACGGCCGCCGTCTGCCACTACGGCGTGGGCCGCCTGCTGGCCCTGCAGGTCACGGCCGACGGCATCGTCCGCACGGCGCTGAACAGCGGCCGCGTGAAGGACGAGCTCACGCGCGCCCTGGAGCTCGATCCCTCGCTGCTGGACGCCCGCATCGCGCTGGTGCAGTTCCACCTGGGGGCGTCGCGCCTGGCGGGCGGCAGCAACGCGCGGGCGCGCGAGCTGGTGGTGGCCACCGAGGCCACGCGGCCGGAGCAGGCGCGCCTCTTGGCCGCGATGGTGGAGGCCGCGGCCGGCCGCCTGGCCGAAGCATCGCGCCTGCTGGACGCCGTGCGGCCCGGCGACGACGCCCCGCTGGCCGAGGCCACGCGCCTGCAACGCCTGCAGCTGGCGCAGGCCTGGCTGGCGGACGGCCAGGTGGCCAAGGCGCGCGCCGTGTTCGAACGCGTCGTGGCCGAGCACCCCGTGGATGCCGAGGCCCGCTACGGCCTGGGCCGCGCGCTGGCCGAGCTGAAGCAATGGGACGCGGCCATCGACCAGTACGACACCGCCTCGTCGCAGCCCGGCCACGACGCCTTCCCCCTGGACTACCGGCTGGGCCTCGCGTGGGAGGCCAAGGGCGACCCTGCCAAGGCCCGCGCCGCCTACCTGCGCTCCCTGGCAGCGCCGCGCCGCGACCCGCAGGACGTGGCCGACGCCAAGGCGCGCCTGGCCGACCTGCGCTGAACCCGATAATCCCCCTCCGATGTCATCCCGCCAGATCTTCCTCGACACCGAGACCACCGGCCTGAGCCCCGAGAACGGGGACCGCATCATCGAGATCGGCTGCATCGAGATGGAAGGCCGCCGCCTCACCGGCCGCACGCTGCACCACTACATCAACCCGCAGCGTTCCAGCCACGAGGACGCCGTCAAGGTGCACGGCCTCACCGACGAATTCCTGGCCGACAAGCCGCTCTTCGGCGCGCTGGTGGACGAGATCCTCGCCTTCTGCGAAGGCGCCGAGATCATCATCCACAACGCGGGCTTCGACGTGGCCTTCCTCAACGAGGAACTGAAGCGCGTCGGCCGCCGGCCGTTCCACCACCACGTGGGCACCATCACCGACTCGCTGGTGATGGCACGCGAGCAGTTCCCCGGCAAGAGCAACTCGCTCGATGCCCTGTGCAAGCGCCTGGAGGTGGACAACACCAACCGCACGCTGCATGGCGCGCTGCTCGATGCGGGCCTGCTGGCCGAGGTCTACATCCGCATGACCCGCGGGCAGGACTCGCTGGTGATGGAGCTGGGCGACGGCGGCACCACCAGCGGCGGCATTGCCATCGCGGCCGTGGACCTGGCATCGTTCACGCTGCCCGTGCTGCTGGCCAGCCCCGACGAACGCGCCGCGCACGATGCCGTGCTGGCGGACATCGACAAGAGCAGCGGCGGCAAGACCGTGTGGCGACATTTCGAGCCGATCGCGCCGCCGGAAGAAAAAGTTGTGGCATAATCGTGGGCTTCCGGTTGCGCTGCTCGACAACGTTTCGAACGGCGCGAGGGATCCCGGTTACCGGGTGGTTAGCTCAGCGGTAGAGCACTGCCTTCACACGGCAGGGGTCACAGGTTCAATCCCTGTACCACCCACCAGATCAAGCCCCGTCGACGCGAGTCGGCGGGGCTTTCTGCTTCCTGGCGGGACGAGGCTGGACCGATAGCGGCCGTCCGCCCGCGCGGCGTCGGCCCCGTCCGACCCGCGCACGCGCCTCCGGCCGGCAGCCGGCGGCGGCTTCCTGGACTACGGTGCGTGCATGCCGGCCTTCCGTCGCGAAGGCCGCCCCCGCACAACTCCCGGAGCCCGCCATGGACCTCACTACCCTCGATCCCGTCACGCTCGGCATCATCGCCGTCGTCGCCCTTGTCGTCATCGTCGGGCTCGTGGCCTACGCACGCAACAAGCGCGCTCGGACGGAGGCGCTCAAGGCCCGCTACGGTTCCGAGTACGCGCATGCGGTGAAGCTGCACGGCAGCGCCGACAAGGCGGAAGCCGAGCTGCGGGCCCGCGAGAAGCGCGTGGAGAAGCTGAACCTGGTGGCGCTGCCGGCGGCCGATGCGGCGCGCTTCACGCAGGACTGGCGCGCGGTGCAGGCACGATTCGTCGACAGCCCCAAGGGCGCGCTGGTGGAGGCCGACCGGCTGGTGCGCGAGCTGATGCTCAAGCGCGGCTATCCGATGGGCGACTTCGAGCATCGCGCCGCGGACATCTCGGTGGACCATCCGAAGATCGTGGAGAACTACCGCCAGGCGCACGTGATCGCGGAGCGCTCTCGCACCACGGGCGCGAGCACCGAGGACATGCGCCAGGCCGTGATCCACTACCGCGCGCTGTTCGACGAGCTGCTGGAAGTGGCGCCGGCGGCGCAGCTGGCCGCCTGACGCGGGGTCCGCGCGGCACCCGGCGCCTGCTGTCCGCTGCGATGGCAGGTTAGATGACGCCGAGGCCTTTCGACGCATGTCGTACCTTCGAACGCCTCTTCGTGCACCACGAAGAGGCGTTTCGCCTCAGGCGTGCCCCGCGCGGGATCCGTGACGAAGTTGTTGCGCCGGGCACACGCCCGGTGCATCCGTCGGCACCAAACTGTCGCGCCGTGCACTTGTTGGCGCAGATACGCATGTCCCGCACGATCGTTCGTAATTACACTTTCGTACAAGCAGTCAGGGGCCGTGCCCCCGGTTCCGCCGCATCGACGAGGGTACGACCATGAAGAAGATTCAATTGACGATCCTGCGCGCCGCCTGCGCGGTGCTGGCCGCGGCCGCGATCGCCCCGGCCTGGGCCACGGTGGACATCCAGGGCGTGCCCCTGGACGAGACGGTGCAGGTGGGCGGGCAGACGCTGGTGCTGAATGGCGCGGGCTTCCGCAAGCGCGGCTACTTCAAGGTGGACGTGACCGGCCTGTACCTGGCCAGCCGCGCCACCACGATCGACGCGGTGGAGAAGGCCCAGGGCGCCAAGCGCCTGGAGCTGGTGATCCAGCAGGACATCTCGGGCGCGCAGGCGTCCCGCTACTTCCTGACCGACTTCGAGGCCTCGGCCCAGCCGATGGAGTTCGCCCAGCTGATCAACGAGGTCTCGCTGATCGGCAACATCTACTCCGGCATCCGCCAGGTGAAGAAGGGCGACATCATCACGATGGACTGGATCCCGGGCAAGGGCATGGCCGCCGCGCTGAACGGCACGCCGCTGGTGCCGCACGGCCAGACCGTGCCGTACATCAACAACGAGCTGCTGTGCCGCGTCATGTACCGCATGTACATCGGCGGCAAGACGCCGGCGGAGCTGCGCGACAACCTGCTGGGCGTGTCGTACAGCATGCGGGACAAGCCGCCCACCGGGCAGCCGAGCGTGGCCGCCGCGGCGCCCGCACCCGCGGCGCAGGCCTCGGCCGCCAAGGGCAAGTAGTCGACGGCTGCGGAGCCGACGGCACGGTCAGGGTGTCGCGGCTGTCGCGCGCTCGTCCTGCCAGTCCCCGCCCAGGGCCTTAAACAGGGCCACGAGGCCGATGGCGGCCTCCGACGTGGCCTGAGACAGCGCCACGTCGGCCTGGTGAAGCTGGCGCTGCGCGTCGATCACCTCGATCTCCGAGACGAAGCCGGCCTGCCGCCGCGATTGCATCAGGTCGCGGCTGCGCGCCGCCTGGGCGCGCTGGGCCGCGAGCGCTCGCGCATGGGCCTGCGCGAGCGCATAGGTGGCGATCGCGTCGTCGGCCTCGTGGTAGGCCGTGAGCACCGTGCCGCGCCACGCGAGCGCCGCCTCCTGCGCCTGGGCATCCGCGATGCGCACCTGGGCCTTCAGGCGGCCCCCCTGGAACAGCGGCAGGGAGACCTGTGCACCGCCGGCCCAGAAGCGGGAGGACCAGTCGGTGAGGTCCGCGGCGTGCGTGGCCTGCAGGCCGGCGAAGGCGCCCAGCGTGATCGACGGGTAGAGCTGCGCGCGGGCCACGCCGATCCGCGCGGTGGCGGCGTGCAGGTCGGCCTCGGCCCGCAGCACGTCCGGGCGGCGTCGCAGCAGCTCGCCCGGCAGGCCGACCGGGACCTCCGGCGGGAGGCGCGTGTCCGTGTCCGCAGCGCCGGCCGCCGTGAGGGACCCGCTCGCGTCGGCTTGGCCGGCCGCCGTGCCGTGCGCGCCCCGGTCGGGCAGAGTCGCCGCGCCCGCGACGGCCAGCCGCGCGTGCAGGGCACCGGGCGGCAGCGCCAGCAGCCGCGTCAGCTGGCTCTCGGTGCGGTGCAGCTCGTCGTCCAGCGGTGGCAGGCGCGCTTCGGCCGCCGCGAGTTCCGTCGCCTGCCGCACGCTGTCGGCCTGCGAGGCGAAGCCGTTGCGCGAGCGTGAGTCGGTGAGCGCCAGCAGGCGGTGCTGGTCGGCCACGTCCTGCCACGCGATCGCGCGCTGGCGCTGCGTGGCGCGCAGGTGCAGGTAGGTGCGCGCGACCTCGGCGGTGAGCGACACCGCGGCCTCGCCGCGCGCCTGCTCGGCGGATCGGATCGCGGCGTCGGCCGCCTCCACGGCGCGCCGCGTCTTGCCCCAGAGGTCGAGCTCCCAGGTGGCGTCGAAGCCCACCTGGAAGAGGTTGGACACGGGGGCCGGGGCGGCGGCCGGCGCGGGCGAGGATGAGGCGCCGCCGGCCGCCGCCGCGCCGCCGCCCAGCGAGGACGCGATGCCGTTCTCGCTCATGCGCTCCCGCCCGGCCAGGCCCATGCCGCTGACGGAGGGCCGGGCTTGCGACGCGGTGGCGCCCCGCTGCGCGCGTGCCTCGGCGATGCGCAGCGCGGTGGCCTGCAGGTCGAGGTTCTGGGCGACGGCCTCGTCCACCAGCGCGTCCAGCACCGGGTCGTGGAAGACGGCCCACCATTGCCGGCCATCGAACGGCGCCGCGACCACGCGGCTGGGGGCGGAGGCCGCATCGGCGGCGGGCAGGGCCTCCCAGGCGGGCGGCGGGGCGTCGTCCGGCCGATGGAAATCGGGCCCGACCGTGCAGCCGGCCATGAGCGCGGCGACCGCGGCGATCGCGGTCGCTGCGGTGACGCGCGCTTGAAGAATGTCAGTGGCCATGCGCGGCTCCTGGCGGAGGGTTCTTCAGGAAGAAGGCCACCGGCACGCAGGCGAGCGCGATCCAGCCGAACAGCCAGAAGATGTCGAGGTAGCTGAGCAGCAGCGCCTGCGCCTGGACCGCCTGCTGCGCCGCCTGCACGGCCTGCTGCAGCGCCTGCGCGCCTTCCTGCATCCGCGCGCCCCCGGCGTGCAGCCAGTCCGTGCCGCGCTGCGACAGGCCCGAGGTCCATTCCGCCAGGCGGGCGTGGTGCGTCTGCACGCGCCACGACAGCAGCGTCGTGGCGGCGGCCACGCCGATGCTGCCGCCCAGGTTGCGCGACAGGTTGATCACGGCGGACGCTTCGTTGTTGCGATCCGCGGGGATACCGACGTAGCCCGCGGTGGTGAGCGAGACGAACAGGAAGGGCAGGCAGATGCTCTGGTAGACGCGGGTGAGCGACAGGTCCCAGAAGTTGATCTGCGCGGTGAGGCGCGACGTGTGCAGCAGTGCCAGCCCGGTGGCCGCCAGGCCCGCGGCCACCAGCCACTTGGGCGGCAGCTTGCTGGCCGCCAGGCCGGCGAAGGGCATCACGAGCGCCGCGGCCACGCCGCCCAGCGCGAGCGACTGGCCGGCCTTCAGCGCGTCGTAGTGCAGCAGCGTCTGCGCCAGCTGCGGGATCAGCTGGGTGGTGCTGAACAGCGAGAAGCCGACGAGCAGCATCACGACGTTGGCCGCCGCGAAGGACCGCACCTTGAACAGGCGCACGTCGAACACCGGCTGCGGGTGCTGCCGTTCCCACCAGACGAGGGCGACGGCCGACATGACGAACACGGCGAAGAAGCCGAGGATGCCGTCGCTCGCGAAGCCGTCGTCCTGCTCGAAGCGGTCCAGCACCACCTGCAGGCAGCCGAAGGTGGCGGCCACCAGCACGAAGCCGAGCCAGTCGGGCTGGAAGTCACGGCGGAACTGCGCCGTGTCCTCCTTCACCGCGGGCGGCTCGTCGACGAGGAACCAGATGAGCGCCAGCGCGACGACGCCCACGGGCAGGTTGATCAGGAAGATCCAGTGCCACGAGAAGCTGTCGGTCAGCCACCCGCCCAGCAGCGGTCCCACGGCCGGCGCGACGATGACGGTGACGCCGTAGAACGCGAAGGCCTTGGCCCGCTGGGCCGGCGGGAACGTGTCGGCGAAGATGGACTGCTCGGTGGGCGCGAGGCCGCCGCCGCCCAGCCCCTGCAGCACGCGGAAGAAGATCATCGTGCCCAGGTTGGGCGCCAGCGCGCACAGGAACGAGCTGCCGGTGAACATCGCCACGCACGTCATGTAGAAGCGCTTGCGTCCCACGAGCGTGGCCAGCCAGCCGCTCACCGGCAGGATGATGGCGTTGGAGATCAGGTAGCTGGTGAGGATCCAGGTGCTCTCCTCCTGGCTCGCGCCCAGTCCCCCCGCGATGTGGCGCAGGGAGACGTTCGCGATGGTGGTGTCCAGCACCTCCATGAACGTGGCGAGCGACACCACCATGGCGATCAGCCACGGGTTGTGCTCGCCCGCGGCCGAGCGCGGCAGGGCCGGCTGGCCCGCGGGGGCGGCGGCAGCGGCAGTGGCGGCGGCCATCACTCGATGTGGACGTCGGGCTTGACCGACATGCCGGGGCCGATGGCGTAGCGCCGCGAGTCCTCGGGATGGTCGAAGGTGATCTTGACCGGGACGCGCTGCACCACCTTCACGTAGTTGCCGGTGGCGTTCTCGGCGGGCAGCATGCTGAAGTAGGCGCCGGTGGCGCGCTGGATGCTTTCCACGTGGCCCGTGAAGACGACGTCGGGCACCGCGTCGATCTTGAAGGTGACGGGCAGGCCGGGCCGCATGTGCTTCAGCTGCGTCTCCTTGTAGTTGGCCGTCACCCATTGGTCGTCGCCCACCACGGCCATGAGCGGCTGGCCCGCGGCGATGACGTGGCCCACCTCCACGGCGCGGCGCGCCACGCGGCCGTCGATCGGCGCGACCACGTGGGTGTAGCCCACCTGCAGCGTCAGCGCGTGCAGGTTGGCCGTGGCCGTGGCCACCGCGGCCCGTGCCACCGCCACCTGCGCCTCGGCCGCCTTCACCTGGGCTGCGGCCGCCGCCACGCTGCTCCGCGCGGCGTCCACGCGCGCGTGGGCGGTGCGCGCGCGGGCCAGCGCGGCATCCGACTGCTGCGTGGCCACGGCATCGGGATCCACGCGGCGATAGCGGGCCAGGTCCTCGTCCGCGTTGGCGGCCTCGGCCTGGGCCTGGCGGACCGTGGCGGTGGCTTCCGCCGCCTGCCCGCGCTGGGCCTGCACCTGGCCCTGGGCCTGCACGACGCGGGCCTGCGCGTCCAGCACCTGTGCCTGCGCCTGGTCCACGCGGGCCTGGACGTCGGCCGCGTCGATGTCCACCAGCGCGTCGCCCGCCTTCACCGCCTGGTTGTCGCGCACGTAGAGGCGCGTGACGCGCCCGGCCACCTGCGCGGCCACCTGGCTGGCGTGGCCGTCGATGAAGGCGTCGTCGGTGGTGGCGTGGTGGCGGGCATGGCGCAGGAAGAGCAGGGCGGCCACCACGGCCGCGATCACCACCACCAGCACCGCCAGGACGAAAAGCGGGCGTTTCCAGAGCGGCTTCTTGCCGTCGGCGGGATTCTTGGCGTCGGGCTTCTTCGCGTCGGCTGGCTTCTTGCCTTCGTCCGGCTGCTGGCCGGCGCCTGCCTTCTTGCCATCCTCGGGCTGCTGGCCGTCGGCCGGGGTCTTGGCGTCCTCTGGAGGTTTCCCGGCGGCGCCGCCGGCGCCCGGCTTGTCGCCCGCGCGACGTCCGCCGTCCTTCGCGCCGGCCGGCGGCGGCGGGTCCGCCTCCGGCGGCGAATCGTGGGCGGGATTGGGGGGACGAGGCATCGGAGGCTCCGGGACGCGCAAGGCTCGCGCGGCGGCAAGCCCCATGCCCGTTCAGGAGCGCCCGCTCAGCGCGACGACAGCCGGCGGTAGGCGTTCAGGTGCCGCAGCGCCTTGCGGGAATCGCCGTGGCGCTCGTGCAGGCGCGACAGGTTGTAGTGCGCGTCGGCCACCGCGTCGTCCAGCGCCAGGCAGCGTTCGTAGTCGGCGGCGGCCTCCGCCTCGCGGCCCAGGTCCTCCAGCGCGATCGCGCGGTTGAAGTACAGCAGCGGCTCGTCGGGGCACTGCGCCACGGCGATGCCGTACAGGTCGGCCGCCTCGTCGAACCGCCGGTGCTCGCACAGCAGCGCGCCCAGGTTGAGCCACGCATCGGCCAGGTCGGGGGCCTGGCGCAACGCCTCGCGATACGCCGCCTCGGCACCCGCGGCGTCGGTCGCTTCCAGGGCTTGCCCGCGCGCGAACCAGCCGGCCGCATCCATCGTGGCGGCTGCGGAGGAGGCGGCCGCGGAGCCCGCCATCGAGCCCGCCGCCCCGCGCACCGGCAGGAACACCCCCTCCGGCCCCGCCGGCTCCACGGCGAACGCCAGCACGCGCTGCCCGGTCGTCGCCTCCCACGGGCTGTTGCCGTCCTGCACCACCACGTCGCGGCCGAGCACCGACACGCGGATACCCGTCAGGGGTATCTCATCGGGCAGCTGCGTGCGCAGGCGCCGCAGGGCCTCGACGATGCGCCGGGGCGTCAAGGCCTCGGCCTGCAGGCCCTGCGCCGTGCGGATCAGCACCACGTCCTGGAACGAGAACCGGTAGGCGCCACGCGGCCCGCGCGCGGGCCGCACCAGGCCGGCCGCCATCAAGCCGGCCAACGTGGCGCGGGACACGCCGGTCTTCTGCCGGACCTGCGCCAGCGTCCACGCGGTGGCCGCGGGTCCCGTCACCGGGCGGCGCGCTTGCGGGCGGGCGCCGCCGGGGCGGCGGCCGTGTCCTTCGCGGCCTTGGCCGCAGCCGCCGACGTGCTGCCCGCGGCGGCCGCACGTCGCGCGGGCTTGCGCGCCGGCACGTCGTCGTCCGCGGAGGAAGCCGCGGCGGCCTTGGCGGCCGCGCGCGCGGGCGCGGCGGTGCCTGCCGACGCCTTGCCCGCGCCGCCGCCCTTGGTGCCCAGGCTGGCCCGCAGCGCCTCCATCAGGTCGATCACCTGGCCGCCGCCGGGCACGGCCTCGGACGGCGCGTGCGCGACGATCTGGTGGCCGGCGATCTTCTCCTCGATGGCGGCCAGCACGCGGTCGCGCTCCTCGTCGCGGTACTCGGCCGGGTCGTAGGCGTCGCGGGCGATCTGGTCGATCAGCTGGATGGCCAGCTTCAGCTCGGACGCGGATACGTCGGCGGGCTCGATGCCCAGCTCGCCGATCGAGCGCACCTCGTCCGCGTAGAGCAACTGCTGCAGCACCAGGCCGCCGTCGCCGTTGCGCACCTGCACCACGTACTGCTTGCCCTTCCAGGCCCATTGCGCCAGCGCGCAGCGGCCCGTCTCCTTCATGGCAGCCATCAGCAGGTGGTAGGGCTTGCCGCCGCGCTTGTCGGGGGCCAGGTAGTAGGCCTTGTCGTAGAACACCGGGTCCACCACGGCTTCCGGGATGAAGGCGACGATGTCGATCGTCGGGCGGCTGCCGTCCTCCAGCGTCTTGAGCTCGTCGGGCGTGAAGGTGACGTAGTGGTCCTTCTCGAACTCGTAGCCCTTGATCATCTCGGCGCGGGGCACGATCTCCTGGGTCTTCTCGGACACGTACTGCTGCTTGACGCGCGAGCCGTCGCGCGCCAGCAGGTTGAAGCGCACCGAGCCGGACGACTCGGTGGCGGAATACACCTTGACCGGGATCGAGACCAGCCCGAACGTCAGGGACAGCGATGCGATGGAACGAGCGGCCATGCCAGACTCCAGGATAGATTCGGGGAACCGCCGAGCAAAATCCGAGCCTGACCTGGCGTCCATCCGTAAAAACACTCAATGTCGCGTGCCACCATCGTTACCTGCGGGGTCCTGCTGCTCGACGGCAGTGGCCGCGTCTTCACCTGCCACGCCACCGGCACGCCCCGCTGGGACCTGCCCAAGGGCCTGCCCGACCCGGGCGAATCGCCCCGCGCGGCCGCGGTGCGCGAGACGTGGGAGGAGGCCGGCCTGCGCCTGCCGGCCGAGCTGCTGCACGACCTGGGCGAGCTGGACTACCTGCCCGCCAAGCGGATGCACCTGTTCGCGCTGCGGGTGGCCGATGCCGCCTTCGACCCGGCGCAGTGCCGCTGCCGGTCGTTCTTCCCGCACCACGTGACCGGCCGGCCCACGCCGGAGACCGACGCGTACGCGTGGCAGGCGCTGGACGAGGCGTCCGGTTGGGCCGGCAAGGGCCTGGCCAAGCTGCTGGCGCGGCTGGACCGGACGGCCTGGCCGGACGTGCCGATGGTGGCGCGCATCGAGGTGGACCTGGACGCCGCGCCGCCCCCGGCCTGATCGCGGGCCCGCCCCGCGCCAGCTCCTAGAATCCGTCCCCTCGATGTCTGCCCTCTCCCGCCTGGCCGCCCCGGCGACCTTCTACCCGCTGGCCGGCCGCCTGGTGCCGTGGTTCGCCGCCGTGGCGCTGGTGTCGGGCCTGGCGGGCCTGGTGGCCGCCTACGGGGTGGCGCCGGCCGACGCGCAGCAGGGCGAGGGCTACCGCATCCTCTACGTGCACGTGCCCGCCAGCTGGCTCTCGATGCTGCTGTACTGCGCGATGGCCGGCTGGTCGGCCCTCGGCCTGGCGCTCAACACGCGGCTGTCGCACATGATGGCCCGGGCCGTCGCGCCCACGGGGGCGATGTTCGCGGGCCTGTCGCTCGTCACCGGTTCCCTCTGGGGCCGGCCGATGTGGGGCACGTGGTGGGTGTGGGATGCCCGCCTCACGTCCGAGCTGCTGCTGCTGCTACTGTACGCGGGCGTGATCGCGCTGCAGTCGGCCGCGGAAGACCCGCGCCGCGGCGACCGCGCGGGCGCGCTGCTGGCGCTGGTGGGCGTGGTGAACGTGCCGGTCATCTACTTCTCGGTGGCGTGGTGGAACACGCTGCACCAGGGCGCATCGATCACCGCCTCGCGCCCGCCGTCGATGGCCGCCCCGATGCTGGCGGCCCTGGGCCTGATGACGCTGGCGTTCTGGGCCTACGCCGCGGCCGTCGTGCTGGCGCGTGCGCGGGTGATCGTGCTGGAGCGCGAGCGCGACGCCGCCTGGATCCGCCATGCCCTGGCCTAGCCACTGGTCCGGGCTGGCCGACCTGGCCGCGATGGGCGGGTACGCGGCCTACGTGTGGGGCAGCGTGGCCGCGTGCGGCATGGCCTTCGCCCTGGAGGTGCTGGGCCTGCGCGCGCGCCGGCGCCGCGCCGTGGCCGCGATCAGGGTCGCCACGCATTCCGCAACCAAGGCCCGGCCCGAGGCCGGAGAGCCGCCATGCCCCTGACCCGCCGGCAGCGGCGCGCGGCGCTGGTCCTGGCCATCGTCGCGGTGGCGGGCGCCGCGACCGCGCTGGCGCTGTACGCGCTGCGCAGCAACGCCGCCTTCTTCTACACGCCCACCCAGGTGGCCGAGGGCCAGGCCCCGCGCGCGCGGGCGTTCCGCATGGGCGGGCTGGTGCGCGCGGGCAGCCTGCATCGCGACGGGATGGTGGCGACCTTCGTCGTCACCGACCTGCGGCGCGACGTCGCGGTGCACTACGCCGGCATCCTGCCCGACCTGTTCCGCGAGGGGCGCGGCGCGGTGGTGCAGGGGCGGCTGGACCCGCACGGCGGCTTCGCGGCCACGGAGGTGCTGGCCAAGCACGACGAGAAGTACATGCCGCCCGAGGCGCAGGCCGCGCTGGATGCCGCGCGCGGGGCGTCGCGGTGATCCCCGAGCTGGGCCACCTCGCATTGTGGCTGGCGCTGGCCGTGGCCGCGGTGCTGGGCACGTTGCCGCTGGTAGGCGCGCATCGGGGCAACGCCACGTGGATGGCGCTGGCGCGACCGGCCACGCAGGCGCTGTTCGCGCTGGTGGCCACGGCCTTCGCGGCGCTCGCCACCGCCTTCCTGCGCGACGACTTCTCGGTGGCCTACGTGGCCGAGCATTCCAGCGCGCAGCTGCCCGCCGTGTACCGCGCCGCGGCCGTGTGGGGCGGCCACGAGGGCTCGCTGCTGCTGTGGCTGCTGATGCTCTCGGGCTGGGCGCTGGCGGTGGCATGGCGATCGCGCCAGCTGCCCGCGCCGATGGTGGCGCGCGTGCTGGGCACGCTGGGCCTGGTGGCCGCCGGGTTCATCGCCTTCATCCTGCTCACGTCCAACCCGTTCGAGCGCCTGCTGCCCGCGGCGCCCGACGGCCGCGACCTGAACCCGCTGCTGCAGGACCCCGGCCTGGTGATGCACCCGCCGGTGCTGTACATGGGCTATGTCGGCTTCAGCGTGGCGTTCGCCTTCGCCATCGCGGCGCTGCTGTCGGGCCGGCTGGACGCCGCCTGGGCGCGCTGGTCGCGGCCCTGGACCACGGCCGCCTGGTGCTTCATGACGCTCGGCATCGCGCTCGGCTCGTGGTGGGCGTACGAGGAGCTGGGCTGGGGAGGCTGGTGGTTCTGGGATCCCGTGGAGAACGCGTCGTTCATGCCCTGGCTGGCCGGCACCGCGCTGATCCACTCGCTGGCCGTCACCGAGAAGCGCGGCGCGTTCCGGCACTGGACGGTGCTGCTGGCGATCGGTGCGTTCTCGCTGTCGCTGGTGGGCACGTTCCTCGTGCGTTCCGGCGTGCTGACGTCGGTGCACGCGTTCGCCGCCGACCCGCGGCGCGGCCTGTTCATCCTCGCGTTCCTGGTGGTGGTGATCGGCGGGTCGCTCGCGCTGTTCGCGTGGCGCGCGGCCGTGCTGGCGCCGGGCGGCGCGTTCGCGCTGGCATCGCGCGAGACCCTGCTGCTGGCCAACAACGTGCTGCTGGTGGCCGCCTGCGGCACCGTGCTGCTGGGCACGCTGTACCCGCTGGCGATGGACGCGCTGGGCGGCGCCAAGCTGTCGGTGGGGCCGCCGTACTTCGACACCGTGTTCGTGCCGCTGATGGTGCCGCTGCTGCTGCTGCTGGCCGCGGGGCCGCTGGCGCGCTGGAAGCGGCTGGACTGGGGCGACATGGCGCGCCGGCTGGCGGGGCCCGCGGCGCTGGCGCTGGCGGCCGGCGCGTTGCTGCCGTGGACGCTCGGCGCCTGGACGCCCGGCGTCGGCCTGGGCGTGGCGCTGGCCGCGTGGATCGCCGCCTCGGGCGCGGCGCAGGTGCGCACGCGCCTGCGCGCGGGGCCGCCGCCGCGTGCGTGGTGGGGCATGCAGCTGGGGCACCTGGGCGTGGCCGTGTTCGTGGCCGGCGTCACGCTGGTGAAGGGCTACGAGCAGGAGCGCGACGTGCGCCTTCGGCCGGGCGACCAGGTGGCGGTGGGCGCGCACGTGGTGCGGCTGCGCGGCGTGCACCGCGCCGTCGGGCCCAACTGGGTGGCCGACGAGGCCGACATCGACCTGCTGCGCGACCTGCGCCTGCTGCGCACGCTGCACCCGCAGAAGCGCTTCTACGCGTCGTCCGGCACGCCCACCACCGAGACCGCCATCGCGCCGTCGTTCACCGGCGACTGGTACGTGGCGCTGGGCGAGGCGCTGTCGCCGGAGGGCGGCCGCGCGCCCGTGGACGCCACCGACCCGGCCACCGGCGGCCCCGCGGTGGTGCCGCAGGCGTGGATCGTGCGCGTCTACCGCAAGCCCTTCGTGGAGTGGATCTGGGCGGGCTGCGTGCTGATGGCGCTGGGGGGCGCGCTGGCGGCCGCGGATCCGCGCTACCGGCTGCGCCGTCGCAGGCGCGGGCACGCGCACGCGCACGGGCACGGGCAAGGGCACGGGCTGGGGCAGGGGCGGGGCGCATGATGCGGCGCTGGTTCGTCGTGCTGCCGCTGCTGGCCTTCCTCGCGCTGGCGGGCATGCTGGCCGTGGGCCTGCGGCACGACCCGCGCGAGATCCCGTCGCCGCTGCTGGGCCGGCCCGCGCCCGCGTTCAGCCTGGCATCGTTGGACGGCGCCGCGCCCGTGTCGCCCGCCGACCTGCGCGGACGCCCGTGGGTGCTGAACGTCTTCGCGTCCTGGTGCACCGGCTGCCGCGAGGAGCATCCGCTGCTGATGGCGATGGCACGCGAGGCCCGCGTGCCGCTGGTGGGCCTGGCCTACGAGGACCGGCCCGAGGACGCGCGCGCCTGGCTGGCGCGGGCTGGCAACCCGTACGACCGCGTGGCCCTGGACGTGGCGGGCCGCGTCGGCATCGACTACGGCGTCTACGGCGTGCCGGAGACGTTCGTGATCGACCGCGACGGCTTCGTGCGCTGGAAACAGGTGGGCGCGCTGACCGCGGCGGCGTGGCAAGCGCATGTGGCGCCATTGCTGGAGGCGGCGCGATGAAGGGGGACGCGATGGCGGCTGACCGCGCCGCGAGCAATGCTGGCATGCCGGGCAGCGGCGCAGCCTCCCGCGCGGCGCCGCCCGCGTTGCCTGACGCGGTGGTCGAGGCCCGCCTGCAGGCCATCGCCCGCGAACTGCGCTGCCTGGTGTGCCAGAACGAATCGCTGGCCGATTCGCAGGCGGGCCTGGCCGCGGACCTGCGGCAGGAGATCCGCGAGATGGTGGCGGCGGGTCGCAGCGACGAACAGGTGGTGGCGTTCCTGGTGGCGCGCTACGGCGATTTCGTGCGCTACCGGCCGCCCCTGGCGCCACGCACCTGGTTGCTGTGGGGCGGGCCCGCCGTGGGCGCGGTGGGCGGGTTGCTGGCACTGGCCTGGGTGGTGCGACGGCGCCAGCGCGTGCCGGCCGCGCCGCCGCTCGATGCGACCGAGCGGGCGCGCGCGCAGGCGCTGCTGGCCGGTGCGGGCGACGACGACGAGGACGACACATGATCGCCTTCCTGGTCGCCGCCGCGGGTCTCGTGGCGGTCACGCTGCTGCTGGTGCTGCGGCCGTGGACCGGTGCGGCGTCGCGGGCCGGTGCCGTCGCGCAGGCCGATGCGGTTGCGGATGCAGACGCTGGCGCGGGCGATGGCGCTGATGCGCTCGCGGCGAGCGCCGCGGACGAGGTGGCCGCCGTGAACCGCCGCGTGCATCGCGACGCCCTGCGCGAACTTCGCCGCGACCATGCCGCGGGGCTGCTGTCGGACGCCGATCTGCCTGCGGCCCAGGACGACCTCGCGCGCCGCCTGCTCGAGGACATGCCGGCCGGAGCGACGCGCGACCCGGTGGCGGACCGTCCCGGCGCCCGCACGCCCGTGGTGCTCGCCATCGCCATCCCGCTGCTGGCCGTGGCAGGCTACGCGTGGCGGGGGCACCCCGAGGCCATCCAGGGTGAGGCTGGCAGTCGCGCGATGTCGGTGGCCGCGCCCGGACCCGCGCCGACGTCCGCGCCGACGATGCCCGACGTCGACGCCATGCTGGCTCGCCTGGCCGCCCGCCTGCAGGCCGCGCCGGACGATCCCGCGGGCTGGACGATGCTCGCGCGCGCCTATCGCGCACAGGGCCGCGCGCGCGAGGCGCGGGCGGCGTTCGAGCACATCGGCCCGACGCTGCAGCAGGATGCGACGTTGCTGGCGCAGTACGCGGACACCCTCGCCGCGACGGACGGTGGCCACGCCAGCCCGGCAGCCAACGACGCGTTGACGCGGGCCCTGGCCCTGGATGGCGACAACGCGATGGCGCTGTCGCTGTCGGCCACGCTGGCCTTCAACGCGCACGACCTGCCGCGTGCGCGGCAACAATGGACCCACCTGCTGCGCGTGCTGCCGCCCGAGTCGCCCGACGCCGGAATGGTGCGGGCGATGCTGGGGCGGCTGCCGGCACCATCGACGACGACGGCGGCGGCAGCCGCGGGAACGGCATCGGCATCGGCACCGGCACCGGCATCGACATCGACATCGACATCGACATCGGCATCATGGCCAGCGCCGAAGCCGGCATCCCCGCCGGCCCACTGAAGCTCAAGCCAGGCTCGCCGCCCGGCCCTTCCCGATCACATCGGCTCGATCTCGCCCGAGCCCGCCACGTGCCGGTTCACCTGCGGCGGGTTGCCCGCGTAGCGGATGTCGCCGGAGCCGGCGATGCGGGCCTCCAGCGATTCGGTGGCGTGGACGGCGGCGTCGCCGCTGCCGCTGATGGAGACCGACACGCGCTTGGCCACCAGCTTGTCGGCGTGCATGTCGCCGGAGCCCGCGATGGCGTAGTGCGCCTCGTCGGCGCGGCCCACCAGCGTGACGTCGCCGGAGCCCGCGATGTCGCCGGACAGGCTGCCCACCGCGGCGCGGTCCATCCGCAGGTCGCCGGAGCCGGACACCGAGGCCTCGAAGCGCGGCGCCGTCAGGTCGTCGAGGTGCACGTCGCCACTGCCGCGGATGGACACGGCGGCCAGTTGCGAGAAGGGCACGTCCACCGCGAGGTTGTGGTTGGTCTGGAACGTGGCGTTGCGCGCCAGCTTCAGCACCAGGACGTTGCCGTCGAGCGAGGTCTCGATGAAGTGCTGGATGTTGTCGTCGGCCTTCACGACCACGCTGCCCGGCGCGCCCGGGTGCGCGTGCACGTCCAGCGGGCCTTCCACGCGGATGGACGTGAAGGCACCGACGGCGCGCGTCATCGCCACCTCGTGGCCCGAGCCCTTGACCATGTCGCCGTGGCCGTTGGAGATGACGATGTTGCTGTCGTCGTGGCCGTTGGCCATCGCCGGCACCGGCATCGCGAAGGCGGTGACCACGGCGGCCGCGGTGATCGCGGTGGCCAGGGCGGCGTGGGTGGCGGCGTTGATGGGTGGCATCGGGATCTCCTCGTCTGGGGCCGCCCGCGGAAGTGCGGGGGATCGTGTGAGGAGGATGCTAGGCAGCGCCTGCCGGGCCGTCTCGGGGCGCGCGACGATCCGGCGGGTGGCGGCGACAGGCCGCAGGAACGCGCGACGAGCGGCGGAGGGCTTCAGCCGGCGTCGCCGGCCGCCACCGGCGCGCGGGGCGGACCCCAGCGCCCGTCCACCAGCACCTCGTAGGGCCGGAACTGCACTTTGTAGGCCATCTTCGGGCTTTCCTCGATCCAGTAGCCCAGGTAGACGTAGGGCAGCTTCAGCGCGCGCGCCTGCTCGATCTGCCACAGCACGGCCCAGGTGCCGTAGCTGGCCTGGGCGACGTCGGGGTCGTAGAACGTGTAGACCGCCGACAGGCCGTCGCTGAGGATGTCGGCGATGGCGATCATGCGCAGCACGCCCTCGGGGTGGCCGGGAGACGGCTCGCGGAACTCCACCAGGCGCGTGTTGACGCGGCTCTGCAGCAGGAACTGGGTGTACTGGTCCACGCTGTCGTGGTCCATGCCTCCGCCCGAGTGCCGGCCGGCCTGGTAGCGCAGGTAGAGCTCGTAGTGCTCCTGCACGAAGGCGAGGCGCATCACGCGCACCTTCATCCCGGCGTGGGCCGCCCGGGCCCGGCGCTGGCTGCGCGACGGCTGGAACGTGGCCACCGGCACCCGCATGGGCACGCAGGCGTGGCACTGGTCGCACCAGGGCCGGTAGGTGAAGACGCCGCTGCGGCGGAACCCGCAGGCCACCAGCGCGGAGTAGGCCTCGGCGTGGATCAGGTGGCCCGGCGTGGCCACCTGGGAACGCGCCATCCGCCCGGGCAGGTAGCTGCAGGGGTACGGGGCCGTCGCATAGAACTGCAACGACGCGAACGGGGCTTCCTTCGGGTGGGTCACGCTTCTTCGGTAGGGAACAACGTCTCCCACGACGTCGGATCATAGGCCCAGACGGGCGCCGGCTGCCGCACGAGAGGGGCGATCTCGTCGAGGAATCGAGCCCTGGGGATGGGCGCGGCCCCCAGGCTGGCGAGGTGGGCGGTCTGCTGCTGGCAATCCACCAGCGGCATCGCGTTGGCGCGGCAGAACGCCACCAGCGCCGCCAGGGCGATCTTGGAGGCATCCGTGCGCCTGGCGAACATCGATTCGCCGAACATCATGCGGCCCAGGTTCACGCCGTACAGGCCGCCGGCCAGCTCGCCGTCCACCCAGGTCTCGACGCTGTGCACCGCGCCGGCCGCGGCCCAGGCGCTGTAGGCCTCGATCATCTGCGGCACGATCCACGTGCCGGCCTGGCCCTCCCGGGGCGCCTGGCTGCAGGCGCGGATGACGCCGGCCGTGTCGCCATCGAAGCGGATCTCGCAGCCCGGGGTGCGCAGGAAGCGGCGCAACGTCTTGCGCAGCGACGCCGATACCCGGAACGCCGCCGGCCGCAGCACCATGCGCGGGTCGGTGGACCACCACAGCACCGGCTGGCCCGGGCTGAACCACGGGAAGATGCCCTTGCCGTAGGCCTCGCGCAGCCGCGGCAGCGCCAGCCCGCCGCCGGCCGCGATCAGGCCGGGCGCGTCGCTCTCGTCGCCGAGCGCCGTCGCCGGGTCCGGCAGCGGATCGTCGGCCTCGAGCCAGGGCAGGTGGGTGACGGGCATGCGGGAAAGGATACCTGCGGCTGACACAATGAGCCGCATGACAGGTGGGAACGGGTGGTGGGTGCTGCTGGTGGGCGTGCTGGGATTCGCGGTCCTGGCCCTGGGGCTGGCGGTGCTGGCGATGGCGGCGGGGCGGCGGCGGGACCGCGACGCGTTGGCCGAGGACATCCGGGCCGCGGGCCTGGCCACCGAGCGCGCGCTGCGCGGCGTGGTGGAGGACGGCAGCCGTGGCGCGCGCACCGAGCTGGGCCAGGCGCTGGCGCTGATGCAGCAGACGCTGCTCACGCAGACGCACGCGCTGGGCGAGACCCAGTCGCGCCGGCTGGACGAACTGCGCGGCACCGTGGAGCAACGGCTTGCCGCGCTGCAGGACGGCAACGAGCGCCGCCTGGAGCAGATGCGCGCCACGGTGGACGAGAAGCTGCAGGCGACGCTGGAGACGCGCCTGGGCGAGAACTTCCGCCAGGTGGCCGAGCGCCTGGACCAGGTGCACCGCGGCCTCGGCGAGATGCAGGGCCTGGCCCGCGACGTGGGCTCGCTCAGCAAGGTGCTGGGCAACGTGAAGACGCGCGGCCTGGTGGGCGAGGTGCAGCTGGCCGCCCTGCTGGAGCAGGTGTTCACGCCCGACCAGTACGCGGCCAACGTCGAGACCGTGCCGGGCACCGGCGCGCGCGTGGAGTTCGCGCTGCGCCTGCCCGGCCGCCGCGAGGACGGCCAGCCGCTGTGGCTGCCCATCGACGCCAAGTTCCCGCGCGAGGACTACGAGCGCCTGCTGGATGCGCAGGACCGCGCGGACCGGGAGGGCGCCGAGGCCGCCGCGCGCGCGCTCGAGGCGCGCCTGCGGGACGAGGCCCGCAGCATCGCCGCCAAGTACCTGGCCGCGCCGCACACCACCGATTTCGCCGTGCTGTTCCTGCCCACCGAGGGGCTCTACGCCGAGGCCCTGCGCCGCCCGGGCCTGGTGGAGGCGCTGCAGCGCCAGCACCGCGTCTCGCTGGCCGGCCCCACCACGCTGCACGCGATGCTGTCCAGCCTGCAGATGGGATTTCGCACGCTGGCGCTGGAGCAGCGCTCGGCCGAGGTGTGGCGCGTGCTGGGCGCGGTGAAGACGGAGTTCGGCAAGTTCGGCAGCGTGCTGGCCAGGACGCGCAAGAAGCTGGAGGAGGCGCAGGACACGATCGACGACGCCTCCACCCGCACGCGCGTGATGGACCGGCGGCTGCGGGACGTGGAGGCGCTGCCCGAGTCGGAGGTGGCGGCGATGCTGCCCGGGGTGCAGGCCGCGGCGGCGCTGGCGTCGTCGGCGGCGCCAGGGGGGTCGGCCGGGTCCGCCGAGCCGGCGCCTGGCACGGACGGCCGCCCGTGACCCCGCACGCCGCGGACCTGCGCCGCGCCTTCTGGGCCGTCATCGCCGCGCTGATGTGCGTGCACGCCACGATGGCGGCCACGCGCGTGGCCGGCAGCCTGTGGCTGCTGCAGACGCACCACCCGGCCTGGATGGTGGGCGCGCTGCTGTCGCTCTACGCGCTCGCGCCGCTGGGCCTGTCGCTGTGGGCGGGCCGCCTGGCCGATCGCCACGGCCTGCACCGGCCGCTCGCCGTGGGCGTCGCGATGGGCCTGCTGGGCCCGGTGCTGCTGGTGGTGCACCTGGACGTCGTGACGCTGGCGCTCTCCGCCCTGTTCACCGGCGGGGCGGTGTCGGTGGCAGCCGTGGCCATCCAGCGCGAGGCCGGGCAGATGGCGCACAGCCCCGACGACCTGCGGCGCGTGTTCAGCTGGGTGGCGCTGGGACCGGCGCTGTCCAACGCGATCTCGCCCGTGGTGGTGGGCCTGTTGATCGACCACGCCGGCTTCCGGTCGGCGTTCTTCTTCGCCGCCCTGCTGCCGGTGGCGGCCTGGGCCGCGGGACGGCGGGTGCCCCGCGCGTCCGACCAGGCGGGGCCGTCCACGCTGGCGGGCGCCGTGGACGATGGCGGCGTGGGCGGCGGTGCGTCGCCCGCGCGCGCGCCGGCGGCGTGGACGCTGCTGGCCATCGTGCCGCTGCGCCGGCTGATCCTGGTCAACCTGGCCTTGTCGTCGTGCTGGGACGCCCACAGCTTCGCGGTGCCCGTGATGGGCCACGACCGTGGGCTCAGCGCGTCGGCCATCGGCACGGTGCTGGGCAGCTTCTCGGTGGCCGCCACCGGCGTGCGGCTCGCCATCTCGCGCTTCGCCCCGCGCCTGGACGAGCGGGCCGCGCTGTGCGGCGCGATGGCCGTGGCCGCGGCCACCAGCGCGCTCTACCCGTTCCTGCCCGGCCTGGCGACGATGATCGCGGGGTCGTTCGTGCTGGGGCTGGCGCTGGGCTCGGTGCAGCCGATGGTGCTGTCGATGCTGCACCAGGTGACGCCGGCCCGACGGCGTGGCCAGGCGCTGGGCCTGCGCATGCTGTGCACGAACGCGGCCACGTTGGTGATGCCCACGATGTTCGGGGCGCTGGCCGCGGGCACCGCCGCGGCGGCCCCGATGTGGTTGATGGCCGCGCTGGTGGGGGCGGCGCTGGTGCCGGCGCGTCGCATCGCGGCACCGCACGAGACCGAGGTGCGGGTGGCCTGAATCCCGGCCCGCGTCAGAAGCCCTTGATGGGGCTGGGGGCGGTGGTGGGCGGCGGCGGGGCCGGGCGGCGCGGCGCGGACGGGGCCGGCGCGGCGTTGCCGTTGGGGGCGGCCGGCGCTGCCGCGGTAGTGGTGGGCGGGGCCAGCGGCACGGCCGCGGGCCACTGGTAGCCGAACAGCTTCACCTGCGACGGGTAGCCCGCGGCGTGGATCGTGGTCTCCAGCTCGGGCGCGTTGTAGCCGCGCAGCGTCTGGCCGCCCACGGTGACCATCGGCAGCGACGTGTCGCCGAACTTGGCCGCGAGCGCACGCACGTCGGCGTCGGCATTGATGCCGTATTCGGTGAACGGGATGCCCTGGGTCTTCAGCCAGGTGCGGGCCTGGTCGCACGGGCCGCAGCTGCGCGACGCGTACAGGGCCACGGGAAATCGCTGCATGGCCTGGCGGGTCTCGTACGGCACGCCGGAGGTGGACGGCGGCGCCGCGTTGGCGGTGGCGCCGCCGCCGGCATCGCCGCCCACGCGCGTGCCGGGCGCCTGCGTGGCCGGCGGCTTGTCGGTGTAGGTGACGCGGCCGTCGGGGCCGACGACCTTGTACTGCGCCAGGGCGGCGCCGGTGAGCAGCAGGGCCCCGAGGGCGACGGCGAGGCGGGGGGCGGACGGCAAGCGGGTCATGGGATCGGGTTCCTTGGTCGGCGGCCGGTATTCAGGTCGAACGGGCGGCAGGCGGTGGCCGTTGACGGACCGATGTCACGGTCCTCGCCAGGATCATCGCACCCCGATGCCCATGTGCCGCAACATCGCGTCGATGCGCGGTGCACGCCCGCGGAACGCGGTGAAGCTGGCCAGCGCGTCGCGGCTGCCGCCCACTTCCAGGATCTCCTCGCGATACCGGCGCCCGGTGTCGGGATCGAAGACCCCGGACTCCTCGAAGGCGCTGAACGCGTCGGACGACAGCACCTCGGCCCAGGTGTAGCTGTAGTAGCCCGCCGCGTAGCCGCCCGCGAAGATGTGCGCGAAGCTGTGCTGGAAGCGGTTGAAGGCGGGCGGCGTCAGCACCGACACCTCGGCGCGGACGTCGTCCAGGATGCGTTGGACCGTGCCCGTGCCGCCGGGTTCCGCATGGATGCGCATGTCGAACAGGCCGAACTCCACCTGGCGCAGCGTCTGCAGCCCGCTCTGGAAGTTCTTGGCCGCCAGCATCTTGTCGAACAGCGCACGCGGCAGGGGTTCGCCCGTGTCCACGTGCGACGTGAGCTGCTGCAGCACGTCCCACTCCCAGCAGAAGTTCTCCATGAACTGGCTGGGCAGCTCCACCGCGTCCCATTCCACGCCCGAGATGCCCGAGACGCCCAGGTCCTCGATGCGGGTGAGCATGTGGTGCAGGCCGTGGCCGAACTCGTGGAACAGCGTGATGACGTTGTCGTGCGTGAGCAGCGCCGGCCGGTCGCCCAGCGGCGCGGCGAAGTTGCACACCAGGTGCGCGACGGGCGTCTGCAGCACGTGCGAATCGGCGCGCAGCCAGCGCTGGCGCGCGTCGTCCATCCAGGCGCCCGGGCGCTTGCCGGGCCGCGCATGCAGGTCGAGGAAGAACTCGCCCACCAGCGCGCCGTGCCGCTCGATGCGGTAGAACTCGACGCTGTCGTGCCACGCGCCCGCCTGGCTCTTGACGATCTGCACGTCGAACAGTCGCTGGATGATGCCGAACAGGCCGGCCAGCACCTTGGGCAGCGTGAAGTAGGAGCGCACCTCCTCGTCGCTGAAGGCGTACCGGGCCTCCTTCAGGCGCTCGCTGGCGAACGGCATGTCCCAGGCCTGCAGCTGCGGCAGGCCGAGCTCCTTGGCGGCGAACTCGCGCAGCTCGGCCAGGTCGCGCTCGGCGCTGGGCCGCGCGCGATGCGCCAGGTCGCGCAGGAAGGCGATGACCTCGTCCGGGGACGTGGCCATCTTGGGCACCAGCGACACCTCGGCGTAGTTGCGGTAGCCCAGCAGCCGCGCCTCCTCGTCGCGCAGCGACAGCAGCTCGCTCATCACCGGCGTGTTGTCGCGCTCGGGGGGGCCGAACTCGCTGGCCCGCGTGACGTATGCCGTGTAGAGCTTCTCGCGCAGCGCGCGGTTGCGGCCGTGCTGCATCACGGGGAAGTAGCTGGGGAAGTGCAGCGTCAGCTTGCATTCGCCGTCGTGGCCGTCCGCCTTCGCGGCTTCGCGCGCGGCCTCGATCGCATCGGCGGGCACGCCGTCCAGGTCGGCCTCGGGCACGTACAGCGCGAACCCGTCGGTGGCGTCCAGCACGTGCTCCGAGAACTGCCGCGACAGCTCGGCGTTGCGGGCCTGGATCTCGGCGTAGCGCGCCTTCTGGGCGCCCGCCAGGTCGGCACCGCCCAGGCGGAAATCGCGCAGCCAGTTGTCCAGCGCCTTGCGCCGCACCGGCGTGAGCTGCGCCTCGTCCGCACCCGCCTTGACGGCGCGGTACTTGGCGTAGAGGCGCTCGTCGCTGCTCTGGCGGGTGAAGAACTCGGTGATGCGCGGCAGGTTCTCGGCATGCGCGGCGCGCAGCTCGGGCGTGTCGGCCACTTGCGTGAGGTGGTCCACCGCGCGCCAGGCGCGCGACAGGCGCTCGGTGGCGACGCTCAGCACGACCGCCATGGCGTCGTAGTCGGCGGCCACGTCGGGCCCCACCACGCGTTCCAGCGCCGCGTTCGCGTCGGCCAGCAGCACGTCGACGGCGGGCGTGACGTGCTCCGCGCGGATCTCCGCGAAGGGGGGCAGGCCGTCGGGTTGGAGGAGCGGGTTGTTCATGGGCGGGTTCCGGGGCGAAGGACGTGCATCGGCAGGTGCGGGCGCTGGCGCCGGATGCAAGCCGGTCGCGGCGGGACGCCCGTCAGGCCTGGGCGGCGAGCTTGCGCTCCGCGGCCTCGACCGTGTTGACCAGGAGCATCGTAATCGTCATCGGCCCGACACCGCCGGGCACGGGGGTGATGTGCGACGCGACCGGCGCGACGGAGGCGAAGTCGACGTCGCCGTGCAGCTTGCCGTCCTCGCCGCGGTTGATGCCGACATCGATGACGATGGCGCCCGGCTTGACCATGTCGCCGGTGAGCGTGCCGCGGCGCCCGACGGCGGCCACCACGATGTCGGCCTGCCGCGTGTGCAGGCCCAGGTCGGGCGTGCCGCTGTGGGTGACCGTGACGGTGGCATTGGCCTGCAGCAGCAGCAGCGCCATGGGCTTGCCCACCGTGTTGCTGCGGCCGATGACGACGGCGTGCTTGCCCTTGACGGGGACGCCGGTGGACTCGATCAGCTTCATGCAGCCGTAGGGGGTGCAGGGGCGGAAGCCGGGCAGGCCGGCCATCAGGTCGCCGGCGCTCTGCACGCTGTAGCCGTCGACGTCCTTGGCGGTGGAGATGGCCTCGATCACCTTGTGGGGGTCGATGTGCCTGGGCAGGGGCATCTGGACGAGGATGCCGTGGATGGTGCTGTCGTCGTTCAGGGCGTGGATGCGTTGCAGCAGTTCCGCCTCGCTGAGGGTGGACTCGTACTTCTCGAAGACCGAGTGCAGGCCGTGGTCGTGGCAGGCCTTGACCTTGTTGCGGGTGTAGACGGCGGAGGCCGGGTCGTCGCCGACGAGGACGACGGCGAGGCCGGGTTTCATGCCTCTTTCCGTGAGGGCGGCGGCGCGGCGGGCGACGTCTTCGCGCAGTTGTTTGGAGAGGGCGACGCCGTCGATGATTTTTGCGGTCATGGTCGGCATTTTGCATCGGGGTCAGGCCTCGGGCCTGACCTGTCATCGTGGTCTGCTTCGCCCATGCAAGCGTTGTCGCAGCAGGCCAGGCCCAGGCTTCCCGGCCGGCCCAGCGTACGGCGCCCCGGCCTTCGGCGCGGGGTGCCCTGCGCTCCTCGGATCCGGGGCCAAGTTCGAACTCGC
>FTBV01002127.1_pt1 | contig 33489 bp, 36 predicted proteins | sample 1639281 | NCBI WGS metagenome assembly FTBV01 (sample SAMEA3914864, study PRJEB12502) | metagenome | biome: forest; material: soil | place: USA | collected 2012-03-12 | depth 0.3 m | reverse complement strand
CGCCACTGCGCGCCGCACGTGCACGTCGTCAACGCCGGCGACGGCCGCCACGCGCACCCGACGCAGGGGCTGCTGGACATGTACACGATCCGGCACTTCAAGAAGGACTTCACGCAGCTCACGGTGGCGATCGTGGGCGACATCGTGCACTCGCGCGTGGCGCGCTCGGACATCCACGCCCTCACCACGCTGGGCGTGCCCGAGATCCGCGCGGTGGGGCCGAAGACGCTGGTGCCCGGCGACCTGCGCGAGATGGGCGTGCGCGTGTGCCACGACATGGCCGAGGGCGTGCGCGACGCGGACGTCATCATCATGCTGCGCCTGCAGAACGAGCGCATGGCGGGCGCGATGCTGCCCAGCGCGGGCGAGTACTTCAAGAGCTACGGCCTGACGGAAGACAAGCTGGCGCTGGCCAGGCCGGACGCCATCGTGATGCACCCGGGCCCGATCAACCGCGGGGTGGAGATCGACTCGCCCGTGGCCGACGGCTCGCACAGCGTCATCCTGCCGCAGGTCACCTTCGGCATCGCGGTGCGCATGGCGGTGATGTCGATCATCGCGGGCAACAACGCATGAGCTCGATCATGGACGACCACAACAAGATCCTCGTCACCGGCGGCCGCCTGGTGGACCCGGCCACGGGCCGCGACGAACCCGGCGACGTGGCCGTGGCCCACGGGCGCATCGTCGCGCTGGGGCGCGTGCCGGCCGACTTCCACGCCGACCGCACGATCGACGCCACCGGCCTGGTCGTGGCGCCCGGCCTGGTGGACCTGGCCGCGCGCCTGCGCGAGCCCGGCCACGAGCACGAGGGCATGCTGGAGAGCGAGCTGGGCGCGGCCGCCGCGGGCGGCGTCACCAGCCTGGTGTGCCTGCCCGACACCGACCCGCCGCTGGACGAGCCCGGCCTGGTGGACATGCTGAAGTTCCGCGCGCGCAAGCTGAGCCGCTGCCGCCTGTTCCCGCTGGGAGCGCTCACACGGCGCCTGGCAGGCAAGGAACTCACCGAGATGGTGGAGCTCACCGAGTCGGGCTGCGTGGGCTTCTCGCAGGCCGAGCAGCCGATGCAGGACGCGCTCACGCTGATGCGCGCGATGCTGTATGCGTCCACCATGGGCCACACCGTGTGGCTGCGCCCGCAGGAGGCGTCGCTGGGCGGCGGCGTGGCGGCCAGCGGCGCGGTGGCCACGCGGCTGGGCCTGTCCGGCGTGCCCGCGGTGGCCGAGACCATCGCGCTGCACACGATCCTCGAACTCGTGCGCCAGACGGGCGCGCGGGTCCACCTCTGCCGCCTGTCCAGCGCCGCCGGCGTCGACCTGGTGCGTCGCGCCAAGGCCGAGGGCCTGCCGGTCACCGCCGACGTCAGCATCAATTCGCTGCACCTCACCGACGTCGACATCGGCTACTTCAATTCGGACATGCGGGTCACGCCGCCCCTGCGCCAGGCCCGCGATCGGGACGCCCTGCGCGCCGCGCTGGCCGACGGCACGCTGGACGCGCTGGTGTCCGACCACACGCCCGTGGGCGCCGACGAGAAGCAGCTGCCGTTCGCGGAAGCCGTGCCCGGCGCCACGGGGCTGGAGCTGCTGCTGAGCCTGTCGCTGAAGTGGGGGCGGGACTCGGGCATGGCGCTGGCGCCGTCGCTGGCGCCCGTCACCAGCGGCCCGGTGTCGGTGCTGGGCGACGCGTTGGGCTCGCTCGCGCAAAGCGCGGGCCGGCTGGTGGAGGGCGGCGTGGCCGACCTCTGCGTGTTCGACGCGGACGCGGTCTGGCAGGCCACGCCGTCGGCCTTGCGCAGCCAGGGCAAGAACACGCCGTTCAGCCCGGGCGCCACCGGGACGCAGTTGCCGGGCCGCGTGCGCCACACGCTGGTGGCCGGCACGGTGGCGTACAGCGCCGAGGCGGCAGCCGCCCGCTGACGTGCGCCGCACGTTCACCGCGCTGCGCCGCCTGTCGATGGCGGTGGCGCACCTGTTCTCCGGCCTGCGCCAGGCGCGCCGGCTGGACGCGCTCACGGTGGCCGAGCAGCACCGCACCATCCAGGCGTGGAGCGCGCAGCTGGCCGCGCGCATGGGCGTCGCGCTCACCGTGCACGGCCGCATGCCCGATGGGCCGGCCATGCTCGTGGCCAACCACGTGTCGTGGCTCGACATCGCCACGCTGCACGCCTGCTGCCCGCGTGCGCGCTTCGTGTCCAAGGCGGTGGTCGGGCGCTGGCCCGTCATCGGCCGCCTCACGCGCGTCGTCAACACGCTGTTCATCGAGCGCGAGCGCAAGCGCGACGCGATGCGCGTGGTGCGCGAGGTGGCCGGCGCGCTGCAGGCGGGCGACGTGGTGGCGCTGTTCCCCGAAGGCACCACCGGCCCCGGCGACCAGCTGCTGCCGTTCCACGCCAACCTGCTGGAGGCCGCCATCGTGGCCGACGTGCCGGTGCAGCCCGTGCTGCTGCGCTATTCCGAGCCCGGCATGCCGGTGAGCCGCGCCGCGCAGTACATCGACGACACCACCCTGGTGGGCAGCGTGCTGAAGCTGTCCACGGCGCGGGGCGTGGCCGTGGCCGTGCACTTCCTGGAGCCGGTGCTGCCGCGCGGGTTGTCGCGGCGGGAGCTGGCGCGGCAGGTGCGGGAGCGGATCGGGCATGCGCTGGAGGCCGACCTGAAAGAGGGTGCCTGAGAAGGTGGCAGGTGATGCCTGGCACCCGCCTCGGCGTCAGGGCGACGGCGGCTTGTCCCCCATCAGCCACCGCGGCCCGTCCCCGCGCTCCGCGGCCATGTCCTGCGGGTTGTAGAGGGCGCAACGCTTCAGCGACAGGCAGCCGCAGCCGATGCACGACGTCAACCGGTCGCGCATGCGCGTGAGCGCCGCGATGCGCGCATCCAGCAGCGGCTTCCAGCCGCTGGCGAAGCGCTCCCAGTCCGCGGCCGTGGGCGTGCGGCCGCCGGGCAGCGAGGCCAGCGCGTCCTTCACTTCCTGCAAGGACAGCCCCAGCTGCTGGGCCACGCGGATGAAGGCCAGGCGCCGCAGGACGCTGCGCGGGAAGCGCCGGCGCCCGCCCGCGCTGCGCGTGCCGGCGATCAGGCCCTGGGCCTCGTAGTAGCGCAGCGCGCTGGCGGCCACCCCGGCGCGGTGGGCCACCTCGCCGATGTCCAGCCAGTCGCCGGCGCGCAGCGGGGCGTCGGGGTGGGAAGCGGTCATGTCGAAAGCTCCTTGACTTCAAGTTGACTTTAACTTGCAGAGTCGAGGCCTTCCATCACTCCGGGAATGCTTCCATGGCCATCGCCGCCTCCTCCGTCCGCCCTGCCGCCCCCGCACCCGTTGCGACCGCTGCCGCGGCTGCCGCCCCGTCGCCCCTGCACCGCCTGCTGGACGAGACATTGCCCCTGCCCGCCGAGTTCGGCGGCGGGATGGCCAACCACCTCCCGATGGCCCTGCAGGCCCTGGACGCGCTGGGCGCGGACGAGGCGCGGATGCGCGCGTTCACCTCGCATTACCGCCGCCATTTCGGCGCCGACGACCTGGCCGCCGCCAAGCGCGACGTCGAGGCGGCGACGGCGCAGGCCGGCGAGTCGTCGGCGATGCTGGCAAGCGACTGGACCGCCGCGCTCGGCCGTGTCGACCTGCAGGAGGCCCTGCGCGCGCACTTCACGGCCGCGCTGGCACGCGAAGGCCGGGACGCCTTGCTCCGGCGCGTTCTGCCGCACCTGCTGCCGGGCGTGGCGGCGCAAGCGTTCCACGGCCCGATCCGCGTGGCCCATGCCGTGGAGTCGGGACACGCGGGCGAGCTGGCGCTGGCGCTGGCCTACTGGGCCGCGCGCGCCACCCCGCTGCCCGCGCCCGAACCCGTGCCGGCCAGCACGTTCGACCGCATCGAGCCCTGGCTGCAGGCCCTGGACGACGCCTGGCGCCGCGACGACGTGCCGCCGCTGGAACGCCTGCCCTTCATCCAGGCCCGCCTGGTGCAGGCGGCCGGCACGCGGGCCTATCGCGCGCTGGCGGCGGGACTTGACGCGGCGCCTGGCGATCCGCTGCCGCTGCTGCAGCAGCTGGCCCTGGCGGGCGCGCGCCGCTATGCGCGCACGCGCAACCTCACGATGCTGCACGTGGTGACGGCCACGCGCGCGGTGATGGTGCTGTCACGCTGGCTGCCGCCGGGCACGCCCGGCACCTTGGCGCCCCTGTGGCACGCGGCGGCCGCCGGCAGCCTGGCCGCCACCCTCCAGGCGCCGGCGCAGCGCGAGCGCGTGGCCCCGCTGCGTTGGGTGGACATCCTGGCCCGCGCCCGCGCGAGCCTGGACGACCACGTGGTGAAGCTGGTGCACGCGCTGTGGACGATCGAGTCCACGCGCGAGGATCCGGATGGCGCCTGGGCCGGCACGGTGGCCGTCCAGGGCTGAAGCGACGTGGTGCCAGGCATTGCCTGGCACCAGCCCTCAGGCCTTCCCTTGATTGGCCACCGCCGCCGCGGCCTTCGCGGCGGCTTCCGCATCGCCCAGGTAGTAGCTGCGGATCGGCTTCAGGTCGTCGTCCAGCTCGTACACCAGCGGGATGCCGTTGGGGATGTTGACGCCGACGATGTCGTCGTCGCTGATGCCGTCCAGGTACTTCACCAGCGCGCGCATCGAGTTGCCGTGCGCGGCCACCAGCACGCGCTGGCCCGAGCGCAGGGCCGGTGCCAGCACCTCGTTCCACCACGGCATCACGCGCGCCACGGTGTCCTTCAGGCATTCGGTCAGCGGCACCTGGTCGGGTTGCAGCGCGGCGTAGCGCGGGTCCTGGCGCTGGCCGCGCGGGTCGGTGGCCTCCAGCGGCGGCGGCGGCGTGTCGTAGCTGCGGCGCCAGGCCAGCACCTGCTGGTCGCCGTACTGCTTGGCCGTCTCGGCCTTGTTCAGGCCTTGCAGGCCGCCGTAGTGGCGCTCGTTCAGGCGCCAGTCCTTCACCACCGGCAGCCAGGTGCGGTCGAGCGTGTCCAGGGCGTGCCACAGCGTCCAGATGGCGCGCTTGAGCACCGACGTGTAGGCGATGTCGAAGTCATAGCCGGCCTCCTTCAGCAGCTCGCCGGCCGCGCGGGCCTGCGTGACGCCCAGCGGCGTGAGCTCGACGTCGGTCCAGCCGGTGAACCGGTTCTCGAGGTTCCAGGTGGATTCGCCGTGGCGGATGAGGACGAGCTTGTGCATGGGTCGGTGGGCGGTGAGGTCGAGGTGCGGGCAGCCGGCGATTTTATGCGGGCGCCGCGCGCGGAACCGGCGCTTGCGGCGCCGTGGCCGATAATCGCGGCCTGCTCCGTTTCCCGATCCTCGCCGTGCTGCCATTCCTCCTTGCCAACTGGTACCTGTTCGTCATCGCCGCCGTCTCCGGCGGGCTGCTCGCGTGGCCGGCCCTCAAGGGCGGCCAGGGCAACGGCGGCGTCACGCCGGCGCAGGCCGTGCAGATGATCAACCGCGAGAAGGCCGTGATCGTGGACGTGAGCGAGCCGGGCGAGTATGCCGCCGGCCATCTCAACGGCGCTCGCAACGTGCCGCTGGGCCAGCTGGACGCCAGCCGCGACCTGCCCACCAACAAGCAGCTGCCCGTGATCGTGGTGTGCGCCAGCGGCAACCGCGCCGGGCGCGCGGCCAAGGCCCTGCAGGCCAAGGGCCACGCCCGGGCCGTGCCGCTGGCCGGCGGGCTGGCCGCCTGGCGCGCCGCCGACCTGCCCATCGCGCGCAAGCCGGCGGCCTGACGGCGCGCCCGCGGGGCCGGCTTCCGTGCGGCGCGCGGATTGCCTGTTCCCGGACATCCGTCATACACCCACGCGGGCAAGGCCGCGCGCCGGGCGGGACAATCGTGTCATCAAGACCTGACCCGCCGCGCCGCCGCACGGGCCCGCAAGAAGAAGCACCATGTCCCAAGTCCGCATGTACACCACCCTCGTCTGCCCTTACTGCATCCGGGCCAAGGCGCTGCTCAAGCAGCGCGGCGTCGAGCAGATCGAGGAGATCCGGGTGGACCTCGATCCCGGCCAGCGCGACCGCATGGTCCAGCTCACCGGGCGCCGCACCGTGCCGCAGATCTTCATCGGCGACATGCACGTGGGCGGCTGCGACGACCTGATGGCCCTGGACAGCCGAGGCGGGCTCGCCCCGCTGTTGAACGCCTGACAACCCCGTGCCCGGCCGCCGCGCGCGCCGGGCGCCGTGCGCCATAATCCGCGCGCAGCCCGCGCCGTCCCGGCGCGGGCTTGCCTTTTGAATCCGAGACACACCCCATGGCCGACCAAGACACCACGCCCGTTTTCCAGATCCAGCGCATCTACCTCAAGGACCTGTCGCTCGAGCAGCCGAACTCGCCGCAGATCCTGATGGAAGCGCAGCAGCCGCAGGTCGACATCCAGCTGGCGATGGCCGCGGAAGGCATCGGCGAAGGCGTGTTCGAGGTCTCGGTCACCGCCACCGTCACCACGAAGGTGAACGACCGCGTCCTGTTCCTGGTGGAAGCCAAGCAGGCGGGCATCTTCGAGATCCGCAACATCCCCGCGGACCAGCAGCAGCAGATCCTGGGCATCGCCTGCCCGCAGATGCTGTACCCGTACCTGCGTGCCATCGTCTCCGACGTGTGCACCCGCGCCGGCTTCCCGCCGATCATGCTCGCCGAGGTCAACTTCCAGGCGATGTTCGAGGCGCAGCGCCAGGCGCAGGCCAACCCGCAGTAAGGGCAGGGCGCGCCGCCATGGCCACCCGGCCCGCGATGCGCATCTCCGTCCTGGGCGCCGGCGCCTGGGGCACGGCGGTGGCCATCGCCGCCGCGCGCCGGCATCGCGTGCTGCTGTGGGCGCGTGACGCCTCGCAGGCCCAGGCCATGGGCGCGGCGCGGCGCAACGAGCGCTACCTGCCCCACGCGGCCTGGCCCGAGGCGCTGCAGGTCACGCACGACCACGGCGCCGCGCTGGCCCATGCCGAGGGCGGCCTGGTCATCGTCGCCACCCCGATGGCCGGTTTGCGGGCCACGCTGGCCGCGCTGCCCGCGCGCAGCGCCGTGTTCTGGCTTTGCAAGGGCTTCGAGGCCGCCACCGGCGCGCTCGGCCACCAGATCGCCGCGGAGGTGCTGCCGCAGGCCTCCGTGGGCGTGCTGTCCGGCCCCAGCTTCGCGCAGGAGGTGGCCGGCGGCAGCCCCACCGCCCTGGTCGCGGCCAGCGCCGATCCGGCGTTGTGCGACCTGGCGGTCTCGGCGCTGCATGGCGAGACCGTGCGCATCTACGGCTCGCAGGACGTGGTGGGCGTGGAAGTGGGCGGCGCGGTCAAGAACGTCCTGGCCATCGCCACCGGCATCGCCGACGGCCTCTCGCTGGGCTACAACGCGCGCGCGGCGCTCATCACGCGCGGCCTGGCCGAGATGACGCGCCTGGGCGTGACGCTGGGCGCGCGCGCCGATACCTTCACCGGGCTGTCGGGCCTGGGCGACCTGGTGCTCACCGCCACCGGGGATCTCTCCCGCAACCGCCGCGTGGGCCTGATGCTGTCGCAGGGCCTGTCGCTGGAGGTGGTGCTGCAGAAGCTGGGCCACGTGGCCGAGGGCGTGCACTGCGCGCAGACCGTGGCGCGCATGGCCCAGGAACTGGGCGTGGCGATGCCGATCGCCGACGCGGTCACCGCCGTGCTGAACCGGCGCTTGACGCCCAAGGACGCCGTGCTGCAGCTGATGCGGCGGGATGCGCGGTTCGAGAACTGAGCCCGCGCCTCCTGGCGGCGCTCAGCTGAGCAGCTCGCAGTGCTCGCCCCAGACCAGGCCCAGGTTGCGCGAGCTGCCGCCTTTCCGCCCGAGGATCGCGTCGTAGGCATACCGCATCTGCCGGGCCGCGCGCGCGGGCGGCATCTCGCCCACGCCCGTTCCCAGGCCCGGCACCAGCAGGGACGCGATGGGTTCGGCGCCGGTGCGATTGTGGTTCCTGACCGCGATCAGGGCGGCGCGAAACGCCAGGTAGACGTTCACGGTCCGGCTTACCGGGGCGGGCACGCGCATGGTGGGCGCGCTGACCAGCTGACGGATCTGCGCGTGGCCCGTCGGCACGATCACCGCCTGGCCCACGGGCAGTTCCCCGTCGTGGTCATCGGCCAGCACGGCCTGCAGCCGCTGCTCGAGGCCCGGCCCGAAGAAGCGCGTGTAGACCAGGTCGATGCCGCCATCCATGTAGCCGAAGCTGTTGGCGGGGCTGACGACCGCGTCCGCCGTGGCGTCGAAGATCTCGCCGCCGCTCACTTCCACCTCCGGCGCGTCGGCGAACGCGGATTGCCAGGCGGACACCAGGGCGGGATCCAGGTCGCGCAGGTGCAGCGCGAACGGCAGGTCATCGTCGTGGGTCATGTCGCCCCTTCATAGTGGTTCTGTCGCCAGGCCTCGAACACGGTGACGGCCACGGCGTTGCTCAGGTTCAGGCTGCGCTGGCCGGGCCGCAGTGGCAGGCGCACGCGGCGTTCGCCGGGGAACGCGTCGCGCACCGCGTCGGGCAAGCCGGCGGATTCGCTGCCGAAGACGAACGTGTCGCCGGGGTGGAACGTCGCCTGGGCGAAGGGCGTGGCGCCGCGCGTGGTGAAGGCGAAGCAGCGTGCCGGGTCGACCGTCGCGGCGAAGTCGCTCCAGCAGGCGTGGCGGCGCACGTCCGCGAACTCGTGGTAGTCGAGGCCCGCGCGCCGCAGCAGCCGGTCCTCCATCGAGAAGCCGAGCGGCTCGATGAGATGCAGTTCGCACCCGGTGTTGGCGGCCAGGCGGATCACGTTGCCGGTGTTGGGCGGGATCTCGGGGTGGACGAGGACGATGCGGAACATGCGGGCATTATTGCGGGGCAGGGCAGGACCACTGAGGGCTTCGCGAGCGGGCCCGCCCGCCCTCACGGCGTGCGCGCCAGCACCCACACGTGCACGCGGGCCGCGCCGGCGCGCAGCAGGGCGCGCGTGGCGGCGTCGGCCGTGGCGCCGGTGGTGAGCACGTCGTCGACCAGCGCGACGTGGGCGCCGCGCACCCGCGTGGCGCGCGACGGCGTGACCACGAACGCGTCGCGCAGGTTGGCGGCGCGTTCGGCGCGACCCAGCTGCAACTGGTGGCCGGTGGCGCGCACGCGGAACAGCGCGTCGGCGCAGGCGGGCAGGGCGTGCGCGCGGGCCACGCGGCGGGCGAGCTCCCAGGACTGGTTGTAGCCGCGCTCGCGCAGCCGGTCGGGGGCCACCGGGACGGGCACGACGAGCGGACGGCCGCTTCCGGAAGCTGCGTTACGTGGGACGGCCGCGGCCAGCAGCGGCGCCAGCACCGCGGCCAGGTCGGGCCGCGCGCGGAACTTGAAGGCGGCCACCAGCGCGTCCCACGGCGGGCCGTAATCGCAGGCAGCGACCGCGGCGTGCCAGGGCGGCGGCCTCCGGCGGCAACCCATGCAGGGGCGCGCGGGCGGCGACGATGGCAGCGCCGCTGCCGCTGCCGCTGCCGCTGCCGCTCCTGCCGGCAGCGCCAACGCGCATCGCCCGCAACGCGCGACCACCGGCGCGAACGTCGCCCGGCACGCCGCACACACCCCGCCATCGCTCCACCCACGGCACAGCGCGCAGCGCCCGCCGGCGACGGCGCGCCAGCGCTGCAGGAAGGTGTCGGACATCGGCTCAATATACTGATGCATGTCCCCGCCGCCCCCCGCCGAAACCGCTGATTCCCGCCCTGCGCGCCTCGACGCGCGCGCCCTCGACCGGGCCTGGGCGCGGCTGGTGGCGGCCCACGAGCCGCCGTGGCTGCACGGCGAGGTGGCCACGCGCATGGGCGACCGCCTGCCGATCGTGCGGCAGGTGCCGCGCCGCGTGCTCGATTGGTGGTCGGCGCTGGGCGCCTCCGAGGCCGTGCTGAAGGCTGCCTACCCGCAGGCCGAGCGCGTGCCCGTGCTGCGGCCGGGCAGCCTGGCGGCCGGCACCTCGCGGGCCCCGGACGCGCCCGCGCCCTGGTGGCGTCGCCTCGTGGGCGGCGCGCCCGTCGCCGCGCTGGCCGAGGACGCCGTGCCCGAGCACCACGCGCAGCTGCTGTGGTCGAACATGGCGCTGCACTGGGCCCCCGACATCCCCGCATTGCTGGCCCGCTGGCACCGCGCCATCGCGCCCGACGGCTTCCTGATGTTCTCGACGCTGGGCCCGGGCAGCCTCACCGCGCTGCGGTCCGACTACGCGCGGCGGGGCTGGGGTCCGGCCTTCGCGCCCTTCGTGGACATGCACGACCTGGGCGACATGCTGGTGGAGGCCGGATTCGCCGACCCGGTGATGGACCAGGAGATCCTCAAGCTCTCGTTCAGCTCGCCGAAGGCCGCGGTCGCGGAGCTGCGGTCGCTGGGCGCCAATGCCGACCGCCGGCGGTGGCCCGGGTTGCGCTCGCGCGCCTGGCTCGCGCAGCTGCACGAGGCCCTCGACGCCCGGCGCGACGCGCAGGGCCGCTGCGTGCTGGAGATGGAGGTGGTGTATGGCCACGCGTTCCGGCCACAGCGCACGCATCGCGTGGGTGCGCGCACCGAAGTGGGCCTCGACGAGATGAAATTGATGCTTTCACGGGGACGGAGCGACAAATAGCATCGATTAGAATCCTCAGGTTGACCCTGGCGCACCCGCCTGCAGGGCCTGGACGGGTCCCGGTCCCTCGACCATCGAACTCACGTGACGACAATGAAGATCACTTCCCGCTTGAGTCAATTGACGCTGCGCGCATCCATCGCCGCGGCTGCGCTCGCCACCGGCGCGCTCGCCCGCGCGGACGAGGTCCGCAGCCTGCAGGGCGGCCCGCAGAAGGGTGGCGTCAACTTCCAGCACCCCGTCACGGAGATCGCCCATCAGCAGATGTGGCTGCACAACGTGATGATGGTGATCTGCACGGTCATCTTCATCGCCGTGTTCGGCGTGATGTTCTATTCGATCTTCAAGCACCGCCGGTCGCGTGGCCACCAGGCGGCCAACTTTCACGAGAGCGTGGCGGTGGAGATCGCGTGGACCGTCGTCCCCTTCGTCATCGTGTGCTTCATGGGCGCCATGGCCACCCGCACGGTGGTCGCGATGAAGGACACCACCAACCCCGACGTCACCATCAAGGCCACGGGCTACCAGTGGAAGTGGGGCTACGACTACATCGCCGGCGAAGGCGCGGGCATCGGCTTCGTCTCCACGCTCGACACCTCGCAGCGCGACCTGTCCAGCGAAGGCAAGCCGGCCGGCGACGACTACCTGCTGAAGGTGGACAACCCGCTCGTGGTGCCGGTCGACAAGAAGATCCGCATCATCACCACGGCCAACGACGTCATCCACGCGTGGTGGGTGCCGGCCTTCGGCGCCAAGCAGGACGCCATCCCGGGCTTCGTGCGCGACACGTGGTTCAAGGCCGACACGGTGGGCGACTACTACGGCCAGTGCGCCGAGCTCTGCGGCAAGGAGCACGCCTTCATGCCCATCCACGTCATCGTGAAGTCGGCGGCCGACTACAGCACGTGGGTGGCCGACCAGCAGAAGATCATGAAGGCGAAGCAGGACGACCCGAACAAGGTCTGGACGCAGCCCGACCTGATCGCCCGCGGCGAGAAGGTGTACACGGCCAACTGCGCGGTGTGCCACAAGCCGGACGGCAAGGGCGCCGGCCCGGTCAAGCCGCTGGACGGCTCGCCGGTGGTCAACGACGCCGACAAGAACCTGCAGATCATGACCGTCCTGCAAGGCCGCAACAACGGCGCCATGCCGTCGTGGAAGGCGCTGTCGGACACCGAGATCGCGTCCGTGATCACGTACACCAAGAACAACTGGAGCAACCACACGGGCCAGACCGTGCAGCCGTCCGACGTCGCTGCCGACCGTGCCAAGCTCTGACCGGCCGCGTCGTCCCTCCTGACACGCCTGCCCGTCCGCCCCGAATCTGCTGAAGGACTCTCCTCATCATGAGTGCTGTTCTCGACCACCCGATGGACCACGGCCACGACGACCACGCGCACGGCCATCCGCACGGCTGGCGCCGCTGGGTCTTCGCCACCAACCACAAGGACATCGGCACGCTGTACCTGCTGTTCGCCTTCACGATGTTCATCGTGGGCGGCATCCTGGCGCTGTGCATCCGCCTCGAGCTGTTCCAGCCGGGCCTGCAGTTCTTCAATCCTGAGCTGTTCAACCAGTTCACCACCATGCACGGCCTGATCATGGTGTTCGGCGCCATCATGCCGGCGTTCGTGGGCTTCGCGAACTGGATGATCCCGCTGCAGATCGGCGCGGCCGACATGGCCTTCGCGCGGATGAACAACTTCAGCTTCTGGCTGCTGATCCCTGCCGGCCTGATGCTGGTGGGCTCGTTCTTCATGCCCGGCGGTGCGCCCGCCGCGGGCTGGACGCTGTACGCGCCGCTCACGCTGCAGATGGGCCCGTCGATGGACGGCGGCATCTTCGCGATGCACATCATGGGCGCCAGCTCCATCATGGGCTCGATCAACATCATCGTCACCATCCTGAACATGCGCGCGCCCGGCATGACGCTGATGAAGATGCCGCTGTTCGTGTGGACGTGGCTGATCACGGCCTACCTGCTGATCGCGGTGATGCCCGTGCTGGCCGGCGCCATCACGATGACGCTGACCGACCGCCACTTCGGCACCAGCTTCTTCAACCCGGCCGGCGGCGGCGACCCGGTGATGTACCAGCACGTGTTCTGGTTCTTCGGCCACCCCGAGGTCTACATCATGATCTTGCCGGCGTTCGGCATCGTCAGCCAGATCGTCCCGGCCTTCGCGCGCAAGAAGCTGTTCGGCTACACCTCCATGGTGTACGCCACGTCGTCCATCGCCATCCTGTCGTTCATCGTGTGGGCGCACCACATGTACACCACGGGCATGCCGGTCACGGGCCAGCTGTTCTTCATGTACGCCACGATGCTGATCTCCGTGCCCACGGGCGTGAAGGTCTTCAACTGGCTCGCCACCATGTGGCGCGGCTCGATGACGTTCGAGGCCCCGATGCTGTGGGCCGTGGGCTTCATCTTCGTGTTCACGATGGGCGGCTTCACCGGCCTGATCCTGTCGATGGCCCCGATCGACATCCAGCTGCAGGACACCTACTACGTGGTGGCGCACTTCCACTACGTGCTGGTGGCCGGCTCGCTGTTCGCGATGTTCGCCGGCGTGTACTACTGGGGCCCCAAGTGGACCGGCGTCATGTACAGCGAGACGCGCGGCAAGATCCACTTCTGGTCGTCGATGGTGTTCTTCAACCTCACCTTCTTCCCGATGCACTTCCTCGGGCTGGCCGGCATGCCGCGCCGCTACGCCGACTACCCGATGCAGTTCGCCGACTGGAACGCCATCGCCTCCATCGGCGCCTTCGGCTTCGGCCTGACGCAGGTGTACTTCTTCCTGTTCGTCGTCGTGCCGATGATGCGCGGCAAGGGCGTGCCCGCCCCGCAGCAGCCGTGGGACGGCGCCGAAGGCCTGGAGTGGGAAGTGCCGTCGCCGGCGCCCTGGCACACCTTCGAGACGCCCCCGAAGCTGGACGCCACCGCCACCAAGGTCATCGGCTGATCGCCGGCTGACCGCCTCCGCCCGCACCCCCCGCCATGGCCACGCCCACGCCCGAACAACGCCGCGCGAACCTCCGGCTCGCGCTGGTGCTGGTCTCCGTCGCGCTGGTGTTCGGCATCGGCTTCGTCGCCCGCGCCATGTGGCTGGGCCACTGAGTCGACATCCATGTCCAACGTTTCCGCCGCCGCCGCCGCGCCCGTCACCGGCTACAACCGGCGCATGCGCGTGCAGCTGCTGGTGATCGTGGCCGCCATGTGCGGCTTCGGTTACGCGATGGTGCCGATGTACAAGGCCATCTGCGAGGCGCTGGGTGTCAACGTCATCACGCGCGGCGACAGCAACATCGCGCTGGGCGCCAAGGCGGTGCCCGCCAACACGCAGGTCGACCTGGCGCGCTGGGTCAACATCGAGTTCGATGCCAACGCGCGCGGCCCGTGGGAGTTCCATCCCGAGCAGGCCACGCTGCGCGTGCACCCGGGCCAGATGAACACGGTCATCTACGAGTTCCGCAACCCGCAGAACCGCACGATGTCCGCGCAGGCCATCCCCAGCTATGCACCGGGCAACGCGCAGGCGCACTTCACCAAGGTGGAGTGCTTCTGCTTCACCCAGCACACGCTGGCGCCGGGCGAGAGCAAGCGCTGGCCGGTCACGTTCTACGTCGACGACAAGCTGCCCAAGGACGTCTCCACGATCACGCTGTCGTACACGTTCTTCGAGGTGGGCTCGCCGGTGCCGGCGGCACCCGCGGGGGCCAGGGCCGGTGCATGAACTCGCCCGTCCCCACGCCGCCGCCGCAGGCGCCGCGTGCCCACCAGCGCAAGGCGTCGTTCGGCCAGACGATGCGCGCCGTGGCGTGGTCCTTCCTGGGCATCCGACGATCGTCGGGGCTGGAGGAGGACGTGAAGAAGTTGAACCCGATCCACGTGGTCGTGGCCGGCATCGTGGGCGCCGCGTTGTTCGTGGCGCTGCTGGTGGCGGTCGTGCACGTCGTCGTGGCCCGATGAATCCGAAGACAGAGCCCATCTGATCAGAACAGGTTACAGGAGCACAGCACCCATGTCCGCCGCGACCTCGCACGGCAGCACGCCGTACTACTTCGTCCCGTCGCCCTCGCGCCATCCGGTCAGCGTGGCGTTCGGGCTGTTCCTGATGATCCTGGGCGCCAGCCAGTGGGTGAACGGCGCCGAGTGGGGCAAGTTCAGCCTGCTCGCCGGCGTCGTGATCTGGCTGGGCGTGCTGTTCCAGTGGTTCCGCGACGCCATCGGCGAGAGCGAGCGCGGCCTGTACTCCGACCGCGTGGACGTCTCGTTCCGCTGGAGCATGAGCTGGTTCATCTTCTCCGAGGTGATGTTCTTCGGCGCGTTCTTCGGCGCGCTGGGATGGGCCCGCATCGTGGCGCTGCCGATGCTGGGCAACCTCGACCACCAGCTGCTGTGGCCCGATTTCCACGCCATCTGGCCCAGCGTCGAGGCCGGCGCCACCGCGTCGCCCGCGGGCACCATCGCCGCGTTCCACACGATGGGCCCGTGGCCGATCCCCACGCTGAACACCGCGCTGCTGCTCACGTCGGGCGTCACGCTCACGATCGCGCACCACGCGCTGATCGCCAGCCACCGCGCCAAGGCGATCCTGTGGATGTGGATCACCGTGCTGCTGGGCCTGACCTTCCTCGGCTTCCAGATGTTCGAGTACCACCACGCGTACACCGAGCTGAACCTGAAGCTGACGTCGGGCATTTACGGCTCCACGTTCTTCCTGCTCACCGGCTTCCACGGCTTCCACGTGTTCGTGGGCATGCTGATGCTGCTGTTCATCACGCTGCGCCTGATGAAGGGGCACTTCACGCCCACCCGCCATTTCGGCTTCGAGGGCGCGGCCTGGTACTGGCACTTCGTGGACGTGGTCTGGCTGGGCCTCTACATCATCGTCTACTGGATGTGAGACAGGGGCGCGGCCGGCGTGCCGTGCCCGCCCACAGCAACGCCGCCGCGACGTGCAGTCGGGCGGCGTTGTCGCTTGAAGGGCGGGTCAGGTGCCGACCGGCAACCCGGTGGGATGGATCCAGCCCATCAGCCACGCGAGCAGGATCAGCAGGAACAGCGACACCGACAGCCCCACCCGCACCGCCAGCGCGCGCGCCATGCGCTTGTCCTGGTCCTGCTGCGACCGGCCTTCGGGCCGCCGGCGCAGCATGAACAGGCCCGCGCTGGCCAGGGCGGCGAGCACGCCGAGCAGCATCACGACGATCACGATCTTCATGGGCACCGATTATCCTCCCCCGTCCCGCGCTGCCGCCTCGGTGGCGCAGGCGCGAGCGCCTCGCCGCCTGGGGCCCGTGGCGGCGTTGGCGGTGATGCTGGGCGTGGCGGGCGGCACCTCGGCGCTGGGCGTGTGGCAACTGTCTCGCGCTCACCAGAAGGAGGCGCTGCAGGCGTTGTGGCACGAGCGCAGCGCGCAGGCACCCTTGCCGGCGGCGGACCTGGCGCGCGATGCTGCCGGTGCCGCGGCGCAGGCGCAGCGACGCATCGTGCTCACTGGCCGCTGGCGCCCCGAGTTCACGGTGCTGCTGGACAACCGCACGATGGACGGCCAGGTCGGCTTCGACGTGGTGACGCCGCTGCAGGTGGCGCCGGGTGACGCCGTGGTGGTGCAGCGCGGCTGGGTGGCGCGCGATCGCGTGGACCCGCGACGCGTGCCGCCGTTCACCACGCCCTCGGGCGACGTGATCGTGCCAGGCCGCGTGGCGCCCCCGCCCGCGCACTGGGTGCAGCTGGGGCCCGACGCGCCGGGCCGCATCCGGCAGAATCTCGACCTGGCCGCGCTGCAGCGCGAGTCCGGCGCGGTGCAGCGTCCGCTGATCGTCATCCAGGACGACGCACCCGGCGCACCGGCCGGCGCGTCCTCCCCCGACGGGCTCGCGCGGCACTGGCCCGCCCCCACCGTCACGGTCGACCGCAACTACGGCTACGCCGCGCAGTGGTTCGCGATGGCCGCCGCCGCGGTGGCCGTCTATCTCTGGCTCCAGTTCATCCGGCCGCGCCGGCGCCCCCCTTCCGCCCCATGACCGTTCCCGACACTTCCTCGCCCGGCGCGCCGCCGGTGCACCCGCCCGTCTCGCCGGCGCGCGACGCGGCCGAGGCGCTGGCCTTCACGGTCCACGACGCGCCGCCGCCCGAGCGCGACCTGGCCGACGCGCAGGGCCGGCGCGGCGGGCGCGTGACGATGCTGGCCATCCTGGCCACGTGCGCTGCCCCGGTGCTGCTGTCGTACTTCCTGTACTTCGTGGTGCGTCCTCACCTGCACACCAGCAACTACGCCGAGCTGGTGCCGCAGCGCCCGCTGCCGGACGCGCTGCCGCTGCGCACGCTGGACGGCCAGCCCGTGCGCCCCGCCGCGCTGCGCGGCCAGTGGCTGCTGGTGGTGGTGGCACCGGCCGAGTGCGGCCCGGCGTGCGAGAAGCGCCTGTACCTGCAGCGCCAGCTGCGCGAGATGACCGGCAAGGAGCGCGACCGCATCGACAAGGTGTGGCTGGTCGACGGCGAGGGCGCCCCCCCGGCGCCGCTGCTGGCCGCCATCACCGCCGCGCCCGCCACCACCGTGCTGCGCACCGATCGCGCGGCGCTTCAGCAGTGGCTGGCGCCCGCAGCCGGCCACGCGCTGGAGGACCACCTGTACATGGTGGATCCGATGGGAAACTGGATGATGCGCGCCCCGGTGGACCCGGACCCGAAGAAGTTGCGCAAGGACCTGGAGCGGCTGCTGAGCGCATCGGCGTCGTGGGACCTGCCCGGGCGCGAGCCGTCGGTCCTGGCGCCGTCCAGCCTGCCTTCCAACCCGCCGTCGTCCCCGCGATGAGCCTGCCCGACCCTGCCGCGCTCGCCCGCCTGGCACTGCCCGCCCTGGTGCTGGCCAGTGCCGCGCTGGCGCTGCTGTGGTGGCGGCAATCGCTGCGCAGCCGCACGGCGTTGGCGCAGCTGGCCGCGATCACCGGCCTCGCGGTGTTCCTGTGCTTCGACCTGGTGGCGTTCGGCGCCTACACCCGCTTGTCGGATTCCGGGCTTGGCTGCCCGGACTGGCCGGGCTGCTACGCGCAGGCCTCGCCCGTGGGCGCGGCGTCGCCCATCGCCAGCGAGGAGGCCGCCCGCCCCACGGGCCCGGTCACCGAGCGCAAGGCCTGGATCGAGATGCTGCACCGCTACTTCGCGGGCACGGTGGGCCTGCTGATCCTGGCCATGGCCGCGCTGGCTTGGCGCGCACGCGCTCAACGCGCGCACGCCCTGGCGTGGACGCTGGGCACGCTGGCCTGGTACCTCGGGCAGGCGTTGTTCGGCGCGCTGACCGTCACCTGGAAGCTCTATCCGGCCATCGTCACGGGCCACCTGCTGGGCGGCCTGGGCCTGCTGGCGCTGCTCGCCTGGCAGCGTGCGCTGTACCGGCGCGACGACCGCGGCGACCAGGTGGTGGCGCTGGCGCGCGCGCAGGCCGGGCGCGTCCCGCGCGCGCGGGGCGACCGCCGCGTGCTGGCGCTGGCCGGCGCGGTGCTGGCCGTGCAGGTGACGCTGGGCGGCTGGGTCAGCACCAACTACGCCGTGCTGGCCTGCACCGGCTTCCCGGGCTGCAGCGGCCACGGCTGGCCCACGCTCGACGCGTCCGCGTGGCGCGAGGGCTTCACCGTGGCGCGCGCGCTGGGCCACCGCGCCGACGGCGGTCTGCTGCCCTTCGATTCGCTGGTGGCCATCCACTGGGCCCACCGGCTCTTCGCGCTCGTGGCTGTCGCCGTGCTGGCCTGGCTGGGCACCCGGCTACGCCGGCGCCCCGTGACGCGGCGCGCCGCCGCCATCCTGGCCGGCCTGCTCGCGCTGCAGGTGGCCACGGGCCTGTCCAACGTCGTCCTCGACTGGCCGCTGGCCGGCGCGCTGGCGCACACTGCGGGGGCCGCGGCGCTGGTCGTCGCCCTGTGCGCGCTGGCCGCGCGCCTGCGCGACGCCGTGCGGCCGCCCGCCGCGACCCACCGATCCCCATGACCGCCTCCACCGCACCGTCCCCCGTCGCCCATCCGCCCCGCTGGCGGCAGTTCTACGCGCTCACCAAGCCGCGCGTGGTGCAGCTCATCGTGTTCTGCGCGGTGATCGGCATGTTCCTGGCCGTGCCCGGCTGGCCCGATTGGCGTACCGCGCTGGCCGCCACCGCGGGCATCTGGCTGGTGGCGGCCGCCGCGGCCGCGTTCAACTGCCTGGTGGAACAGCAGATCGATCGCAAGATGGCCCGCACCGCCTGGCGGCCCACCGCCAAGGGCGAGCTCACCAACACGCAGACGCTCACGTTCTCGGTGCTGCTGTGCGCGGCCGGCGCGGCGCTGCTGCTGGTGTGGGTCAACGCGTTGACGCTGTGGCTGACGCTGGCCACGTTCGTCGGGTACGCCGTGATCTACACGCTGGTGCTCAAGCCCCTGACGCCGCAGAACATCGTCATCGGCGGCGCCTCCGGCGCCATGCCGCCGGTGCTGGGCTGGGCCGCGATGCGCGGCGACGCCGGCCCCGATGCCTGGCTGCTGTTCCTGATCATCTTCCTGTGGACGCCGCCGCACTTCTGGGCGCTGGCGCTGTACCGCACCGAGGACTACCGGCGCTCGGGCCTGCCGATGCTGCCGGTGACGCACGGGCCCGACTTCACCAAGCTGCACGTCTTCCTCTACACGCTGGTGCTGCTGGCCGGCACCGTGCTGCCCTTCGTGAGCGGCATGAGCGGCTGGTTCTACCTGGCCAGCGCGCTGGTGCTGGGCACCCTGTTCTGCGCCTATGGCTACCGCCTCTGGCGCGACTACAGCGATGCGCTGGCGCGCCGCACGTTCCGCTTCTCCATCCTCTACCTGTCGCTGCTGTTCGCGGCGCTGCTGGTGGACCACTACCTCCAGGGATACCTCGCATGAGCCCACGCCTCAATCACGTCCTGGCCGCTTCCCTCGTGGCCGGCGCGGCCCTGCTGGCGGGGTGCGACAAGGTGGCGTCGCCCTCGTCGTCGGCCGGGGCGGCGTCCGGGGCGGTGGCCGGTGTGGGCAACGCGACCGCCACCGCGGGCACGTCGGGCACCGCCCCCGCGAAGTTCAACGCCGTGGACCTCACGGGCGCCGAGTACGCCCACGACCTGAAGCTGGCCGACCCGGACGGCAAGACGCGCACGCTGGCCGACTGGAAGGGCGACGACGTGGTGGTCTTCTTCGGCTACACGCACTGCCCCGACGCCTGCCCCACGATGCTGGCCGACCTGGCTGCCGCCAAGAAGGCCATGGGGCCCGATGGCGCCAAGGTGCAGGTGGTGTTCGTCACGGTGGACCCGGCGCGCGACACGGCAGCCCTGATGAAGGCCTACGCGGCCAACTTCGGCCCGCAGTTCATCGGACTGCGGGGCGACGACGCGCAGACCCAGGCCACGGCCAAGGAGTTCAAGGTGTTCTACGCGAAGGTGCCCGGCAAGACGCCGGACGACTACACGATGGACCACACCGCCGGCGCCTACGTGTTCGACCCGGCGGGGCGGCTGCGCCTGTTCATGCGCGGGGGCTCGACGCCGGAGACGATGGCGGAGGACTTCAAGGCGCTGCTGCACGGCGCCTGAAGCGAATGAAGCTCAGGCCTCGAGGGACTTGCGCATCTTCTTCAGCGCCGCCACCTCGATCTGGCGGATGCGCTCGGCGCTGACGCCGTACTCGCCCGCCAGCTCCTGCAGCGTCATGCCGCCCGAGCTGTCGTCGTTGACCTTCAGGTAGCGCTCTTCCACGATGCGGCGACTGCGCGCATCCAGCGTGTCCAGCGCGTGGCCGATGCCTTCGCCCACCAGCTGGTCGCGGCGGCCCGCCTCGATCACGCGCGTGGGTTCCTGCGACTCGTCGGCCAGGTAGGCGATGGGGGCGTAGGCTTCCTCGCCGTCGTCGTTCTGGGATTCCAGCGCGACGTCGCCACCCGCCATGCGGGTCTCCATCTCCAGCACTTCCTCCGGCTTCACGTCCAGCTGGCGCGCCACGCGGGCCAGCTCCGCCGCGGACAGCGTGTTGCGGTGGACGTCGGCATCGGACGCCTCGTCCTTCAGGCCGGCCTTGATGGAGCGCAGGTTGAAGAACAGCTTGCGCTGGGCCTTGGTGGTGGCCACCTTGACCATGCGCCAGTTCTTGAGGATGTACTCGTGGATCTCCGCCTTGATCCAGTGCATGGCGTAGCTGACCAGGCGTGCGCCCTGGTCGGGGTCGAAGCGCTTGACCGCCTTCATCAGGCCGATGTTGCCTTCCTGGATCAGATCGCCGTGCGGCAGCCCGTAGCCCAGGTACTGGCGGGCGACGGAGACGACGAGGCGCAGGTGCGACATCACCAGCTGCCCGGCGGCCTGCAGGTCGCCATGGTCGCGCAGGCGCCGGCCGAGCGACTGCTCCTCGGCCTGCGTGAGCATGGGCAGCCGGTTGACGGCGGTGATGTAGGCGTCCAGGTTCCCCAGCGACGGCAGAACGGACCAGGGGTCGCGGACGGCGAGAGCGGTGACAGGGAGGGTGGCAGTGGTCATGTGCGGGGTTGGACCGGGCAAGTCCGGTCGAGTTCCGTGGATATTAGCACTCTCGGTTGGAGAGTGCTGACAGCCGGTCCGAAACCGTGTTGAAAGCTGTCCAAGGCGCGACATACGCCTGAAATGTGAGTGAACGCTCTCATGGAAAGTCAATGAACTTCGGGGAGCGGGCCGCGATGCCGCCATCGGCCACAATGGCGGCTCCGCAACGCGTCCGTCCCTCGCAGCCCCATGGCGAAGCCTCCCAAAGCCCAAACGACCCGACCCCACGTCTTCGGAAGCGCCCCGTCCTGGCCCGGCGCCGCGAACGCCCAGGCCTGGGACGAGCTGGGCGTCCAGGCGCTGGAAGCGGGCCAGCTGGCGCAGGCGCTCGACCTCTTCGATCGCGCGTCCCTGGCCGATCCGTCCGCACCCGGGCCGGCGTTCCATCACGGCATGGCCCTGCTGATGGCCCGCCGCCCCGACGAAGCGGCGGCCCGCTTCGAGGCGCTGGTCGCCCGCCACCCGCAGCTGCTGCCCGCGCACTTCCAGCGCGGCCGCGCGCTGCTGGCGGCCGGTCGGCCCACGCCGGCGCTGGCGTCGTTCGACCACGTGCTGGCCGCGGCCGGAGACGCCGCCACCCCGCCGGAACTGCACCTCGCCCGCGGCCTGGCGCTGTTCGAGCTGCAGCGCCTGGACGACGCGCTGGCGGCGCTGGACCGGGCCCTGCAGCAGGACGAGCGCCTGGTGGATGCCTGGACCAACCGCGGCAACGTGCTGCGCGCGCTGGGGCGCCGTGACGAGGCCCTGGCCGCCCACGACCGCGCCGCGGCGCTCACGCCGGAGGAGGCGGGCGTGGCCTTCAACCGCGGCAACGTGCTGCTGGAGCTGAAGCGCTACGACGAGGCCGCGGCGGCCTACGCCCGCGCGCTGGCGCTGGACCCGTCGTACCCGTTCGCGGCCGGCAAGCGCCTGCACGCGCAGGCGATGGCCTGCGACTGGCGGCACTGGGACGAGCACGTGGCCGACGTGCGGCGCGGGCTGGTGGCAGGCCAGCCCGTGGTGGACCCCTTCGCCTGGGCGGGCGTGGCCACGTCGCCGCAGGAGCTGCGGCGCTGCGCCGAGCTCATGGCGACCCAGCAGTTTCCCGAGCGCGCGCGCGTGACGCCGCGCGCAGGGGCCGACGACGGCCCGCCCCGCGACGGCCGCCTGCGCATCGGCTACCTGTGCGGCGAGTTCCGCCACCAGGCCACCACGATCCTGGCGATCGGCCTCTGGGAGGCCCACGACCGCGGGCGCGTGGCCCTGGTGGCCTTCGACAGCGGCTGGGATGACGGCAGCACGCTGCGGCGCCGGGTGGAAGCGGCCTTCGACGAGGTGGTGCCGATCGCCCACCTGGACGACGACGCCGCCGCGCGCGCCGTGGCCGACCGCGGCATCGACATCCTGGTGAACCTGAACGGCTGGTTCGGCCTCGCGCGCACCGGCGTGTTCGCGCGTCGCCCGGCGCCGGTGCAGGTGAACTGGCTGGGCTTTCCCGGCACCGTGGGCGCGCCCTACCTGGACGTCCTGGTGGCCGATGCGCAGGTGATCCCGCCGGGCGAGGAGGGCGCCTACACCGAGCGGGTGGTGCGCCTGCCTCGCAGCTACCAGCCCAACGACCCGCGGCGGGCGATCGACGCGTCCCCCACGTCGCGTGCCGACTGGGGGCTGCCGGACGACGCCGTCGTTTTCTGCTGCTTCAACAACACGTACAAGATCCTGCCGGCGACGTTCGCCGCCTGGATGCGGCTGCTGCAGGCCGTGCCCGGCGCCGTGCTCTGGCTGCTGCACGACACGGACGTGGCCGTTGGCAACCTGCGCGCCGCGGCCACCGCGGCGGGCGTGGACCCGGCGCGCCTGGTGTTCGCGCCGCGCATCCGGCCCGACCGGCACCTGGCGCGCCACGCCTGCGCCGACCTGTTCCTGGACACGCTGCCCTACAACGCGCACACCACCGCCAGCGACGCGCTGTGGGCGGGCCTGCCAGTGCTGTCCTGCCGCGGGTCCACCTTCGCGGGCCGCGTGGGGGCCAGCCTGCTGCAGGCGGTGGGGTTGGCCGACGAGCTGCTGGTGGAGGACATGGACGCCTACGAGGCGCGGGCCCTGGCGCTCGCGCGCGATCCCGCGCGACGCGCCCGCCTGCGCGAGGCGCTGCGAGCGGGCCGGGGCACGGCGCCCTTGTGGGACGCGGCGGGCTTCGCGCGCGACCTGGAGGCGGCGTTCCTCCAGATGCGGGCGGGCGCCGCGCGCTGATCCGGCGCCGCCCGCGCGAGGTCAGGGCGGCGGCTGCCCGCCGGGGGCGGCGCCGGCCTCCGCCAGCAGCCACGTTTCCAGCGCGCGCACCGCGGGCCGCAGGCGGGCGGCGGGCTCCACGATCAGGAAGTAGCCGCGCACCGACGTGGCCAGGTCGTCGAACGGCGTGACCAGCCGGCCATCCGCCAGCAGGGCGTCCACCAGGGGCCGCCGCCCCAGCGCCACGCCCTGGCCGGCCACGGCCGCGGCCACGGCGTCGCCCAGGCTGGAGAAGCTGAGCGTGGCCAGCGGGCGCAGGTCGGGCAGCCCTACCGCGGTGAGCCACGACGCCCAGTCCACCGGCACGCCGGGCGTGGCGCTCTCGCTCACCTGCAGCAGCGTGTGGCGTGCCAGGTCTGCGGGGGTGCGCAGCGGCGGGTCACCCGAGGCCAGCAGCTGCGGGCTGCAGACGGGCTGCACGCTCTCCTCGAACAGGCGCCGGCCGGGCATCGCGCCCACGCGGCCGTAGCGCAGGGCCAGGTCGAAGCCGTCGGCGCGCAGGTCGCGGGCCTCGAAGCTGGTGTCCAGGCGCACGTCGATGCCCGGATGTGCGCGCGTGAACGCGGGCAGGCGCGGGATCAGCCACAGCGACGCGAGGCCGGGGGTGGTGGTCAGCGCCAGCACCTCGCGCTGGCCGGGCGTGCGCAGCTCGGCGACCGTGCGGCGCAGCGGCTCGAAGGCGGCGTGGCAGGCCGCGAGCAGGCGCTGGCCGGCCTCGGTGAGCGTGAGGGCGCGGTGGTGGCGGCGGAACAGCGCGACGCCCAGGTCGTCCTCCAGCGCGCGGATCTGGCGGCTCATGGCCGATTGCGTCACGAAGCGCTCGGTGGCGGCCTTGGTGAACGAGAGATGGCGCGCCGCCGCCTCGAAGGCGGCGAGCAGGTCGAGCGGGGGCAGGCGGTCGGCGGGCCGGGGCATGGCAGTGGATCCGGAGGCGGGCCTTGCATGCGCTTCAGGAATGAATGCGATGCGAAACGATCGTTTGTCAGCCCGGGCGGAGACTCGCATTATTCGTTCCACGGACCCGGCGATGCAAGCGCCCCTCGCATGCAGACCGCAGGTCGATCGACACCAGGAGAACCGCCATGCTGCTCACCACCCACACCCCCCTTCCCGGGCTTCGCCTCGCGGACGACCAGGTCGCGCGCCTCAGCCGCGCCGCGGGCACCCGCATCGAGGCGCAGGATGGCCTGCTCTGGGTGACGCAGGACGGCGAGCTGGACGACACCGTGCTGGCGCCGGGCGAGTCCTGGACCGTGACGACGCAGGCTGACGTCGTGGTCAGCGCGTTCCGCGGTGCCGCCACGATGATGCTGCGCTCGCCCGCAGGCGGCCGTCTCGCGGCGTCCCTGGCACGCTGAGCGCGCGATCTGGCGGGTCATCGCCGCGCGTTTCCACGCTTGGGTGGCAGCGGCGACGGCCCACACTTCCGGGCGTGACGACACCGCCCAGCCTCGCGGACCGTCCGCAGCCGCACTGGACCGTCCGGACCAACTACGGGCTGCGCACCGGGTCCTTCATCGACGTGTTCGCCGCGGTCGCGTTCCAGGCCTGGGACCGCGGCCACGGCGTCGTCTTCTGGTGCCTGGTGGGCCTGCACCTGCTGGTGTATCCGCACGTCGCCTACCAGGTGGCCCGGCGCGCCCGGCAGTCGCTGCAGGCCGAGGTGAACAACCTCACGCTGGACTGCCTGCTGTTCGGCCTGCTCGTCAGCGCGCTGCAGTTCCCGCTGTGGATCGCGTTCACGGTCTACATCGCCAGCACCCTCAACATCACGATCAGCCGCGGCATCCCGGGCTGGCTGCGCTCCCAGGCCGCGTTCGCGCTGGGTGCGGCCGTCGGCATCGCGATCTTCGGCTGGCACCCCTCACCGGCCTCGGGCTGGCCCGCCACGTGGCTGTGCGTGGCCGGCAATGCGGTCTACCTGGGCGCGATCGGCGTGGTGGCCTACCAGCGCAACCAGCAGCTGCGCCGCACGCGCGAGGCGCTGCGCGCGGGCGAGCTGGCCCTGCAGGCGCGCCTGGCGGAGATCCAGGGCCTGCGCGACCAGCTGCAGGAACAGGCCATCCGGGACCCGCTGACGGGGCTGTTCAACCGGCGCTTCCTGGAAGACGCCTTCCACCGCGAGCTGGCGCGCTGCCAGCGCGAGGGGCTGCCGCTGACCGTGATGATGGTGGACGTGGACCACTTCAAGCGCGTGAACGACACCCACGGCCACGCCACGGGCGACCTGGTGCTGAAGGCGCTGGGCGCGCTGCTGCTGCAGCAGGTGCGCGCCAGCGATTCGGCGTGCCGCTACGGCGGCGAGGAATTCGTGCTGCTGCTGCCGGGCATGGACGCCGACGCGGCCCGGGCGCGCGCCGACGAATGGCGCCAGGCCTTCGCGGCGCTGCAGGTGCCGGTGGACGGTGGCGTGCTGAACGCGACCGTCTCGATCGGCATTGCTACCCATCCGGCGCAGGGCGACGCGATGGCCGCGCTGCTGCGCTGTGCCGACGAGGCGCTGTACCGCGCCAAGGCGGGCGGCCGCAACCGCGTGGAGAGCTACGCGGCCCCGCCGGAGCCCGCGCTCAGCTGCTGAACAGGAAGTGCAGCACGTCGCCGTCCTTGACGACGTAGTCCTTGCCTTCCGCGCGCATCTTGCCGGCGTCCTTCGCGCCCTGCTCGCCGCCGTGCTTGACGAAATCGTCGAACGCGATGGTCTGGGCGCGGATGAAGCCCTTCTCGAAATCCGTGTGGATGACGCCGGCGGCCTGCGGGCCGGTGGCACCGACGGGCACGGTCCAGGCGCGCACTTCCTTCACGCCCGCGGTGAAGTAGGTCTGCAGGCCCAGCAGCGTGAACGCGGCGCGGATCAGGCGGTTCAGGCCCGGCTCGTCCTGGCCCATCTCCTGCAGGAACAGCAGGCGGTCGGCCTCGTCCATGTCGGCCAGCTCGGCCTCCGTCTTGGCGCAGATGGCCACCACGGGGGCCTTCTGGGCGGCGGCGTACTCGCGCAGGCGGTCCAGGAACGGGTTGTCCTCGAAGCCCGACTCGGACACGTTGCCGACGAACATCGCCGGCTTGGCGGTGATCAGGCACAGCGGCTTGAGGATGACCTGCTCCTCCTTCGACCAGTCCACCGAGCGCACGGGCTGGCCCTGGTCCAGCGCCACCTGGCACTTCTGCAGCACGTCGACCAGGCGCTGCGCCTCCTTGTCGCCGCCCGAGCGCGCCTGCTTCTGGTAGCGCACCAGGGATTTCTCCACGGTGGACAGGTCGGCCAGGCACAGCTCGGTCTGGATGACCTCGATGTCGTCGATCGGGTCGACCTTGCCGTTCACGTGGATGACGTTGTCGTCCTCGAAGCAGCGCACCACGTTGACGATGGCGTCCGTCTCGCGGATGTGCGACAGGAACTGGTTGCCCAGGCCCTCGCCCTTGGAGGCGCCGGCCACCAGGCCCGCGATGTCCACGAACTCGACGATGGCGGGCACCACGCGCTCCGGGGTGACGATCTGCGCCAGCTGCTGCAGGCGCGCATCGGGCAGCTCGACGATGCCGACGTTGGGCTCGATCGTGCAGAACGGGTAGTTCTCGGCAGCGATGCCGGCCTTGGTGAGGGCGTTGAAGAGGGTCGACTTGCCGACGTTGGGCAGGCCGACGATGCCGCATTTGAGGCTCATGGCAGGGGCGCGAGGGGCGTTCTTGGGGGAAACCTGGCATTTTAGGCTGCCTACAATCGGCGGATGAACCCCATCGACGTGCGGATCCACGGCAGCGGCATCGTCAGCCGGGCGCTGGGCCTGGCGCTGGCCCGCCAAGGCGTGGCCGTGGCCCTGGACGCGCGGCCCGCCGCGGGGGGACCGGCCTCGCCCGACGTGCGCGCCTACGCGCTCAACGCGGCCTCGGTGGCGCTGCTCGCGTCGCTGAAGGTCTGGGACGGCCTGCCCGCCGACGCCCGCACGCCCGTGTACGACATGCAGATCGCGGGCGACGAGGGCGGCGCGCTGGGCTTCTCGGCCTGGCAGCAGTCCGTGGGGGCGCTTGCCTGGATCGTGGACGCGGCGGAGCTGGAACAGGTGCTGGAGACGGCGGCGCGCTTCGCGCCGTCGCTGCAGCTGCTGCCGGCGGAGGACGCCTCCCGCACGTTGCCGGGTGCGGCCCCCGCGCTCACCGTCATCGCCGAAGGCAAGGCGTCCGCGCAGCGCGAGCAGCGCGGCCTGCGCTTCGAGCGCCATGCCTACGGCCACCGCGCCGTGGCCGCGCGCCTGGTCTCGGACGTGGCGCACGCGGGCGTCGCGCGCCAGTGGTTCCAGTCGCCGGGCGTGCTGGCGCTGCTGCCGTTCGACCGGCCGGCCGCGGCGCGCTCGTACGGGTTGGTGTGGTCGCTGCCCGAGGCGCGCGCCGAGGCGCTGATGGCCGCGCCGGTGGCCGAGTTCGAGGCCGCCCTGAACGCCGAGACGCAGGGCGCGGCGGGCAGGCTGACGCTGGCCAGCGAGCGCGCCGCCTGGCCGCTGATGCAGGCGAGGGCGCAGCAGGTCACCGGCCCCGGGTGGGTGCTGGTGGGCGACGCGGCGCACGTGATGCATCCGCTGGCCGGCCAGGGCCTGAACCTGGGCCTGGCCGATGTGGCCGCGCTGGCCGACGTGCTGGCCACCCGCGAGCGCTGGCGCCCCCTGGGCGATCCGGCCCTGCTGGCCCGCTACGCCCGCCGCCGCCTGCTGCCCGTGCGCGCCATGGCCGGCGTCGTGGACGGCCTGTGGCAGCTGTTTTCCACGGACCACCCCGCCGCCAAGGAACTCCGCAACCGCGGCATGAGTCTCGTCAACCAGGTCGGGCCGCTGAAGCGCTTCCTGGTGTCCCGCGCCCTGGACGGCTGAGCGCCGGATCGCCTCTGCCGTCATGTCCCGTCCCTTCCTTCCCGCCCCCTGCACCTCGAGGTCACCCATGTCCGCCAACCGCACCGCGCTCCGCGCGCTCCTTCCCGCCGTCCTGGCGGCCCTGCTGGCCGGCGCGGCGCACGCCGACGACGCCGCCATCCGCAAGAGCTGGGCAGCCCGCAATCCGGACAGCGCGCCCATCGACGAGATCACGAAGACGCCGATCCCGGGCCTGTACGAGGTGCGCATCGGCCTGCAGATCTTCTACATGGACGAGAAGGGCGACTATGTGCTGTTCCCCTCCGACGACACGGCCGGCATGGGCCACATCATCGAGATGAGGAACAAGCACGACGTCACCCAGGCGCGCATCGACAAGCTCACCAACGTGGACGTCGACAAGCTGCCCTGGAAGGACGCGATGGTGATGAAGCAGGGCACCGGCGCGCGCCGCCTGGTGCTGTTCGAGGACCCGAACTGCGGCTACTGCCGCAAGCTGGAGCGCGACCTGGTGGCGTTGAAGGACGTGACGATCTACACGTTCCTGATCCCGATCCTGGGCGGCGATTCGCCCGTCAAGTCGCGCGACATCTGGTGCAGCAAGGACAACGCGGCCGTGTGGCGCAACTGGATGCTCACCGGCGAGAAGGGGCCGCGCAACATGGGCAAGTGCGACTTCAGCGCCATCGACCGCAACCTGGCGCTGGCCACCCGCTACCGCATCCAGGGCACGCCGGCCATCATCTTCGAGGACGGCTCGCGCGTGCCCGGCGCCCTGCCGCTGGACGAGCTGGAAAAGCAGATCCTCGTCCGCACCAAGAAGAGCTGAGGCCGCGTACCGCCCGATGATCCACTACCGCATCGAGGTGGCCGACGCCGCCGCGCACCTGTTCCACGTCACCCTCACGGTGGCCGCGCCCGCCGCGGACCTCGCGCTCACGTTGCCCGTGTGGATCCCGGGCAGCTACCTGGTGCGCGAGTTCTCGCGCCACCTGAGCGGCCTGCAGGCGCGCCAGGGCGGCGCCGCCCGGCCGCTGCAGCAGGTCTCCAAGAACCGCTGGACCGTGCGCTGCGAGGGGCGCGGACCGCTGGAGGTGACGTACCAGGTGTACGCGTTCGACGCGTCGGTTCGCACCGCGTGGCTCACGCCCGACCGCGGCTTCTTCAACGGCACCAGCACCTGCCTGGCCGTCGAAGGGCGCATGGACGAGCTGCACCGCGTGGAGATCGGCGAGCTGCCCCCGGGCTGGGAGATCGCCACCGGCATGCGACCGGTGGGCAGCCAGCGGCCCCGGGCGCGCTCGCGCACGTTCGAAGCCGCCGACTACGACGAGCTGGTGGACCACCCGTTCGAGCTGGGCCCGTTCTGGCGCGGCCGCTTCACCGTGGCCGGCGTGCCGCACGAGCTGGTGGTGAGCGGCGCGTGGCCCAACGCCGACACGGCGCGGCTGCTGGCCGACACGCAGCGCATCGTCGAGGCCCAGGTGCGCTTCTGGCACGGCGACGGCGCGCCGCCCTACGAGCGCTACGTGTTCATGCTGTACGCCACCGAGGACGGCTACGGGGGCCTGGAGCACCGCGCCTCCACCGCCCTGATCGCGGCCCGCAAGGACCTGCCGCGCCGCGGCGTGGCGGGCAAGGCCGATGGCTACGTGACGCTGCTGGGCCTGATCAGCCACGAGTTCTTCCACACCTGGAACGTCAAGCGCCTGAAGCCTGCCAGCTTCCTGCCCTACGACTTCCAGCAGGAGAACTACACCGAGCTGCTGTGGTTCTTCGAGGGCTTCACGTCCTACTACGACGACCTGTTCCTGCTGCGCACCGGCCTGATCGATCCGGCGCGCTACCTGAAGCTCATCGGCCGCACCGTCAGCGGCGTGGCGGCCACGCCGGGGCAGGAGGTGCAGAGCGTGGCCGAGGCCAGCTTCGACGCGTGGGTCAAGTACTACCGCGCCGACGAGAACACGCCCAACGCCACCGTCAGCTACTACACCAAGGGATCGCTGGTGGCGCTGCTGCTGGACCTGGCGCTGCGCGAGAAGGGCCGGTCGTCGCTGGACGAGGTGATGCGCACGTTGTGGGCCGAGGCACCTGGCGGCGGCGTGGACGAGGCGCTGGTGCTGGCCGTGGTCAGGCGCCTGGGCGGCAAGGCCGTGGCCGACCGGCTGCACGGCTGGGTGCACGAGCGCGCCGCGCTGGAGGTGCTGCCGGCGCTGTCGCGCGTGGGCGTGGAGCCCGAGGCCGAGCCGCTGACGCTGGCCCAGGAGCTGGGCCTGCGGGTGTCGGAAGGGCCCGTGACCGGCGTGCAGGTGAAGACCGTGCTGGCGGGCGGCGCGGCGGCCGAGGCCGGCGTGTCGTCCGGCGACGAGATCCTGGCCGTGGACGGCCTGCGCGTGCGTCGCCTGGAAGACGCCGCGGGCTGGATCGCGGGCGGGGCCGCGTGCGAGCTGCTGCTGGTGCGCGGCCAGCGCGTGATGTCGCTGGCCGTGCCCGCGCGTGACGCGGCCGAGCGCGCGCGCGTGGCGCCCACGGGCCTGCGCGCGTCGGCCAAGGCCCCGGCCGCCGTGGTGGCGCGGCGCGAGGCCTGGCTGGGCCTGTAGGCCCTGCGCCGCCCGCTGCCGGCCCGCCCGCTTCCCCCTGACCCCGGCCCGCCCCGCGCGATGCGCTCGCCCTGGCACGACACTCCCGCGCGGCGCGTGCGCTGGTTCGCGCTCATCGCGGCCGTGCTGCTGGTGCACGTGGGCGTGGGCGTGGAGGTGGCGGCCAGCGTGATCGGCTGGACCGGCGGCACGCCGGAGCCGCGCCCCATCGACGTCGACCTGGTGACCGAGCTGGCGCCGTCCGAGCCCCCGCCCGCCGCCGCGCCGGCCGCACCGCCGCCGGCGCCGCCGCAGCGCCCGGTGATGACGGTGACGCGGGCGGTCGTGGCCGCGGCGGCGTCCGCGGCGCCGGCGCCGGAGGACGCGGCCTCGGCGGCGGAGGCCGCGCGACAGGCGGCGCAAGCGGCATCGGCGGCGGTGGCCGCGGCGGCGTCGGCCGCCGAGTCCGCACAGGCGCAGGCCGCCGCGCAGGCGCAGGCCGCCGCGCAGGCGGCGTCGGCTGCCTCGGCTGCCTCGGCGGCGATCCTGGCCCAGGCCGGCATGTCGGCGCCGGCGCCGTCCGCGCCCCCTTCCCCCGCCGCCTCGGCGGCCGGGCCGGTGCAGACGTTCGCGATCGACATGGGTGCCCCGAACGGCGCCGGCGGCCCCGCGGGATCCGGCGGACCGGTCCTGCCCGAGGTGCGGGGCCAGGCCGCCATCGCGTCCGCGGCGTCGGCGGCCGCCAGCGCGACCGCCCGCGCCGGCGGCGCGTCGTCCCCGTTGGCGTCGTCCACGGGCGCGTTCGAGTGGCCCCCGTCCACGCGCCTCACCTACGCCGTCACCGGCACCTTCCGCGGCGAGCTGCACGGCGACGCCAGGGTGGAGTGGCGCCGCCAGGGCGCGCACTACCAGGTGGAGGTGAGCATGACCGTCGGCCTCATCGCCACCGCGCGGATGAGCAGCGACGGCCGCATCGGCGCGGAGGGCCTGATGCCCGACCGCTACGACGAATCGCGCCAGATCGCGGCGATGACGCCGCAGCACCAGGTCATCCAGTTCGGGGTCGACAGCGTGCAGCTGGCCAACGGGCAGGTGGCGGCGCGGCCCGATCGCGTGCAGGATGGGGCCAGCCAGTTCGTGCAGTTCGTCTACCTGTTCGCCACCCACCCCGATTGGCTGCAGGCGGGGCGCGTGGTGGAGATGCCGCTGGCCCTGCCGCGCCGCGTGGGCCGCTGGCTGTACGACGTGCACGAGCCGGAGCCGGTGTACCTGCCGTTCGGCACCGTGGAGGCGATCCGGCTGACGCCGCGCCCCGAATCGCTGCGCGGCAATGAGGTGGCGGTGGAGATGTGGATCGCGCCATCGCTGCAGTACCTGCCCGTGAAGGTGGTGTTCCGCCAGCGCGAGTCGGTGGCCGAGCTGAACCTGGACCGGCGCCCGCTGCAGGCGGCGCCCGCGTCGGCCCCGGCGCGGCCGAGCTCGGTGCGTTGACGGTCTCGCGGGGTCGATGGCCGGGCGGCAACGGCCGCCCGCGCCCGGTATCCTCGCGGCATTCCATTCGCGAAGGACCCCCATGACCTACGAGACGATCCTCATCGAGACGCACGGCGACGGCGCGCTGAAGGCCGGCGTGATCCGCCTGAACCGCCCCAAGCAGATGAACGCGCTGAACGACCAGCTGATGGACGAGCTGGGCGCCGCGCTGCTGGCGTTCGACCGCGACGACGGCATCGGCGCCATCGTCGTGACCGGCAACGAGAAGGCCTTCGCGGCCGGCGCCGACATCTCGGCCATGGCCACGCTGGACCACATGGAGGCCTTCCGGCGCGGCCACATCTCCCGCAACTGGGAGACGATCCGCCAGGTGCGCAAGCCGGTGATCGCCGCGGTGGCGGGCTTCGCCTTGGGCGGCGGCTGCGAGGTGGCGATGATGTGCGACATCGTGCTGGCGGCCGACACGGCTCGCTTCGGCCAGCCCGAGATCAAGATCGGCATCGTGCCGGGCGCGGGCGGCACGCAGCGCCTGCCGCGGGCCATCGGCAAGGCCAAGGCGATGGAGATGGTGCTGACGGGCCGCATGATGGGCGCGGAGGAGGCGGAGCGCGCGGGCCTGGTGTCGCGCGTGGTGCCGGCGGCGGACCTGATGGACGAGGCGCTGAAGACCGCCGCGATCATCTGCGGGCTGGGGCTGCCGAGCGTGATGTTCGCGAAGGATGCGGTGAACCGGTCGTTCGAGACGCCGTTGACGGAGGGCATCGCCTATGAGCGGCGGTTGTTCCATTCGCTGTTCGGGACGGAGGATCAGCGGGAGGGGATGACGGCGTTCCTGGAGAAGCGGCCGGCGGTGTTCAAGCATCGCTGACGTCTCGTTGGAAGCTTGTTGGACGTGCAGGCTTCGCCCTGTTGTTCTTCCGTGGGGGCAAGGCAGGCCCGGGCTTCCCGGCCGGCCCAGCGTACGGCGCCCCGGCCTTCGGCGCGGGGTGCCCTGCGCTTCTCGGATCCGGGGCCAAGTTCGAACTCACTCCGCTCCTTCGTCGCTGTGTTCGGACAGTCGAACTTGAGTCAGTCTACGAGGCGTGCTGCGCACGCTGCCCCGGATCCTGCGATGCTTGTATGGTCCCAACGCTGGGGCGGTCAATCGCGTTGGCGT
>FTBV01000588.1_pt1 | contig 33599 bp, 27 predicted proteins | sample 1639281 | NCBI WGS metagenome assembly FTBV01 (sample SAMEA3914864, study PRJEB12502) | metagenome | biome: forest; material: soil | place: USA | collected 2012-03-12 | depth 0.3 m | reverse complement strand
CTCAGCGGGGCCCGCGACCTTTCGCCGTCCAGGCGAAAGGTTGGAATCCAGGCCGTGACGGAGGAGCGCCGCCCGTCCCGGCCTCGCGCAAGCACGGACGTGCAAACGAGCGAAGCGATCAACCCCCACTTCGACCAACGACCTCCCCAGCCCTCGCCACCACCAACGCCGTCATGTTCACGATCCGCCGCACCGTGGCCGACGGTGTCAGCACATGCGCCGGCGCATCCACGCCCAGCAGCATCGGGCCCACCGTGACCCCATGCCCGCCGGTCATCTTCAGCACGTTGAACAGGATGTTGGCTGCGTCCAGGTTGGGCAGCACCAGCACGTTGGCGTCGCCCGAGAGCGTGGAGTCGGGGATGCGGGCGTCGCGCAGGTCGTCGCTGAACGCGGCGTCGCCCTGCAGCTCGCCTTCGGCCGGCACGTCGGGCAGGCGCTGGCGGAACAGCTCGAAGGCGCGGCGCATCTTCAGCGCGGACGGGCGCGTGGAGCTGCCGTACATCGAGTGCGACAGGAACGCCACCTTCGGGGGCAGGCCGAAGCGGCGCACCTCCTCCACGGCCATGGCGGCGATGTCGGCCAGCTGCTCGGCGCTGGGGTCGTCGTTGACGCTGGTGTCGGCGATGAACAGCGTGTGCTTGTCCAGCAGCAGCGCGTTGACAGTCGCGAAGCCGTGCGCGCCGGCGCGCAGGCCCAGCACTTCCTTCAAGTGGCCGAAGTGCGCATCGAAGCGGCCCACCAGGCCGCACAGCATCGCGTCCGCATCGCCCAGGTGCACCATCAACGCAGCGATGGTGGTGTTGGAGCGGCGCACCACCGACTTGGCCATCTCGGGGCTGATGCCGTCGCGCGCGTTCAATCGCCAATACGTCTCCCAGTATTGGCGGAAGCGGGCGTCGTCGGACGGGTCCACGAGCTCGAAGTCGCGCCCGGGCTGCAGGCGCAGGCCCGCACGCTCGATGCGTGCCGCGATCACCTCGGGGCGGCCGATCAGGATGGGCGTGACGAGCTTCTCGTCGATGGCCACCTGCACGGCGCGCAGCACGCGCTCGTCCTCGCCTTCCGCGTACGCCACGCGCTTGGGCGCCTGGCGCGCCGCGGCGAACAGCGGGCGCATCAACATGCCGGTGTGCGTGGTGAAGCGGGCGAGCGACTGGCGGTAGGCCTCCAGGTCGGCGATGGGCCGCGTGGCCACGCCGGACGCCACCGCGGCCTCGGCCACCGCCGGCGCGATGCGCGTGATCAGGCGCGAGTCGAACGGCGTGGGGATGAGGTAGTCGGGCCCGAAGCGCAGCTCGCGGCCGGCGTAGGCGCTGGCCACTTCGGCCGACACCTCGCCCTTGGCCAGCGCCGCGATCTCGCGCACGCAGGCCACCTTCATCGCCTCGGTGATGCGCGTGGCGCCGCAGTCCAGCGCGCCGCGGAAGATGTACGGGAAGCACAGGACGTTGTTGACCTGGTTCGGGTAGTCGGACCGGCCCGTGGCGACGATGCAGTCGGGCCGCACGGACTTGGCCAGCTCGGGCCGGATCTCGGGCTCGGGGTTGGCCAGCGCCAGGATGATGGGCCGCTCGGCCATGGAGGCCACCATGTCGGCCGAGATGGCGCCCGCCGCGGAGCAGCCCAGCACCACGTCGGCGCCGCGCATCACGTCGGCCAGCGTGCGCGCGTCGGTGCGCTGCAGGTAGCGCTGCTTGGACGCGTCCAGCGGGTCCTCGCGGCGATGGCTGATGACGCCCTTGGAATCGCAGACGAACACGTTCTGGCGCTGCACGCCCAGCTCGCACATCAGGTCCAGGCACGCGATGGCCGCGGCGCCCGCGCCCGACACGGCCAGCTTCACCTGCCCGATCTGCTTGCCCACCAGCTCCAGCCCGTTGAGCAGCGCGGCGGCGGAGATGATGGCGGTGCCGTGCTGGTCGTCGTGGAACACCGGGATCTTCATGCGCTCGCGCAGCTTCTGCTCGATGTAGAAGCACTCGGGCGCCTTGATGTCCTCCAGGTTGACGCCGCCCAGCGTGGGCTCCAGCGCCGCGATGATGTCCACCAGCTTGTCGGGATCGCGCTCCGCCAGCTCGATGTCGAACACGTCGATGCCCGCGAACTTCTGGAAGAGGCACCCCTTGCCCTCCATCACGGGCTTTCCCGCCAGCGGCCCGATGTCGCCCAGGCCGAGCACCGCGGTGCCGTTGGTGACGACGCCCACCAGGTTGCCCCGCGCGGTGTACTCGGACGCGAGCGCGGGGTCGTCCTGGATGGCCAGGCAGGCGTACGCCACACCGGGCGAGTAGGCGAGCGACAGGTCGCGCTGGTTGGACAGCGGCTTGGTGGGCGTGACGGCGATCTTGCCGCGCACGGGGGCGCGGTGGTACTCCAGCGCGGCGTCGCGCAGGGCGGCTTCGGCGGGGGAACGCGGGGTGTTGGACGTGGGTTCCATGGTGCTGGTGATGGTGCCACGCCCCCCACGTTCGTGGCGGTGCGCGCGTTGCAGGCAGGGTCGTTCGGCCGCGAAGGCAGGGTTGCCGCGCGGTCCGGTGCGCGGGCGTTCACCCCACAATGGCCCGACCCCCGAAAGGCCCTGCCGCATGAGCGTGATCACCGAACTGTTCGTCGCCACCGAGCCGGCCGCCCGCCGCTACCACTCGGCGTGGGACGAGGAAGCCGCGCTGGGCGATGCCGATGCCTGGTACGACGAAGCCCCCGCGGAGGGCCTGCCCGCCGACGAGGTGGCGCCGGAGGAACCGCCACCCACGGGCCCGCTGGACGACGCGCGGGACGCGCTGGTGGATCATGACCAGCGCCAGGGGCTCTTCGACACGCACCTGTCGGCGCTGTGGCGCGTGCTGGACGGTGGCGGCGGCGTGGGGCGTCCGGGTGCGGCACCGTCCCTGGAGGTGGTGCCGGTGACGGGGACGCGGCTGATGTTCCGCCTGCCGGTGGCGTTCACCGACCTGCTGGCCTCCCTGCGCCCGTCCGACGTGGGCGGCGTGGCGCGCGAGTGGCTGGCGGAAGGGGGCCCGGCGACGGACGTGGACATGGCCGTCGAGGTGGTGGGCGTGCTGTCACGGATGGCCGTCCGGGCGCAACGGGACGGGTTGCGGGTGTTCCTGTACCTGGTCGGGTAGATCCCGTCAGTCGAAGCGCAACCGGGATTCGCCGCCCCGTCGCGCCACGCAGCGCCCGATGACGGCCGCCGAGGCGAAGCCCTGCGCGCGGAACAGGCCCAGCACCTGGTCCACGGCTCCGGCCGCACAGCTCACCAGCAAGCCGCCCGAGGTCTGCGGATCCGTGGCCAGCGCCCGCTGCCAATCGGCACCCGCGGCGGGCCAATCCACCTGCGCGCCATACCCCGCCCAGTTGCGCGCCGACGCGCCCGTCGCGATGCCTTCCCGCGCGAACGCCTGGGCACTCTCGATCAACGGCAGCGCGTTCAACTCGATCTCGCCATCCAGCGCACTGCCCCGGCACACCTCCAGCGCATGCCCCGCCAGCCCGAACCCGGTCACGTCGGTCATCGCATGCACTCCGTCCAGCGCCGCCAGGGCGGTGCCCACGCGGTTCAGCTGCGTCGTGTGCCGCACCATCTCGGCATACCCCGCGGCATCCAGCCGGCCCTTCTTCAGCGCCGCCGACAGGATGCCCACGCCCAGCGGCTTGCCCAGCACCAACAGGTCACCCGCGCGCGCGTCGGCGTTGCGGCGCACGCGGTCCGGGTGCACCAGGCCCAGCGCCACCAGGCCGTAGATGGGTTCCAGCACGTCGATCGAATGGCCGCCCGCGATGGGGATGCCGGCCTCGCGGCAGACGCTGGCGCCGCCGTCCAGGATGGCGCCGATGACGTCCGGCGGCAGCTTGTCCAACGGCATGCCGACGATGGCGAGCGCGAAGATCGGCTGGCCGCCCATGGCGTAGACGTCGGACAGCGCGTTGGTGGCGGCGATGCGGCCGAAGTCGCGCGGGTCGTCCACGATGGGCGTGAAGAAGTCGGTGGTGGCCACCAGCGCCTGCGTGTCGTTGAGCTTCCACACGGCGGCGTCGTCCTGCGTCTCGATGCCCACCATCAGCTCGGGCGGGATCACCCCCGGCGCGGTGCGCGCGAGAATGTCCCCCAGCACGCCCGGCGCGATCTTGCAGCCGCAGCCGCCGCCGTGCGAGAACTTCGTCAATGCGATTCCGTCCATGCGTCGTGTCCTTCGTCCTGTTGCCAGCCGTCGTGATGTGCCGCATTGTGCGGTGGGGAGCGTGAGCCGATGAGCGCGCCGCGGATCACCACCGTCGCCGACATCGGCACGTTCGACGAGATCATCGACGCCCGTTCGCCCGCCGAGCATGCGGACGACCGCATCCCGGGCGCCCTCAACCTGCCGGTGCTGGACGACGACGAGCGCCGCATCGTGGGCACGCTGTACGTGCAGCAGGGCGCCTTCGAGGCCCGCCGCGTGGGGGGCGCGATGGTGGCAGCCAACCTGGCGCGCCACCTGCAGGGCCCGCTGGCCGACAAGCCCGCCCATTGGCGCCCGCTGGTGTACTGCTGGCGCGGCGGCATGCGCAGCGGCTCGATGGTGCAGTGGCTGCGCCTGGTGGGCTGGGACGCGCAGCCGCTGCAGGGCGGCTACAAGAGCTGGCGCAAGCACGTGATGGCCACCATCGACGCCGTGGCGCCCGTCATGGAGATGCGCCTGCTGTGCGGGCCCACCGGCAGCGCCAAGACGCGCGTGCTGCAGGCGCTGGCCGCGCAGGGCGCGCAGGTGCTGGACCTGGAGGCGTTCGCGTCGCACAAGGGGTCGGTGCTGGGCGCGGTGCCGGGCACGCCGCAGCCGTCGCAGAAGCAGTTCGAGACGCGCCTGGCGGTGGCGATGCAGCGGCTGGACCCCGCCCGGCCGACGTTCCTGGAGGCCGAGGGCCGCATGATCGGGCGCATCTCCCTGCCCACGTCGCTGCTCACGCGCATGCGCGCCAGCCCGTGCGTGGCGCTGGACGCCACCGTGCCCACGCGGCTGGCGTTCCTGCTGCGCGACTACGCCTACCTGGGCGACGACCCCGAGGCGCTGGCCAGCCAGATCGCCAAGCTGCACGGCCTGCAGGCCAATGCCACGCTGGAGCGCTGGCAGGGCTGGGCGCGCACGCACGCGCTGGCGCCGCTGTTCGAGGAGCTGATGACGATGCACTACGACCCGCTGTATGCGCGGTCGCAGCACGGTGATTTCAACCAGCTGAAGCATGCCCGCCACGTCGCGGCGGCGGCGCTGGACGACGCGGGCATCGCGGCGGTGGCCGCGGACGTGATGCGCGTGGCGGCCGAATAGGCCCACAATCCCCTCCACGATGGCCCGCACCCCCCGCGAGTCGCCCCCGGCGGCGTCCAGCACCGACCAGTCGACGCAGACGACGATGCCCACCGAGTGGGCGCGCGTCGATGCCGCGCTGGACGAGCTGCTCTCGCTGCCGCCCACCGAATGGGGCGCCGCGATCGAGCGCATCGCGCAGGGCGACGCCGCGCTGGCCGACGAGCTGCACTCGCTGCTGGCCGCGGCCATCGACGCCGACGAGGAGATCACCGGCGGCAACGGCCTCACCGGCGCGCGCCCGCCCACGCCCGACGACCTGCCGCTGGACCCCGCGCGCTACCGCGAGCTGGATGCCAAGGTGGCGCGCGCGCTGGCGTCGCGGGGGGACGAGGACGACGACGCGGGCCCGCGCGGTGGCCGCCGCGTGGAGCGCCGCGCGGTGCCGCGCACGCCTCGCACCGCCACGGGGGAGGCGGGCGGCAGCGCCAGCGCGGGCGGCAGCTCGTCGCGCCTCGGGGGCTCCTCCCGGTTGGGCAGTGCCTCGCGCATCGGCGCGTCGGCGGACGGGCCGGACTCGCGCCCGTCGGCGCCTCCCGCGCGCCCGCTCGGCTCCGCCGAATCCTTTGCGGCCAGCCGCCGCGCCCATCGGCGTGCGCCGCGCCGCCGCTGGGGCGTGCTGCTGGCGGTGACGGTGGGGGTGGTCGTGGCGATGGTCTGGCGGACGTTCATCGGCTGAACGCGCACGGGGCAGAGCGGCGCTGCGCACGGGCGCACCGCGCACCCCGCACCGCAACATGTTGCGCACCACCGCGCCGTGGCCGCCCGCTAGCCTTCTTCGACGATCCGGCGGAAGGCACGCTCACCCGTCGCGCTGAACGTCACCGCGCGCGAGCCACCCTCCCGTCGCGCCCAGCCCAGCGCCTCGATCCGGTCCGCCATCGCGGCGCCCAGCACGCCGGCCAGGTGGTAGCGGCGCTCGCCCCAGTCCAGGCAGGCACGGCACAGCGGGCGGCGCGTGCCCGCGCCGCGCAGGCTCGCGCCCGCGCCCGGGCCGGCGCCCGCGGCCGCGGCCGCGGCCGCGCTTGCGCCCCGGGACCCCACGGCGTCCACGTCGATGCCCAGCTGCGCGAACCAGCGCGCGCCGTCCGCGCCCAGGCGCAGCTGCTCGTCCTCCAGGCGCAGCGCGTCGCGCGCCTGCAGCGTGTCGCAGGCCCAGACCGCGAGCTCGCCGGCCAGGTGGTCGTAGCACCGGCGCGCGCGCCGCAGCGCGGGCTCGCGCGGGCCCGTGCGCAGCCGCGTGACGCCCGCGCGCACGGCCACGCCCATCAGCGATTCCAGCAGCTGCGCCACGTCGGCGCCCGCCAGGCGGAAGTAACGGTGGCGGCCCTGCACGGCCACCGCGAGCAGGCCGGCGTCCACCAGCTGCGACAGGTGCGCGCTCATCGTGGCCTTGCCCACGCCGGCCACGTCGGACAGCTCGGTGGCGGTCAGCGCGCGGCCCGCCAGCAACGCGCCCAGCACCTCGGCGCGCGTGGGGTCGCCGATCAACGCGGCGATGCGGGCGATGGGCGGGCCGTCGGACATGGCGGGATCGTAGCCGGGCGCGTGCCCGGGACGGTTCGTGCGCGAACGAACCCTCGACCGCGCGCCGGCGGCCACGATGGCGGTCCTGTCCGACCCCCCACCGATCGCATCGACATGGCCGCCTTCCTCACCTGCTTCATCCGCTACCGCATCGACCCCTTCCAGCGCGCCGCCTTCGAGGCCTACGCGCAGGCCTGGGGCCGCATCATCCCGCGCTGCGGCGGCCACCTCGTGGGCTACTTCCTGCCGCACGAGGGCACCAACGACGTGGCCTGGGGCCTGATCGCGTTCGACAGCCTGGCGGCCTACGAGGCCTACCGTGCGCGCCTGCGGGCCGACCCCGAAGGCCGCGCCAACTTCGAGCGGGCGCAGCGCGAGCGCTTCATCCTGGCGGAGGAGCGCACCTTCTGCGAGAACGTGGCCGGCACCTTCGGGTTGCCGCCCGCGCCGGACGGGGCTGCGGCGGCGACACCAGGATCGCGGTGACCGTCGTCGTGCCGCGCGTCAACCCCGTTTGACCGCGCCGCCCGTTCAATGCCCATCTGCCACCCACCGGAGCACGCCCATGGGCCCGACCTTCCCCGCCACCCGCCGCCGCCTGCTGGCGCACGTCCTGCCACTGCCCGGGGTGCTGGCGCTGTCCAGCCTGCTCCTCGCCTGCAGCGCCGACGCCCGCGGCGAGCCGCCGCCCGACGCGCGCCTGGACGGCCGCCTGATGCAGGTGCAGGTGGTGGACCGCGACACCGGCCAGCCGCTGACGGTCTGGCGCGACCACGGCCGGCCCGTGGTGGCCGGCCGCCCCGGCGCGCGCTACGCCCTGCGCCTGACCAACACCAGCGGCCAGCGCGTGCTGGCGGTGGTGGCCATCGACGGGGTCAACGTCATCACCGGCGAGACGGCCCGCCCCGACCAGCGCGGCTACGTCTTCGATCCCGGCCAGCGCTACGACATCACGGGCTGGCGCAAGAGCGACCGCGACGTGGCGCCCTTCGAGTTCACCGCGCTCGCCGACTCCTACGCGGCGCGCACGGGCCGGCCGCTGGACGTGGGCGTCATCGGCGTGGCGGTGTTCCGCGAGCGTCCTGCGGAGGTGGCCGCGATGGACGTCCGGCCGGTGGCGGGGCCCGTCGCGCCGGCGGCGCCACCCGCCGAGGCCACGGCCCCGGCGGCGACGAAAGCCCTCCCGGCCGATCCCGCCCGCGTCGAGATCACCGGCTCATCGGTGCGCAGGCGGGACACGGCGCCGGCCGCGCCGGCGCCCGCGCCCCGCGCCGATGCCGGCACGGCCGAGGACGCCGACACCGCGCGCGCCGCCGGCACGCCCGCCTCGCGTTCGGAGCGCCTGGGCACCGGCCACGGAGCGCGCGAGACGTCGGTGGTGAGCTGGGTGGATTTCGAGCGGCTCACGTCGTCGCCCGAGCAGCTCGTGCGCATCCGCTACGACAGCTGGGACAACCTGGTGGCCGCGGGCGTGATCCCGCGGAGCGTGGCGCGCGCGCCGCAGCCCGAGCCGCGCGCGTTCCCCGCGGACCCGGACGCGGCCTTCGTGCCGGACCCGCCGCGCCGGTGAGGCTCGCCTGGCCCGCGGGGCCCGCCGCCCGCGCGCTAGCATCGGGGGCCATGGCCAGCGCTCCCGATTCCGCCGCGCCCGACCTCGCCGCCGGCGAGTGGGGGCGTGTTGCGCCCGGGGTCGATACCCAAGGGGGTATGTCGTCCGTCGTGTCACCGGTGCCCGCCAGCGTCGTCGCGCCGGCGGCCGCGGCGACCGCCGTCCCCGACGACGACGACGCGGCGCTGGTGCGGGCCTACGCCGCGGGCGACACCACCGCGTTCGCCCGCCTCTACGATCGCCACGCCCGCGCCGCCTGGCGCTTCATCCGCCATCGCCTGGGCCCGGCGCACGAGGCCGCGGCCGACGACGTGCTGCAGGAGACCTGGATCAGCGTGGCCCGGGCCGCGCCGCGCTGGCAGCCCGATGCCCGCTTCACCACCTGGCTGCTGACCATCGCGCGCAACAAGGTCATCGACCACCTGCGCGCGCTCGAGGCGGCCACCGTGTCGCTGGACGCGCCGCCGCCCGGCGCCGGGCCCGACGAGGCGGACGGCGGCTGGGCCGAGCGGCTGCCCGCCGACGCGTCCGGCGAGCCGCTCGCCCGGCTCACCAGCCGCGAGCAGGCCCGCGCGTTCCTGGCCGCCCTGGACGAGCTGCCCGACGTGCAGCGCGAGGCCTTCGTGCTGCAGGCCGAGGGCGGCCTGAGCGTGGAGGAGGTGGCCGCCGCCACGGGCGTCGGCGCCGAGACAGCCAAGAGCCGCCTGCGCTACGCCCGCACCCGGCTGCGCGCCCTGCTGGACGCGTGGAGGCCGGCATGACCGAACGGAAGGACCCCATGCACCCGACGGACCCCACGCTTCCGGACGGCCGCGGCGACGCGCTGGCAGACGCGTGGCAAGACGCGTGGCACGACGCCCACGCGCTGGCGGGCGACGACGCCGGCCCCGCGCCCGCCACGCGCGACCGCGTGCTGGCCGCAGCGCTGCGCATCGCCGCGGAGCGCGACGGGGCCGCGACCGCGGCGGCGCCGGTGGCCGCGACACAAGCGACGCCCACGGCCACCCCGTCGCTCGACGGCGGCCGCGCGCGCCGCGCCGCCAGCAACGACGGCGCGTGGCGACTGGTGGCGTCGCTGTGCCTCGTGGTGTCGGCGGGCGGGCTGGGCTGGCACGTCTGGAATGAGCCGCCCGCGCGCGACGGCGGAGCTGCTTCGGCGTCGCCGTTCGCCGTGCCGGGTGCGCATGAGTCCGACGCGGCCGTGGTGAGCGCGGCGCCTGCAACCGTGGCGCCTGCAACCGTGGCACCTGCACCCGTGGCACCTGCGCCCGTGGCACCTGCGCCCGTGGCGCCTGCGCCCTTGTCGCCTGCACCCGCGGCGCCTCCAATCCTGGCCCGAACGCCCCTGGCCGCGGCACCCCAGGCCGCGACGCGCGTGCCTGAAGCGCGCGACGCCCCGGCCGGGCGGGCCCCCATGCGGCCGGTCGCGATGGCCAAGGCGCAGGCGCCGCGTGCGCCCGACGCCGTGGTCGTCGCCGCCGCGGCGCCAGCGGCCGCGCCTCCTCCTCCCATGCCGGCTCCTGCCCCCATGCCGCAGGCCGCCCCGCTGGCGCCGCCGGCAGCAGCCACGCCGGGGGAGCCCGCGCCTTCACCCGAGGCGGCGGCGGCGGCACCCGCACCCCGGGCCAGGGCCATCGCCGCGACGACCGCCACCAGGACGACCACGACCACCACCACGAGCACCGCCTCCACCGAGACGGCCGTCTCCCTCACGAACGTGGCGCGGCGTCCCGCCCCCGCCCCCGCCACGGTCACCGCCGACGCCGCCACCGCCAGCCACCTGGACACCCCCCCGGTGGTGAACCGGGTCGAGATCACGGGCTCCAGCATCCACCGCACACCATCCGCCTGGCCCGACGGCCTGGGCGACGCCGCCCGCCGGGGCGACCTCGCCGCGCTGGACCGCCTGCTGCCCGGCGCCCCCGCCCACCCGGGCGGCGTGGACGCGGAGGACGACCAGGGCCACACCGCCCTCTGGACCGCGGTGCAGGCCCGCCAGGCCGGCAGCGTCCGTCGCCTGCTGCAGGCGGGCGCCGACCCGTCGCACCGCGGGGCCGCGGGCATCGACACGCCGCTGGAGCTCGCGCGTCGCGCCGGCCCGGCCGACGTGCGCACGCTGCTGGAAGCCGCCGCCACCCCCGCGCATTGAGCCACCTCACCTGCGTGTCGGTTGACTGAAAACCCGGTATCCGCGCGAGGGCGGGCCGCGTACATTGGGGACCGGTAGGGTCCCTGGTCCACAACACGTAGATCGACACCACGATGTCGTCACCGCAGGCACCGTTGGCTGCGCGGCCGCTGCTGCAGGAATGCTGGCGGCAGCGCTATCGCGACCAGCGACTGTCCACGCAGTACGCGCAGGCCGCGTTCGCCGCGTGCGCCGACGATCCCACCGGCCCCGACGCCACCTGGGCCCGCTTCCACCTCCTCGCCAACGGCCTGCAGGTGGAGCCCACGCCGCAGCGCGTCTCCGAGTTCCTGCAGGTGCAGCGGCGCCTGCGCGAGCTGGGCGAGGAGGGCGGGGCGATCACGGCGGAGGCGCTGCTGGCGGGCGCGCGCAGCCAGCTGGGCGATCCCGTGGCGGGCTGGAACATGCTCGTGCAGAACGTCGGGCCCGTGATGGACGGCCTGCCGCCGCAGCTGCAGTTCGTGTGCGCCACGGCCTTCGTCATCGTGGCGCTGGGCATGAAGGACCTGCTGGCCGGGCTGCGCTACGCCTACCGCACGCTGGACATCGCGCGCCAGGTGGACGAGCCCGCGATGATCGCCCTGGCCCTGTTCAACCTGGGCTACCAGCACCTCAACTACGGCAGCTTCCACGAGGCGATCGACCGCTTCAGCGAGGTGCTGTCCCTCGCGCAGCAGCACGACCTGCGCAATCGCCGCCGCACGGTGCCGCCCAGCCTGATCGTGGCGCACGTGGCGCTGGGCGACTACGACAAGGCCGATGCGCTGGCCGCGCGCTGGATGGCGGAGTTCGACGACGACCCCGTCGACAACCACGTGCTGTACGGCCGCGTGATGGCCATCTACCTCGCCGCGCGCCACCCCGCGCAGTGGCCGCAGGCGCAGGCCTGGCTCACGCGGCTGGAGGACGACATCGAGCGCCGCCGCCAGGGGCAGGGCATCGGCGCGTTCCGTGCGCACATGCTGCACGTGGCGCTGGCCAAGGCCACGTTCCTGCGCGCGCAGGGCCGGCCCGAGGAGGCCGTGAAGGCGCTGCACGCGGCCGAGCCGTTCGACGCGATGTGCGAGGTCACCTTCGTGCACATGGCCGTGCGCGACGAGCTGCAGCGCGCGTGGGCCGACCTGGGCCGCTGGCGCGAGGCACACGCGGCGCTGCAGGCCTTCTCGCGCCGCCAGGCGGCGATGCTGAGCGGCGCCAACGCGGTGCGGCTGCACGCGATGTCCATCCAGCACTCGCTGGAGCGCGAGCGGATGGCACGCCAGAAGGCGGAGGAAGCCACGCGGCTGAAGAGCCAGTTCCTGGCCAACGTCAGCCACGAGATCCGCACGCCGATGAACGCCATCATCGGCATGGCGCACCTGGCGCTGCGCACCCCGCTGGCGCCCAAGGTGCGCGACTACGTCGACAAGATCCACCAGGCCGGCCAGACGCTGCTGGGCCTGCTCAACGACATCCTCGACCTGTCCAAGATCGAGGCCGGCAAGCTGGACGTGGTGGAGGAGCCGTTCGACTTGGCCGAGCTGCTCAGCAGCGTGGCCAACGTCACCAGCCACGACGCCGCGGCCAAGCCGCTCGAGTTCCTGTTCGACGTGTCGACCGACGTGCCGCGCCTGCTGCACGGCGATCCGCAGCGCATCGGCCAGGTGCTGATCAACTTGGTGAACAACGCCATCAAGTTCACGGGCGCGGGCGGCCACATCACGCTGTGCATCCGCCGCGAGCACGACGCGCCCGGCCCGCGCAGCGGCCCCCCGCACGCCGAGCCCGCGCCCGACGCGCGGGCGGCGCCCGTGCGGCTCGTCTTCATGGTGAGCGACTCGGGCATCGGCATGACCGAGCAGCAGCAGGCGCGCCTGTTCGAGCCCTTCGTGCAGGCCGACGGCTCCACCAGCCGCAAGTACGGCGGCACGGGGCTGGGGCTGTCCATCTCGCGTCGCCTGGTGGAGCTGATGGGCGGGCACATCGGCGTGCGCAGCCGGCCGGGCGAGGGGTCCACCTTCGAGTTCCGGCTGGCGCTGGGCCCGGACCCCGGCGTGGAGCCGATGGTGCCGTTGCCTGCGCCGGCCGCGCGGGGCGCGGCACCGCTGCTGGTGGTGGACCCGGACCGTCGCTGCCGTCCGCTGCTGGTGCGCGCGCTGGAGGACTGGCCCGGCGGCGTGGAGGTGCACGGATCGTTCGAGGACGCGCTGGACGCCCTGCGCCGGCCCGCGCCGCCGCCCGGCGCGCGCGTGTGCCGGCACCTGCCGCCGGCCGCGGTGGTGGCGGGCGAGTTCGAGGACGAGGCCGCGGCCAGCGTGTTCGTGGCCGCGCTGGCGCGCGCGCGCGGGCCCTCGTCGCCATCCTCGCCGGCCCTGCCGCTGCCGTGCGTGCTGGTGACGCGCTGGGGCCGCGAGGCGCCCGCCGGGCCGGCCGTGGAGGTGCTGTTCAAGCCCTTCCTGGCCGAGGACCTGCGCGGGCTGCTGGCGCGAGCGCTGGCGGCGGTGCCGGCGCCGGCGTCCGGGACGGCCGCCTTGCCCGCGGCCGCGGGATCCGGCGAAGCCGCCGGGCCCGAGGGCGCCGACCCCGGGCACGCCGCGCCGGACGCCTGGCCGGCGGTGCCCGCCACCGCCGATCGCCCCGCCCCGTCCGCGCTGCCGCAACCCGCGGCGCCGCGCTTCCCGGGGGGCCGCGTGCTGCTGGCCGAGGACAACGTCGTCAACCAGCAGATCGCCTGCGAGATGCTGCGCGGCACGGGCCTGGAGGTGGACGTGGCCGGCGACGGCCAGGCCGTGCTGCAGCTGATGCGCGCGGCCCCGCCGGACCACTACCGCCTGGTGCTGATGGACCTGCAGATGCCCGAGCTGGACGGCCACGAGGCCACGGAGGCCCTGCGCGCCGACGCCCGCTTCGACGCGGTGCCCATCGTGGCGCTCACCGCCCACACCCAGCAGGCCGTGCGCGACCGCTGCCAGGCCCAGGGCATGCAGGACTTCCTCACCAAGCCCATCGCGCCCGCATCCCTCTACCGCGTGCTGGTGCGATGGCTGGGGCAACCCGGTGAAGTGAGCGTGGACTAGCGTCAAACGACGCACGCCACGCCCAGTGTGGCGCGGACGCATCCGTTTCATCCGGATGAACCTGCAGTCCGTCGCACCACGGCCCCGCCCCCGGGGCGCGCCCGGTAGAGTGGCATCCCTGTCCCGTACAAGAGCCGGAGTTGGGCCCCATGCTGTCGATTTCCTCCCTCACGCACGTCTACGACAACGGCACGCGCGCCCTCGACGACGTGTCGCTCGAGATCCCGCCCGGCATGTTCGGCCTGCTGGGCCCGAACGGCGCCGGCAAGTCCACGCTGATGCGCACCATCGCCACGCTGCAGGTGCCCACGTCCGGCCGGATCCGCTTCGACGGCATCGACGTCCTGGCCCAGCCCGCCGAGCTGCGCGCCACGCTGGGCTACCTGCCGCAGGATTTCGGCGTCTACCCGCGCGTGTCGGCGTACGACCTGCTGGACCACCTGGCCGTGCTGAAGGGCCTCACCTCGTCGGGCGAACGGCGCGAGACCGTGGAGGCCCTGCTGCAGCAGGTCAACCTGTGGGACGTGCGCAAGAAGGCCATCGCCGGCTTCTCGGGCGGCATGCGCCAGCGCTGGGGCATCGCGCAGGCGCTGATCGGCAACCCGCGGCTGCTGATCGTGGACGAGCCCACCGCGGGTCTCGACCCCGAGGAACGCAACCGCTTCAACAACCTGCTGGCCGAGATCGGCGAGCGCAAGGTGGTGATCCTGTCCACGCATATCGTCGAGGACGTCACCGACCTGTGCTCGCGCATGGCCATCATGGTGGGCGGGCGCATCGTGCGCAGCGGCACGCCGGCCGACCTGATCGAGAAGGTGCGCGGCCGTGTGTGGACCCGCGCGGCCGAGGCCGACGAGCTGCCCAGCCTGCGCAAGCAGTTCGCGCTGATCTCCACCAAGCTGCGCGGCGGCCGCACGGTCATCAACATCCTGGCCGACCACGCGCCGGACCCGCGCTTCGAGCCGGTGGACGCGGGGCTGGAGGAGGTGTACTTCGGCACGCTGCACCAGCATCGCCATGCCACCGCCGACGCGGCCGCCGCGCCCGTCCCGGCCCCGGCCCCCGCCGACATCCCCGCCGTCTGAGGGCCGCGCACCCATGTTCCGACACATCGCCGCCTTCGAATGGCGCTACCAGGTGCGCAGCCCCGTGTTCTGGGTGGGCGTGGTCCTGTTCTTCCTGCTCACGTTCGGCGCCGCCACGGTGGAGCAGATCCAGATCGGCAGCGCCGGGAACGTCCACAAGAACGCGCCCTACGCGATCCTGCAGACGCTGGGCATCATGAACACCTTCGCCGTGTTCATCGTCGTGGCCATGGTGGCCAACGTCGTGATCCGCGACGACGAGACGGGCTTCGCGCCGATCCTGCGCGCCACGTCCATCACCAAGACCGCCTACCTGGGCGGGCGCTTCACCGGCGCAGTGGCGGCGGCCTTCTTCGTGATGGCCGCGGTGCCGCTGGGCACGCTGGTGGGATCGTGGATGCCGTGGGTGGACGCCGAGAAGCTCGGGCCGTTCCATGCCACCCACTACCTGTACGCGCTGGTGGTGTTCGGGCTGCCGTCGCTGGTCATCATCTCCGCCGTGTTCTTCGCGCTGGCCACGGCCACGCGCTCGATGATGTGGACCTACGTGGGCGCCGTCGCGTTCCTCGTGCTGTACCTGGTCACGCGCGGCATCCTGCGCGATTCCACGTACGACGTGGCCGCGTCGCTCACCGACCCGTTCGGCAACTCGGCGCTGTACATCGCCACCAAGTACTGGACGGCCAACGAACGCAACACCCAGCTGCCGCCGCTCACGGGGCTGCTGCTGGCCAACCGCCTGCTGTGGGCGGGCATCGGCGTGGCCATCTTCCTGGCGGCCGCCCGCGTGTTCCGCTTCGAGGTGCGGCCGACCCGGCGGCGCGGGCGCAAGGCGCTCGCCGCCGCGGCCGCCGCGTCCGCGCAGGCCACCGGGCTGGCGTCCGCGGCGCGGGCCACAGCCCGGGCGCACGACGAGGCCGACGCCGCGCTGCGCGCGGATGATCCCGACTACGCCGCGGCGCGCGCGCTGCTGCCCAACCTGCCCGCGGGCGCCAGCAAGGCGCGCGTGGCGCTGCCCGACGTGCCTGCCCCCACGCGCGCCATGCGGCGCGCGCAATGGTGGGCGCTCACGCGCCACGACATGGCGTTCGTGTTCCGCAGCCCCGCCTTCTTCGTGCTGCTGCTGGTGGGCCTGCTCAACTCCGGCCTGTCGCTGTGGTTCCAGGGCCAGTTCTACGGCAGCGCCAGCTACCCCGTCACGCGGCTGATGGTGCAGGCGCTGAACGACAGCTTCACGCTGTTCCCCATCATCATCGCCATCTACTACGCGGGCGAGCTGGTGTGGCGCGACCGCGAGCGGCGCATGCACGAGATCGTCGATGCCACCAGCGCGCCCGACTGGGCGCACGTGCTGCCCAAGGTGATCGCGATCGCGCTGGTGCTGCTGTCCACGTCCCTGGTGGGCGTGCTGGCCGGCGTGGCGGTGCAGACCATCAAGGGCTACTACCACTACCACCTGGTGGACTACGCGCTGTGGTTCGTGTGGCCGCTCACCGCGGGCATGCTGCAGGTGGCGGTGCTGTCGGTGTTCGTGCAGGTGCTGGTGCCGCAGAAGTACCTGGGCTGGGGCGTGATGCTGGTGTACCTGGTGGCCAACATCGCGATGGCGACCGCGGGCTTCGAGCACAACCTCTACAACTACGGCGGCTCGCCCAACGTGCCGCTGTCCGACATGAACGGCATGGGCCGCTTCTGGATCGGGCAGGCCTGGTTCCATCTGTACTGGACCGCCTTCGCCGTGGTGCTGGTCGTGCTGTCGCACGCCCTGTGGCGGCGCGGCACCACGCTGCAGCTGCGTCCTCGCCTGCGCGCGCTGCGCGGGCGCCTGCACGGGGCCACCCTGCAGGTGCTGGTGGCCTCGCTGGTCGTCTTCGTGGCCTCGGGCGCCTGGATCTTCTACAACACCAACGTCCTCAACACCTACCAGACGGCGCCCGAGCACGACCGCCTGCTGGCCGACTACGAGAAGACGCTGCTGCCCTTCGAGAAGGTGCCGCAGCCCAGGATCTCCGACGTGCTGCTGGACGTCCAGGTGTACCCCCGCCAGGTGCGCGCGGTGACCACCGGCCGCTACACCCTCGCCAACCGCACGGCCGCGCCGATCGACGCCATCCACGTGGCCTGGAACGAGCGCGCCAGCCTCGACAGCCTCACGCTGGACGGCGCCACGGTCAAGCAGGACTGGCCGCGGTTCCACTACCGCATCTACCAGCTGGCCACGCCGATGCAGCCGGGCGAGACGCGCACGCTGGGCTTCCGCACGTCGATCGAGGAGCGGGGCTTCGTCAACATGCGCCCGCTCACCCGCATCGTGGAGAACGGCACGTTCCTCGACAACACCGAGTTCAGCCTGCGCATCGGCATGACGCGCCAGGGCCTGCTGGACGACCGCGCCAAGCGCCGCAAGTACGGCCTGCCGCCCGACATGCCGCCGGCCAAGCTGGAGGACGAGTCCGCGCGCCAGTTCAACGGCTTCGCGCACGATTCCGACTGGGTCAACGCCGACATCACGGTGGGCACGGACGCCGACCAGACGCCCATCGCGCCGGGCTACCTGCAGTCCGACGAGGTGAAGGTGGTGGACGGCCAGCAGCGCCGCATCGCGCGCTTCCGCACGGACGCGCCCATCAACCAGTTCTTCTCCATCCAGTCCGCGCGCTACGCCGAGAAGCGCGACAAGATGAAGCTGGACGGCCATGACATCGACCTGGCCGTGTACTACCAACCGGGCCACGAGTACAACGTGGACCGCATGATGGCCGCCATGAAGACCTCGCTGGCGCTGTTCGACGAGAAGTTCTCGCCGTTCCAGTTCCACCAGGCGCGCATCCTCGAGTTCCCGTCGTACGCCGCGTTCGCGCAGTCGTTCGCCAACACCATCCCGTTCTCCGAGGACATCGGCTTCCTGGGCCGCTACGTCGACCCCGAGAAGATCGACGTGGCCACGTACGTGACGGCGCACGAGATCGGCCACCAATGGTGGGGCCACCAGCTGGTGCCGTCGGACCAGGAAGGCTCCGCGATGCTGGTGGAGAGCTTCGCGCAGTACTCCGCGTTGCTGGTGATGGAGCGCGTGTACGGCAAGGACCAGGTGCGCAAGTTCCTGAAGTACGAGCTCGATCGCTACCTGCGCGACCGCGGCGGCTCGGTCCTGGAGGAGGCGCCGCTGTACCGCGTGCGCTACGAGAACCCGCACGCCTCCGTCTACTACCGCAAGGGCTCGCTGGTCATGTACTGGCTGAAGGAAGTGGTGGGCGAGGACGTGGTGGACCGCGCGCTGTCCAAGCTGCTGAAGGAATACGCCTTCAAGGCCGCGCCCTATCCCAACACGCTCGACTTCCTGCGCATCCTGCGCGCCGAGGCCGGCCCGCAGTACGACGGCCTGATCACCGACCTGTTCGAGAAGATCACGCTGCTGGACCTGAAGGCCAGCAACGCGACGGTGAAGAAGCGCGCCGACGGCAAGTGGGACCTGTCGTTCGACATCGACGCCCGCAAGCTCTACGCCGACGGCAAGGGCGTGGAGACGGAGGCGCCGATGGACGAGCTGGTGGAGCTGGGCGCGTTCACCGCCGAGCCCGGCAAGAAGACGTTCAAGGCGAGCGACGTGCTGATGCTGGAGAAGCGCCGGGTCACCACCGGGCACCAGCGCGTGCAGGTGGTGGTGGACCGGCCGCCGACCTACGTGGGCATCGATCCGTACAACAAGCGGATCGACCGGAACTCGGACGACAACGTGGTGAAGGTGGGCGGGTGACGAAGGGTGGGGTCAGGTCTCCGACCTGACCTCGCCCTGGCCCGCATGACAGCGCTCAGGCCTGGGGCTGCGTGCACCGCACCACCAGCCAGGCCAGCACCGGCATGAGCGCCGCATACAGGTACTGCGTTCGCGACACGCCGATCCCGAACGGGAACCAGATGCCGGGCACCTTCAGCGGGTCCAGCACCTCGGCCCCGAAGAAGGCCAGCACGATGAGTGACAGGGCCGCCAGCGCCAACGCCCGCGGCGCGGTGCCATGCCCGGCGATGCGCACGGCGATGACGGCGAACAGGCCGATCGACACGTCGCGGCTGCCGCTGCTCACGGCGGGCCAGTGGGCCAGCGCGCCGGCCACCTGCGCGAAGAGGATCCCGAGGGCCGCGGCATCGATCCATCGCCACGGCCTCGGGCCCCAGCGGTTCCAGGCCAGCGCCCAGGCGGCCAGCGTCGGCATCCAGAGGTACGTGGCCAGCAGCGAGTAGGTGCGCAGGTCCATCACGTCGGTCCAGGACACCAGGGCGTTGTTCACGCGGCGCGCCGCCGTGAGCACCAGTGCCACGCCGGCGAAGGCGAGGAAGCCCCCGCGGCCGCTGCGCCGTGCGCACGCCAGCGCCAGGCCGGCCAGCGCGAGCATCGCCGCGGGCTCGATCGCGTCGACGATGTAGCCGGCGATCGTGCGGTCCCATTGCGCGCGGTGCAGGCCGTCGGCGATGGCGCGGGGCGCCAGGATCGGCGGCGTGCGCAGGCCGCCGCCTTCCGTGCCGGGGCCGCCGGGCCGGCGCAGCATGAAGACGCGCACGGCCAGCACGCCGTGGGTGCCCGCGGCTTCGGAAGGCAGCGCGAAGCGCAACGGGCGGGTGCCGACCAGGCGCGGCGTCGCGCCGAGCCGGCCGGAACCGCCCAGCAGGCGCCCGTTCCAGTAGAGCTCGTAGCCGTCCTCCACGGCCGTCGGGCCCAGGATCTCCCACTCGGCGGGTGCCGCAGGCACGTCCACCTCCCGGCGGTACCACGCATAGCCCGTGTAGCCGGGATGGCCGTGCGCCATCCAGCCGGGGGCGTAGTCGGGCAGGCCGACGTCGCCGTCGTGGCTGCCGGGCGGGGCGACCAGGTCGATGGGTTGCCAGCCCGGGTCGTCGGAGGCCATGCCGGCGGCCGCCCATGAGGGATCGTCGCCCGTGTGGAAGCGCCAGCCGCTGTCCAGCAGCGTGGCCGCGGCGCGCAGGGCCGGCGGGTCGGGCCGTCCGCCACGCGCCAGCGCGACGAGCGCGATCGCCCAGGCCAGCAGCGTGGCCAGGGCGATCCCGATGAGCAGGGGACGCTGCGGGGCGGTGCGGTGGATCATCGCGCGATCCTAAATGCGCGGCCGGCGACCGGCTTGCAATCCTCCGATCCGCCGCCACCTGGGGCCGATGACCCGCCTGCGCCTGCTGTCGCTCGTCCTCCACGCCGTCGTGGCCCTGTGCCTGCTGCCGCCGCTGCGGGCCTTCGCGGGCCTGCCGGCGGCCGCGGCGCTGGCCGTGTGGCTGGTCGCCTCCACCGTGCTGTTGCCGCTGTCGCTCAACACGCGTCATCGCCAGGCCGGGCAGGGCGCCGTGGTGCTCGCCTGGGCCAGCCTGGGCGCGATGGGCCTGTTCTCGTCGTTGTTCGTGCTCACGGTGCTGCGGCAGGTGCTGCTGGGCCTTGCCTGGCTGGCCACGCAGGCGGGCGCGTCCGCGCTGGCCAGCGGGCCCGCGGCCGCGCTCGCGGGGCCCGGCGCCGCGGCGGTGCCGCTGCTGGCGCTGGCGCTCACCGCCTGGGGCCTCTACAACGCCCGGCGCCCGGCCCGCGTGAAGCGCGTCGAGGTGCCGTTGCAAGGCCTGCCGCCCGCGCTGCACGGCTTTCGCATCGCGCAGCTGAGCGACGTGCACGTCGGTCCCACCATCCAGGGCGCCTGGCTGCGGCCGCTGGTGGCGCGCGTGAACGCGCTGCAGGCGGACGTGGTGGCCATCACGGGCGACCTGGTGGACGGCTCCGTGCGCGACCTGGCGCCGCACGTGGCCGAGCTGGCCGCGCTGCGTTCGCGGCACGGCACGTTCTTCGTCACGGGCAACCACGAGTACTACTCGGGCGCAGCGTCGTGGATCGCCGAGCTGCGGCGCCTGGGCGTCACCGTGCTGATGAACGAGCACGTGGTGCTGCAGCACCCGTCGCCGCAGGCGCCCGCGCACGCGCCGCTGGTGCTGGCGGGCGTGGCCGACTGGTCTGCGCACCATTTCGACCCGGCGCATCGCAGCGATCCGCGCCGCGCGGCCGCAGGGGCGCCGGCGGGCGCGCCGAAGGTGCTGCTGGCGCACCAGCCGCGCAGCGCCGAGGCGGCGGCGCAGGCGGGCTTCGACCTGCAGCTGTCCGGCCACACGCATGGCGGCCAGTTCCTGCCGTGGAACTTCTTCGTGCCGCTGCAGCAGCCGTTCGTGGCCGGGCTGCATGCCGTCCAGCGCATGTGGCTGTACGTGAGCCGCGGCACCGGCTACTGGGGCCCGCCCAAGCGGCTGGGCGCGCCGTCGGAGATCACCGAGCTGGTGCTGGTGCCCGCCTGAGGGCGCGGGCCGCCGGCGCGCGGGCCCGCGTCACTGCGCGCTCGGCTGCACCCCGATCTTCACGACGGGCCGGTCCATCATCGACGGCATACCGACCAGGTCCCACACCACGGTGACGACTACGGGGCGCAGGGCGTCGGACATCGCCGCGGCGGCCGTGGGCGCGGGGGCGAACCGGCAGCGTCGCACCGCGGCCAGCGACGCGGCGTCCAGCTCGTCGTAGTTCGTGGACCGCTGCAGCGCCACCGACGCGATGCTGCCGTCGGCCCGCACCTGCGCGCGCACGAGCGCGTTGCCGCGGTTGCCGTTGAACTGCGACCTGGGCGGGTAGGTCTGCACCTCGCACACCGGCGCCGCGGGCGACGTGGTGTCCAGGTCGGGCGGGCCGGCCACGATGCCGACGGTGCCACAGGCGGCGAGCGCGAGCAGGACCACCCCCGCGGTGATCCAGGCGGCGGCCGCGCGGGCGGGCGAGATCGGCATCGCGCTCATCCCTGCAGCACCGGTGCCAGCACCTTGGGCATGGCCTGGTCCACCGCCTGCTTCAGCATGTCGCCCAGCGTGCTGATCTTGGCCTCGGGGGTCAGGGCGAGCCAGGGGTCGTCGTGCTGGGCCGGGTCCAGCGCGGGGAAGGGGCGCACGTCCATCACCAGGTCGCTGGCCAGCACCTTCCACGTGGCCGTGTCCACCAGCGACACGCGCAGGTAGGCATACGGGGCCAGGTATCCGACGGAATCGGTCCTCTCTTCCTCCCAGTGAACGGGCGTCACCCGGTCGATGTACAGGCCGAGGCCCTTCACCTTGCCCTTGCCGCTGTGGCCGCTGGCCTCCGGCACGCGGATCTCGTTCGACGCCTCGGTGACCAGCAGCAGGTGGGTGGTGCCGCCGGACGCGATGTCCGCCGCGTCCTCCTTGGGCAGGCGAAGGCTGCCGTCGATGAACAGGTCCGCCTGGTGGTTGCGCAGCTCGGGCAGCTCCGCCTCCAGCAGGTCCGACTTCGCGGTCGGGTCCAGCCGCTTGATGCCCTCCAGCAAGGCGCGGCCGGCGATGCGGTCGAAGCCCGCCTGGGGCACCGGCGTGGGCTGGTGGCGGTTGGTGTCGATGGCGCTGCCGGTCTGGAAGACGAAGGTCACCACGTCGATGCTGGCGCCCACCAGGGACAGCACGGCGTAGTGCCGCGGCCCCGCGGCGGCGGCGGCGCGCGCCGAGCCGGCAGTGCCGAGCGTGCCGAGCAGGGCGGCGGAGGAAGCCAGCAGGAAGGGGCGGCGTTGCATGAGCGTCTCCTGGTGGGGGCAGCGCGGTTCAGTGCGCGTCGATGAAATCGGCGATCGGGCCCACCAGCCCGTCGGCCAGGGGCAGGTCGGGGCTGACCAGCGCGGTGGTCTGGGCGGCGTCGTCGTCGCCCGCGGCCTTCAGCACGTGGCTCATGCGCGGCACGGTCACCAGCACCGCGCCGGCATGGGCCTGCGCCAGCGCGGCGCCGTCGGCCAGGGGCACCTGGTGGTCGGCCTCCCCGCGCACCACCAGCACGGGGGCGGGCACCGCCTTCAGCTCCGCGGCGGGGTCGCGGGCGATCCACGAGATCAGGTACGGCTGCACCGACGGGCGGTACAGGGCGCTCAGCGCCTCGGGCGCGTCGGCCACCACGTGGCCGGCCTCCAGGCTGGCCAGCACGCGCTCGTTCTCCGCGGCCAGCGGCGGCGGCAGCTTGCCGGCCGTCTGCTCGCGGATCAGCACGGAGGCGCGGCGCGCCGTGCCGGCGATGGCCACCAGGGACGCCACGGGCGCGCGCTGCGCGGCCATCGAGACCAGCAGCGCGCCTTCGCTGTGGCCGATGGCGGTCACCGACGCGAAGCGCGGGTCGTGCGCCAGCTGGCGCAGCCAGGCGGCGGCGTCGTCGGCGTAGGTGTCCAGGCGCAGCGTGGCCTCGTCGATGCCGCCCGAACTGGCGCCGATGCCGCGCTTGTCGTAGCGCACGGTGGCGATGCCGCGGTCGGCCAGGGCGTGGGCCAGCAGGGCCAGGTGCTGGTTGCGCAGGCCCATGGGCGGGGTGTTGCCGTTGCGGTCGGTGGGGCCCGAGCCGCCCACGATCAGCGCCACCCGCGGGTGGGCGGCATGGGCCGGCAGGGTGAGCGTGCCCCGCAGCACGGTGGGCATGGGGCCGGCGATGGTCAGGTCCATCGACACCTCCGACCACGACGCCGGGGTGGCCGCGGACGCGGCGGCGGGCACGGTTGGCGGTGCGGCCACCGTGACCGGCGGCTCGGCCCGCGCGTGCAGCGTCGCGGGCAGCGCGATGGCGGCCAGCGCGACCGCCAGCGGCCAGGTGCGGCGCAGCGTGAAGGGCAGCAGGGTCCTCGTCCTCGTCGTCATGAGCAGCGGTCCTCCGGTGGGATGGCGGGCCATCCTAGCCCAGCGCGCGGCGTCGTGGCACCGGGGTATCCGGGAGCGGTACATGCCCCGCAGGGCGCCGCCACCCACCTATCCTGTCGCCCCATGAAGACCGTCCACCACCGCCTGCCCGCCGACACCCCCGGCACCCGCACCGAGCTCGTCAGCCTGCACTTCGGCACGCCGGGCCGAGGGCCGAAGGCGGCGATCCAGGCGTCGCTGCATGCCGACGAGGTGCCCGCCATGCTGGTGGCGCACCACCTGCGCGAGCGCCTGGCCGCGCTGGAGGCCGACGGCCGCGTGCTGGGCGAGGTGGTGCTGGTGCCCGCCGCCAACCCGCTGGGCCTGTCGCAGCGCCTGCTGCACGGCCCGGTGGGCCGCTTCCACCTGGGCAGCGGCGAGAACTTCAACCGCCACTACGCCGACCTGGTGGACACGGTGGCCGCCGCGGTGCAGGGCCGCCTGGGCGCCGAGGCGGGCGCCAACGTGGCCCTCGTGCGCGCGGCCATGCGCGACGCCGTGGCCGCGCTGCCTTCACGCAACGCGCTGCAGGGCCTGCGCAACGTGCTGCTGGGCCTGGCGATCGACGCCGACCTGGTGCTGGACCTGCACACCGACCAGGAGGCGGTGGTGCACCTCTACACGGCCACGCCCGTGTGGCCGCGCGTGCGGGCGCTGTCGTGCCTGCTGGGCGCGCAGGTGGCGTTGCTGGCCACGGAGTCCGGCGACCATCCCTTCGACGAGGCCTGCTCGATGCCCTGGCCCGCCCTGGCCGCGCGGCTGGGCATGGCGGAGGGCGCGGCCGGCGCCACGCCGCTGCCGCCGGCGTGCGTGGCCGTGACGGTGGAGCTGCGCGGCGAGGCCGACGTGTCGCACGAGCTGGCGGCGCGCGACGCACAGGCCATCCTGGACTGGCTGGCGACCGAGGGCGTGCTGGCCGCCCCGACCGCCGCGCTGCCGGAGGCCCTGTGCGAGGCGACGCCCCTGGCGGGCTCGATGCCGGTCGCGGCACCCCATGGCGGCATCCTGGTGTGGTGCCGCCATCCGGGCGATCGGGTGGCGGCGGGCGAGGTGCTGGCGGACGTCGTGGACCCGCTGTCCGGGCTCACCAGCCCGCTGGCGAGCCCGGTGGACGGGCTGCTGTATGCCCGCGAATCGCGCCGCTTCGCGGTGGCGGGCGCGAGCGTCTGCAAGGTGGCCGGCCAGCAGCCCCTGCGGCTGGGCAAGCTGCTGTCGGCCTGAGCACGGGGCGGGAGACGGGGCCGGGTTCCCCCGCCAAAACCCACCCGGTGAATCTCCCGATAATATTCTCTGAGAGAAAGCTGGAAGATTTGACAACGCTTTGGGCTGACGTCACAGCTCCCACCCACACTCTCTCGAGGTTCCCCGCATGAAGCCCCACGTCCTCCGCCCGCTCGCCGCGGCCGTCCTGCTCGCCGTGTGCGGCGCTGCCAGCCAGGTCGCGTCCGCGGCCGTCATCGTCACCGACGTCGGCAAGGGCAGCGTCACCGACATGTCCGACGACGGCAACACGGCCGTCGGGCTGGCCCCCGGCACGCTTCAGGTGTTCCGCTGGACCGCCGCCGGCGGCTGGCAGGGCCTGGGCCGCAACAGCATGACCAAGCTGGGCACCGGGGGCGGCGTGCCGGCGGTGTCGGCGGACGGCAGCGTCGTCTCGGCCTCGGTGCTGGATCCCACGCGCCAGTTCGTCACGCAGGGCCGCTGGACGGTCGAGGGCGGCTGGCAGGACCTCGGCCCGCTGCCCCCCGACGGGGGCGTGATGGATCTCAACGCCGCCAACGTGTTCGGCATGTCGCGCGACGGCAAGGTCGTCACCGGCCTCTACTGGCGTCCCGGCCAGACGGGTGGCGCGGCGCACGGCAGCGTCTGGACGGCCGCCACGGGCATGGTGGGCCTGCCCACCGACGGCGGCTCCAGCCGCGTGGACGATGCCAACGCCGACGGCACCGTGCTGGCCGGCTGGGAGGAGTCCGCCCAGTACGGCGTGCGCCGCCCGGTGGTGTGGGTCAACGGCGTGCGCACGTTCCTCGAGGACGACATCGGCTGGCCCGGCGAGGCCACCAAGCTGAACGCCGCCGGCACGGTGGTGGTGGGCCAGTCCCACGACGCCAGCCAGAAGGCCGTGGCCGCACGCTGGATGTGGAACGGCCAGTCGTGGGACCTCACCACGCTGGGCGTGCTGCCCGGTGGCACGAGCCGCGCCTTCACCGCCGCCTTCGGGGCGTCGGCCGACGGCAGCATCGTCGTGGGCTTCGGCCGCGACAACCCGAACAAGTTCCAGGGCCGCGGCTTCGTGTGGACGGCCGAGACGGGCATCGTGGACGTGCAGGTCTGGCTGGAGACGCAGGGCGCCGACCTGAAAAGCAAGTTCAAGATCAACGAGGTGGCCGCGATCAGCCCGGACGGCCGCTTCCTGATGGTCACCGGCAACGAGGTGGCGCCGCCGTTCGCCGCGCACACGCTGCGCATCGAGCGCCTGGACGTGGCTCGCCGGCATTGATTGGAAAGGTCGCCGGGCCCGCCTGACGGTGCGGCGGCCCGGCGTGCCTCCTGGAGACGGGTTGGGCGGTGCGCGGCGGCGGGAGGGGATTCCCGCTGGCTGGCCCCGCCCTTTTTTCATAGAGTCCGCGCTCCATGCCTGACGACCTCCTCGACGCCGACACCGATCCCGTGGCCGGCGTCGCCGCCCGGTTGCGCGCCACGCTCACGCCGCTGGTGGAGCAGCTGGCGGGCAGCCCGCCGCGGCCCGTGCGCCTCACGCGCGAGAACCCCGGCCCGGGCCTGGACAAGAGCCTCGCCAGCCGCCTGGTGCAGGCCGCCAAGGCAGGCAGCGACCTCGAGTTCCTGCACCGCGTGCCCTCGCCCACGGGGCTGCGCATGCTGCTGGAGCGCGCGGAATTCTTCGCGCCGCCGGCCCTGGTGCGCGACACGGCGCAGGCCGTCGACGCCTTCCAGGGGCTGCTGGATGGCCTGCCCGGTGGCCGCCAGGCGCTGGATGCGCGGCTGGGCGAATCGCAGGCCTCGCTGCGCGACAAGCGCGAGCAGATCGCCCGCCAGGCATCGTTCAAGGCCGTGTCGTTCCTGTTCGGCCACTACTGCGAGACGCTCGCCACGGCGCTGTTCGTCTTCCCGTCGGCCACGCCGGGCCGCGTGGACGTGATCGAGGTGCACCGCCGCATCGGCCTGCGGCGGCTGGTGACGTCCACGCCGTTGCCCCTGCTGAGCCTGTACACCGGGCGCATGGAGGGGCAGGGCGATACGGGTGCCCGTATGGGGACGCATACCGATCCCGCCGCCGAGGCGGACGCCGCGCCCGACGCCCAGCTGGCCGCCATCGACGGCCGCACCGGCGTGCGCGATCCGCACGACTTCCTGTTGCCCGCCGGCAGCAGCGCCCCGTTGCCGCCGCTGCGCGTGGAACGCGAAGGCCAGATGTCGACCTTCCTGCTGCCCGGCGACACAGGCCTCGCGGCGCCGCTGGCGCTGACCACGGCCTATCGCCTGCTGCGCTGCGAGCACGTGGCGCAGCACGAGGCCTACAACGTGCTGCGCACCTACATGCTGCACACGCCGTGCCGCCGCGTGGTGCGCGACGTGTGGCTGGCCGCGGGCCTGTGGCCCGACGCCACGCCCCAGGTGGCCTGGTACCTGCCCAGCCCCAGCGGCACGCCGGCGGTGGTGCTGGACCCGGCGCAGGCGCACTACCGCCGCGTGCAACTCAGCACCCGCATCGAGCAGCGGCCCGCCGCGCCGTCAGGCTTCGAGCTGGCGGGTGTGGCTGATCACGCGGCGGTGATGACGGAGGTGCTGCGCGCGGCCGGCGAGCAGGCCACCGCCTTCCGCGGCTGGCGCTGCGAGATCACGTACCCGGTGCCGCTGGTGGAGATGAACGTGGCGTTCCGGTTCGAGGGGGCGGCGCGCGGGGCGACAGGCTAGCGGCTGGCAGGGGCCGTGGCGGGCGCGGCGGCACGGGCGGGCGCCGAGGCCGCGCCGAGCTTCGACATCACCGGCGCCATGTGCTGGTCCATGCACTGCTGCATCACCTCCGGGTGCGCGCCCAGGTCGGCCAGGCCCGACGCCTGCATGTCCTGGGCCGCCGCTTCCAGGGCGGGCATCGTCGTGGCGGCGCGCACCGGCGCGAGCATCCGGGCCATCGCGCAGTCGCACATGCCGCGGATCGCGGGCAGCATCTGGCTGGTCCACTGCGGTTTCGACTCGAACTCGGTGCGCGCAGCCTGCTCGCTGGCGATCGGGTGGCCGGCGGCCGCGGCCTTCGCCATGTACTGGCGCACGGCCGGCTGCACGATGGCCTCGACGCAGCCTGCCTGCGCGGTGGCGAGCATCGCCTGGCGGAGGGTTTCGACGTCGTCGGCCCGCGCGGGTGACGTCGCGGCGAGCAGCGCCAGGGCCAGGGCCAGCCTCGGTGGGAACGGGAGGGGCGCGGTGCGGATCGTCATTCCGGCATTGTCGACGGCTCGTACGGCCGGAACGGCCGCCTGTCAGATGTCCAGCGCATAGACCCGCGCGCCATCGCGCTCGGCGGCCGTGTGGCCTTGCAAGGCCCGGTCCCATTCGCCGCCCGATGCGCCTTGCGCGGGGGCGAGGCCGGACACCATCGTGGCCACCTCCTCGGTGCCCGCGTCGAATTCCGCCACCTGCTCGCGCGATGGGGTGAACAGCCGCGCCAGCATGGTGCCGGCCGACTCAATGACGACGAGCCAACGCGCGGGCACGCGGTGCGGCGTGCCGGCGTGCGCGCGCGGGGCCTCGCTGCCGTAGGTGCTGCTCATGCCGGGCATGGTGCCACGCGGGCCGGGGCTTGGCGAGCGGACAATGGGGGATGACCTCGCCCGCCGCCGCCCCCGCCGATGCCACCCCGTTCGCCCTGCGTGGCGACTACATCACGCTGGACGCGCTGATGAAGGCCGCCGGCCTGGTCACCAGTGGCGGCGAGGCCAAGGCGCAGATCGTGGAGGGCCAGGTGCGCGTGAACGGCGAGGTGGAACTGCGTCGCGGCCGCAAGCTGCGGGGCGGGGACGTCGTGCAGCTGGGCGAGCGACGCGTCGCCGTCGGCTGAGGGACTGGCACCCGGCCTCAGTGCAGCGCCGCCAGCGTCCTCACCTCGTTCGACACGTACGCCCCCGACGGCGCGTTCACCAGGTAGCTGGTGCCCACCTGCGTCTTCAGCGTGCGGCTGGTGAGCGTGTCCACCCACGTGTCCACGCCCTGCAGCGCCACCTCGTTCGACGGCGAGCGCGTGACCAGCAGGTCGTAGCGCGCGTGCAGCGCGGTGAAGGTGCCCGCGCCCACGGTGAGCGATTCGGTAGCGATCACGTGGCCGTTGGTGAGCGCGAAGGTGGCCGAGGTGTTGTCGGAGCAGGTACGCGCCCAGGCCGCGTTCCACGCCTGCCCCACGTGCAGCGGCCATGGCAGCGGCTGCGCGGGGGGCGCGTACGCGCAGGCGACCGACGCGCCGCCCGGCAGCTGGGTGGTGGTGCGCTCGTTGAGCGTGCCGTCGGCGCCGTGCGCGTCCACCACCACCTGGCCGCCGAACGTGATGCCGTCCACCACCGTGGCCGCCGTGGTGTCGTCGGCCGTCATCACGTAGCCGTCGACGCCGTTGGGATGGCTGGCCACCACGTCCGTCTCCACGGTGACCGTGGCGCCCAGCGAGTCGGTGATCAAGGCCTGCTCGTGCGCGGTGGAGCCGCCGGCGGGTGCCTGGAAGGTGTAGGTCTGGCCGCCGCCGCCACCGCCACCGCCGCCGCAGCCGGGCAGTGACAGCCCCAGCAGCAGCGCCAGCGCGGCGGAGGCGGAGGCGGAGACGGAGGACAGGGCGGGGCGGAAGACGGGCGTCATGGCGAGGAACCTCACGGGAACTGCGTGGATTGTCGTCCGCGGCACGCCGCGCGCCCGGGCGCCGGCTATGCTCTCGCGCCGCCCGCGCGTGTCGCAAGCCGCGCGGCGGTGCGCCGTGCCGGCATCCCCCGGCCCCCGCGCGCCCTGTCGCAGCACGCGGCCACGAGCCGCCGAGGATTCCCCGATGACGAGACACACCCGCCGCCTGCCCGCCTGGGCCATCGCCGGCACCCTGGCCACCGCGACCGCCATGGGCGCCGCGCTGGCCGCCGAGGCGCCGTCGCCGGCCGCCGCCGCCACGTCGCCCGCGCCGGCCTCGCCCGCAGCCGCATCGCCGGCCGCCGAGCCCGCGTCCGCCGCGAAGAAGTGGGACGTCAACCACCCGCCCGGCCCGTCCGCCACGGTCAACCTGGATACCCGCACGGGTACCTGGCTGTCGGTGGACGTCAGCCCCGACGGCCGCAAGGTGCTGTTCGACCTGCTGGGCGACCTGTACGAGCTGCCGATCGAGGGCGGCGAGGCCAAGGCGCTGACGCACTCGATGGCCTGGGAGATGCAGGCGCGCTACTCGCCGGACGGCCGGCGCATCGCCTTCCTGAGCGACGCGGGCGGTGGCGACAACGTGTGGCTGGCCAACGCCGACGGCAGCGACGCGAAGCAGCTCACGCACGAGGACTTCCGCCTGCTGTACACGCCCACCTGGTCGCCGGACGGCCAGTACGTGGCGGCGCGCAAGCACTTCACCGGCACGCGCTCGGCGGGCTCGGGCGAGATCTGGCTGTTCCACGTTGGCGGCGGCAAGGGCATGGCCCTGAACGACAAGCCGAACTGGCAGAAGGACCTGGGCGAGCCCGCGTACTCGCGCGATGGCCACTATGTGTACTTCTCGCAGGACGTCACGCCGGGCAAGGTGTTCGAGTACAACAAGGATTCCAACGGCGAGATCTACGACATCCAGCGCCTGGACCTGCGCGACGGCACGATCGAGCCCTTCGTCACCGGCGCGGGCGGCGCCGTGCGCCCGGTGCCTTCGCCGGACGGCAAGTGGCTGGCCTTCGTGCGCCGCGTGCGCAACCAGACCACGCTGTTCCTGAAGGACCTGTCCACCGGCCGCGAGACGCCCGCGTGGAACGGCCTGGACCGCGACATGCAGGAGACGTGGGCGATGCAGGGCGTGTACCCGTCGTTCGCTTGGCTGCCCGACAGCAAGACGCTGGTCACCTGGGGCCAGGGCGGCAAGCTGTGGCGGGTGGATCCGTTCGCGCACACGGCCGCGGAGATCCCGTTCCACGTGAAGGACACGCGGGAGGTGCGCACGGCCATCCGCAACCCCGTGGAGGTGGCACCCGCCGACTTCGACGTGAAGCAGCTGCGCTGGGCGCACGTGTCGCCCCAGGGCGATCGCGTCGTCTACTCCGCGCTGGGCCACCTGTGGCTGAAGGATCTGGCCGCCGGCGCCGCGCCGCGACGCCTCACCCGCGCGACCGACCGCTTCGAGTACTACCCCACCTTCTCGCGCGACGGCCGCAGCGTCGCGTTCGTCACCTGGAGCGATGCCGAGCAGGGCCGCGTGCGCGTGCTGGACCTGGCCGGCGGCAAGGAGACGGTGCTGACGCCCACGCCGGGCCATTACCTGGAGCCGTCGTTCTCGCCGGACGGCCGCACGGTGGTGTACGTCAAGGGCAAGGGCGGCTACCTGACCACGCCCTGGAACGGCATGGACCCGGGCGTGTACCGCGTCGCCAGCGACGGCCGCGGCGCGCCCGAGCGCATCGCCAAGTCCGGCACGCAGCCGCAGTTCGGCGCCGCCAACGACGCCGTGTATGTCACGCGCCGCAGCGTCGAGAAGGAGGTGGAGCTGTCCGCCAAGCTGGTGCGCATCGACCTGGCCGAGCGCTTCCGCGAGGTGGAGGTGGCCAGCAGCGAGTTCGCCACCGAGTACGCCGTGTCGCCGGACGGCCGCTGGCTGGGCTTCGTCGAGCGCTTCCACGCGTTCGTCACGCCGCTGCCCGCCGCCGCCGGCAAGCCGCTGGCCATCAACACGAAGATGGACAGCCTGCCCGTGCGGCAGCTGGACGGCACGTCGGGCCGCTGGCTGCACTGGTCCGGCGATTCGTCGGCGCTGCACTGGACGCTGGGCGACACGATGCACACCGAGGCGCTGAAGGACGCGTTCACGTTCGTGCCGGGCGCACCCGCCGCGCCCGACGCGTTGCCCACCGCGCAGGCCGTCGAGGCGCGGGGCGTGCGCATCGGCTTCCGCCAGAAGTCGGATACCCCATCGGGTATCACTGCCTTTACCGGCGCCCGCATCGTCACGATGAAGGGCGACGAGGTGATCGAGGACGGCACCATCGTCGTCGACGGCAACCGCATCCGCGCGGTGGGCCGCACGGCCGACGTGGCGGTGCCGGCGGGCGCCACGCGCATCGACGCCCGCGGCAAGACCATCATCCCGGGCCTGGTGGACGTGCACTGGCACGGCGGCATGGGCACCGACGGCCTGGTGCCGCAGCAGAGCTGGATCGACTACGCGTCGCTGGCCTTCGGCGTCACCACCATCCACGACCCGTCCAACGACAGCGCCACCATCTTCACGCACTCGGAGATGCAGCGCGCGGGCGAGGTGGTGGCCCCGCGCATCTTCTCCACCGGCACCGTGCTGTATGGCGCGAAGTGGGACCAGGCCGCGGTGATCGACTCGCTGGACGACGCGCTGGCGCACCTGAAGCGGCAGAAGGCCGCGGGCGCGATCAGCGTGAAGAGCTACAACCAGCCGCGCCGCGACCAGCGCCAGCAGGTGCTGGAGGCAGCGCGCCAGACGGGGCTGATGGTGGTGCCCGAGGGCGGCTCGATGTTCGAGCTGAACATGACGATGGTGGTGGACGGCCACACGGGGGTGGAACACGCGCTGCCGGTGGGCCACGTCTACGACGACGTGAAGCAGCTCTGGTCGCAGACGCAGGTGGGGTACACGCCCACGCTGAACGTCGCCTACGGCGGCCTGGACGGCGAGCACTACTGGTATGCCCACACCGACGTGTGGCAGCACCCGATCCTGAAGGACTTCGTGCCGCGCGCCGTGCTGCAGGCGCGCGCGGTGCGCCGCGAGATCGCGCCGGTGGAGGACTACAACGTGCTGCAGGTGGCGCGCGACGCCACCGCGATGTCGCGCGCGGGCGTGAAGGTGAACATGGGCGCGCACGGCCAGCGCGAGGGCCTGGGCGCGCACTGGGACATGTGGACCGAGGCGATGGGCGGCATGACGCCGCTGGAGGCCCTGCGCACCGCGACCATCAACGGTGCGCATTACCTGGGCATGGACCGCGACATCGGCTCGCTGGAACCCGGCAAGCTGGCCGACCTGGTGGTGCTGGACGGCAACCCGCTGGCCGACATCCGGCAGAGCGACACGGTGCACCAGGTGATGCTCAACGGCCGCCTGTACGCGCTGCCGCGCATGGACGAGGTGGGCGCGCACCCGAAGGCACGCCAGCCGTTCTTCTTCGAAGGCGCGGAGAACGTGGGGATGCCCATCGACGCGACGTTGCGGGATCGGGGCGATGGCGATGCGGCGGATTGAGGAAGGCGAGCCCGGGCGTTCTCTGGCATGGGCGCGCGCGGCGTCGGGGTTGGCGTTGACGTTGGCGCTGGCGATCGCGGTGAACGACGCGGCGGCGGCGCAGCCCTTGCTGGGCGATGGCGCGTCGCATCTGGAGGTCTCATTCGGGCGGCAGCGGGTGCAGGTGGACGCGCATGCGTCGCGGCAGGTGCTGGACGAGTTGGCGATCCGGGTGGATGGTTACCCGCTCACGGTGCCCCGGGCCGCGTTCGCGGGGGTGACGGCGCCGTCGTCGTTCGAGGTCACGCGGCGGGAAGACGGGGTGATGGTGTTGAGGATCGTCGGGCGTGGAGATACGGGGATGGCGTATGCAGTGGAGGTGGTGTTCGACCGTCTGTCTGTGCGGGAACGGCGGGTGGTGGATCCGGTGAGTGGGGTGGTGCGGGAGTCGCTGGGGTTTGGGGTGGCTGAAGTGTTGGATTGAAGTGAGGGGTGCGCGCTTCGCTCGTTTGGACGATCGTGCTTGCGGCAGGTCGGGCCGGGGTCAGAGGGACGAGCGCTTCGCTCTGTTGCGAGTCCGTGCTTGCGGCAGGTCGGGCCGGGACCTGCTCCTCCGT
>FTBV01000430.1_pt1 | contig 34042 bp, 28 predicted proteins | sample 1639281 | NCBI WGS metagenome assembly FTBV01 (sample SAMEA3914864, study PRJEB12502) | metagenome | biome: forest; material: soil | place: USA | collected 2012-03-12 | depth 0.3 m | reverse complement strand
CCCAGCCGCACCTGCGCCAGCACCGCGTGCGCCTCGTCGATCCAGGCGCGGCGGTCCCGCCACACGCGCCAGATGTCCAGCCCGCCCAGCGGGCCGCCGCGGCCGCGCCCCGCCTCGCGCGCCTGGATGGCCAGGCGCACGTTCTCGAGCACGCTGAGCGTGGGGAACAGCTGCGTCAACTGGAACGCGCGGCCCAGGCCCCGGCGCGTGCGCAGGGGCGCGGGCAGCGCCGTGATGTCCTCGCCCTCCAGCAGCACCTGCCCCGAGGTGGCGCGCAGCTGGCCCGACACGAGGTTGAAGTACGTGGTCTTGCCCGCGCCGTTGGGGCCGACGATGGCCGTGAGCGTGCCGGGCTCGAACCGGCAGCTCACGCCATCGACGGCCACGTGGCCCCCGAAGCGGATGGTGAGGTCGCGGGTCTCCAGCATGCGCCGTCAGCAGGTGCCGATCACGTAGTAGTTGTTGCCGGTCTTCTTCAACGTGGTGGTCACGTAGATGTTCCACAGGCCCATGTACTGGCCCGAGCCGTTGGCATACGTGTACCCGTACAGCACGTACGCGCGGCCGGCCGCCACGTGGTCGTAGTTGCTGGCGGTGTAGCAGGTGGCCGCGTTGCCCGTGGTGGTGCCGGTGGCCGGCGACGATGCCGCACCATCCACGCCGCCGCTGTCCTGCGCCTTCACCGTCCACGAGTAGGTGGTGCCGGGGGCGAGTCCGGTGTCCGTGTACGTCGTGGCCGTCACCTTCGCGCCATTCACCTTCGCGCCCCCGCGGAACACGTCGTAGCCCGCCGCGCCCGTCACCGCGTTCCATGCCAGGTTCATCGACGTGTTGGTGGCGCCGGACGTGCCCAGGCCCGTGGGCGCGGGCAGGCCGCCGCCGCCCCCGCCGCCCCCCGTGCCGCTGCCCAGGCGGTCCACCATCGCCTTCACCGCCGCCATCTGCGGGCCGCTCTTCTTCGCGTAGCTGGCGCTGTCGTAGCCCCACCAGTCCCAGCAGCTGTTGGTGGCCGCATCACTGGTCTGCGGATACAGCACGACGATGTGGTTGGTGTCGGCCCAGCGGTTGTAGCCGGTGTTCTTCACGTACTGCGTGCCCACGTCCGCCGTGTTCTGGTGGCAGCCGTGGAAGACGACGTGCAGCTTGCAGGTGGCCCCGCCCGCGCAGTCCGCCGGCACGTACACCCAGCCCGTGGCGGCCATGCCGTGGCCGCTGACGAACGCGGTCTGGTCGAACTCGGTGAACGTGCCCGACAGCGTGCCGTTGTTGCGCGCGTTGAGCGTGCCGTACAGCTGCTGCAGGATGGCGCCCGCCAGGTCCACGCCGCAGTTGTTGATGTAGGGCGACTGCGTGCTGCTGCAGCTGCTGCCGTAGTCGTCGGTGATCATCGCGTGGCCCGACGCCACCGTCTTGTTGTAGACGATGTTGGCCGCGGGCAGGAAGCTCGTGTAGTACGTCTGCAGGTCGTTCATCACGGCCTGCACCACCGTCTGGTCGTTGGTGCCCGAGTACAGGTACACCTTCGAGCCCGCCAGGTTGGCCACGGGGTCGATCGAGCCGGCGCTGGCCCAGCTCTTCGTCGTGCTCACCAGCGTGGGCACATTGGTGCTGCCGCTGTGCGTCATGCACGGGCCCGTGGCGGTGACGATGGAATTCTGCGCGCAATAGAACGGCCCGCCCGCCACGATGCCCGCGCCCTTGGCGAACGTGGCCGAGAACGCCACGTGCACCTGCACGGCCATGAAGCCGCCGGAGGACAGGCCCGACACGGTGGCCTGCGACTTGTCCAGCACGAGCTGGGGCAGGGGCGCCCCGGCCGCCTGCGCCCCCGACGGGGCCACCAGCGTGGCCGTCCCAACGACCGCGCATGCGGCGGCCCGCGCCGCGGTCCCCCGCAACGCCTTCTGCAACGAAATCATCGGCTGTCTCCTGGAAGTGGATGCGTCCGTGACGTGCCTTGTCGCTCCGACTGCCTTCTTCCTCCCGCGACCCCCTGATCAGCGGTGGTTCCGGATGGGGACGCTCATCTCATCCGGCTTGATCTCGCGCACCAGCTCCGGCACGCCCCAGGCGAACGCGGGGTCCACCTTGATGCGGAAGTGGTACATCGACTGCATCGCCTGGTGGTCCTCCTTGCGGAAGGTCATCCGGCCCTTCGGGGTGTCGAAGCTCATGCCTTCCATCGTGGCGATGAGCTTGTTCGTGTCGACGTCGCCCTTGGTCTTCTTCAGCGCCTCCACGATGGCGATGGCGGCCGACATGCCACCCGCCGTGAAGAAGTCGGGCGGCGACTTGAACTGCTTGTAGTGGTTGGCCACCAGCCACTCGTTGGCCGGGTTCTTCGGGATGCCGAAGTAGTAGTACGTGGCGCCCTCCATGCCCGGGAACTGCTTGAAGCTGGCCATGGCCGGCAGGATGTTGCCGCCCGTGGCGATCTCGATGCCGTAGCGCTTCAGGTCCAGGTCGGCGATCTTGAAGGGGTTGCCCGCGCCCGCCCACAGCACCCAGATCACCTTGCGGCCCGGCTGGTCCTTCAGCTTGTCGATGATGCGCTGCGCGCCCGCGGTGAAGTCGGTGGTGGTGGTGGGCAGGTATTCCTCGTGCACCACCTTGGCCTTGTGCAGCGATTCCTTGAAGGCCTTCACGCCATCCTTGCCGAACGCGTAGTCCTGCGCCAGCGTGGCGATGACCACGCCCGGCTTGTCCAGCGCCACGGCGTTGGCGATGGCGTCCTGCGAGCTGTTGCGGCCCGTGCGGAAGATGTACTTGTTCCACTTGTCGCCGGTGATGGAATCGGCCACCGCCGGTTCCACCACAAGGATCTTCTTCGCCTCCTCCGCCACCGGCAGCAGCGCCAGCGCCACGCCCGACGACGACGGGCCCACGGCGATGTCGGCGTGGTCGTCCGCGTAGGCCGCGGCCAGCAGGCTCTTGCCCGTGTCGGGCTTGCCCTGGTCGTCCTTCTCGATCACGACGATCTTCCGGCCCGCCACCATCATGGTGCCGCCCGTGGCGTAGTCCAGGCCCATCATGAAGCCGGTCTGCGTCTGCTTGCCGTAGGCCTCCAGCGGGCCCGTCTTGCTGTAGACGTGCGCGATCCGGATCTCGCCCGGCGTGCCGGCCGCCCCCGCGGCGCCCGCGGACACCGGCAGCAACGCGGCGCCGACGGCCGCGCTGGCCGCGATGCCGAGGGCCAGCGAGGCGCGCAACAGCGGACGGCGGGTGGGGTGCTTCAGGCTCATGAGGTCGTCTCCGGAGGGTTCTTGTAGGAAGGTATCCCGTCCCCTGTTCGCAATGCCCGTGCCGGGTGCACGGGAGCGAGGGTTTGTCCGGTGAAACGGCACCGGGCCGGGGCTCGGGAACCCCGATCGTGCACCCGGATGGCGTCCAGCGACAGGCAGTGTCCGGAAAGTCCGACACCCCCGAGACACGCATCGTCCGACCCCGAGACAGTGGCGGTGTCCGGATCGCAGCCAGGGTTACAGCGCGGTACCCCGCTACGATCGACCCCATGCCCGACCTTGCCTTCACCCCGCTGCCCGACACCCCCGCCGCGCTCCTCGGCGAATCCCCGTTCTGGCATCCCACCGAGGCCGCGCTGTACTGGTGCGACATCCCCGGCCGGGCGCTGCATCGCCACCACCCCGCCACCAACACGCACCGCGAGTGGCACTTCGACGTCGAGCCCGCATCGGTCGCCCCGCTGGCCGGCGGCGGCCTGCTGCTGGCCATGCGCGACGGCCTGCACCGCTTCGACCCCGCCACGGGCCGCCGCACGCCGCTGCACGCGCCGCCCTACGACCCGGCGGACCAGCGCTTCAACGACGGCAAGGCCGACCCGCTGGGCCGCTTCTGGGTGGGCACGATCCACGACCGCCGCGCGCCCGAGGCCGCGCTGTACTGCTGGGACGGCGCGCACAACGGCCTGGCACGCCACGCCGAAGGCCTCACCACCTGCAACGGCCTGGGCTGGAGCCCCGACGGGCGCACGCAGTACTGGTCGGACACCAAGGCCCACACCATCTACGCCGCCGACCGCCAGCCGGGCGACGGCGCGCTGGCCGCGCCACGCGTGTTCGCACGCTTCGACCCCAAGCCCGACAGCGGCGCGCTGGCCGGCTACGGCGGCCGGCCCGACGGGGCCGCGGTGGACAGCGAGGGCGCGTACTGGGTGGCGATGTTCGAGGGCCAGCGCCTGCTGCGTCTGGCCGGCGACGACGGCCGCGTGCTGCAGGACATCCCCCTGCCCGTGCGCTGCGCGACCATGCCGTGCTTCGGCGGCGCGGACCTGAAGACGCTGTTCGTCACCACCGCGCGCGACAAGCGGCCCGACGACGAACTCGCGGCGCAGCCGTGGGCGGGCCGGGTGCTGTGCGCCCGCGTGGAGGTGCCGGGGCTGCCGGTGAATTTCGCGGTCTGACGCGGCGATCGTCGCGAGGCCCCCGGGCCTCGTCCGTCACTTGCCAGCCGACGACGAGGGCGACGCCCGCCCGGCGACCGGCACGCGCACGATCACCGTCGTCCCCCGCCCCTCGGACGACTCCAGCGCGAAGGTGCCCCCCAGCGACTCCACGCGCTCCTTCATCCCCAGCAGCCCCCAGCTGGGCCGCGTCGCGGGAAACGTGCCGTCGGCCGCCACGGCGAAGCCGACGCCGTCGTCCTCGATCGTCATGCGCAGCTCGTCGCGGCCGCACTCCAGCGCGATGTTCACCTCGGCGGCCCGCGCATGCTTCGAGACGTTGTTCAACGCCTCCTGCGCCACGCGGAAGATGGCCGCCTCCAGCGGCATCGGCAGGCGCGCCCGGTCGAAGCCGCGCGACAGCAGGTCCACCTTCACGCCCGACAGCTGCGACCACGTGTCGACGTAGGCGGCCAGCCCCTCGGCCAGGCCCACGTCCTCCAGGCCCGTGGGGCGCAGCTCGAAGACGATGCGGTCCAGGTCCGCGTCCACGTCCTTCAGCAGGCGCTCCACCCGCCCCAGGGCCTCGTCGCGGCGCCGGCTGCGGTCCGCGGGGTCCTCGCCGGGCTCCGCCTCGCCGCACAGGTGCGACACCTGGGAGACGGCCAGCATCACGGCCGTCAACTGCTGGCCCAGCGCGTCATGCAGCTCGCGGGCGATGCGGCGGCGCTCGTCATCCTCCAGGCGCTCGATGCGCGTCAACAGGCGCCGGCGACGCTCCGTGGCCAGCTCCAGCTCGCGCGTGCGGGCCTGCACGCGCTCCTCCAGCAGCTCGCGCGCCGCGCGCTGCTCGTGCACGTCGGTGGCGGCCCCCACCCAGCGCAGCACGCGGCCGTCGGCGTCGCGCATGGGCTCGGCGCGCAGCAAGTGCCAGCGGTACTGGCCGTCCGCTGCGCGCAGGCGACGCTCGCTGGCATAAGGCTGGCCGCTCGCCATCGCGTCGCTCCAGGACGCCTGCACGCGCGGCAGGTCCTCGGGATGCAGCAGGCGCTCCCACGACAGGCCGCCGCTGGACGAGCCCGCCGCGGCGAAGAGGCCGGCCAGGCGCTCGTTGAGCCACTCGATGTGGCCGCGCGGGTCGTTGCTCCACAACAGGTCGGGCACCAGGTTGGCAAACAGCGACAGCCGCGCCTCGCCCTCGCGCGTGGCCGCCTGCGCGCGGGCGCGCTCGACCGCCGACCACGTGCGCTCCGCCACCTCGTCCACCAGGGCGCCGTCGGCGTCCGACCAGGTGCGCGGCTCGCGGTGCTGCACGCCGAACGCCGCCACCCAGCGGCCGTCCTTCACCAGCAGCCGGCAGAGGAAGGCGCGCACGCCCGCCGCCTGGCAGGCCTCGCGCTCGGCGGGCGACAGGCGCGGATCCGCCAGCACGTCGTCCACGCCCAGCGTGCCGCCCTCGCGATGGCACGTCTCCAGCACGCCTTGCGCCAGCAGCCGGTATGGGAACTGCCGGATCGCCGGCACCGTCTCGTCCTGGAACTGCGCGCGCACGACGGAGCCGCCGCCCGCCTCGATCTCCGCGTGCGCGGCGCGGTGCACCGCCAGGTGCCGCCCCAGCTGCACGCAGGCCAGCGTGAGGATGGCCACCGGATCGGACAACGGCGCCAGCGCGTCGCCCAACCGCAGGAGGAAGCGCTGGCGTTCGGCGATGTCGCGCAGCGACCGTTCCGCGCGACGCCGCTCGGTGATGTCGGTCAGCAGCACCGCCACGCGCCCGCCGCCCGCCGCGCCCACGCGGAAGGCCTTGACGTCGAACCAGCGCCCGCGGGCCCTCACCGGCTCGTCCCAGCGGCCCGGCACGCCGGTGCGCGCCACCTCCGCCAGGCGACCGATCCACGCCGGGGCCAGCACGCCCGGCACGTCGCCCAGCCGGCGGCCCACCAGGTCGTCGCGGCCGGCCAGGCGCAGGTACGCCGGGTTGGAGCGCACCTGCCAGCCGTCCACGGGCTGGCCCGCCGCGTCGCGCACGATCTCCACCACGACGAAGCCCTCGTCGATGGCGTCCACGAGCGACCGGTACTCGGCCGCGCCCACGGCCAGGGCGCGCTCCGCGCGGGCGCGTTCCAGCGCCTCCCAGGTGGCGTCGCCCACCGCCTGCAGCAAGGCCAGGTCGGCCGCGGACCATTCGTGCGCCAGGCGGTGGTGCATGAAGAGGATCGCGGCCAGGCCGCCCTGCTTGATCAGCGGCACGTTCACCGCGGCGCCGATCGACAATGCCGCAAAGGCCTCGCGCTGCGCCGCGCTCAGCGACGCGTCGCTCGCCGTGTCCGGCTGCACGACCGGCCGGCCCTGGCGCAGCGCGGCCACCAGCGCGGGGCCGTAGTCCTCGTAGCGGTAGCGGCCCTGCAGGTCGCGCACGCCGTCGACGTAGTTGCGCAGCACCAGCACCGTCGCGCCGTCGCCGCCGTCCTCCGCATACCCCACGCGGCTGGCGCCCAGGCGCTGGCCCACCGAGCGCGCGGCCTCGTGCAGGATGGCCTCCGCGTCGGTCATCGGCCGCAGGCGTTCCTCCAGCTCCAGCAGGAACGTGCGGCGCTCCATCTCGTCGTGCCGCTGCAGGTCGCGCTGCTGCGACTCCACGCTGCGCGTGGTCTCGAGCATCACGATGTGGATGCCGCACACGGCGCCGGCATCGTCGCGCAGCGGGTTGTAGCTGAAGGTGAACCAGGCCGGGCGGGACTGGCCGTCGCGCACCAGCACCGTGGGGAAGGCCTCGCGCGCCACGGGCTCGCCCGTGCGCAGCACCTCGTCCACCAGCGGCCCGGCCTCGTGCCACATGTCGCGCCACAACGTGCGCGCGGGCACCCCCAGCGCCTGCGGCGCCTTGTCCCTGAGGATGGGCAGCGACGCGTCGTTGTGGAAGTGCAGCAGCTCCGGCCCCCACCACACGAACGACGCGAAGCCGCCGCCCAGGCAGGCATCCAGCGCGTGGCGCAGCGCCGCCGGCCAGTGCGCCAGCGGGCCCGCCAGCGCGGTGCCCGACCAGTCGTGCGCGCGGATCTCGCGCGCCATCCGCGAGCCACCCCACGGCCAGCCTGCGCCGCCGCCGGGGCCCACGCCTGGCGTCATGGGCGGCCGCGCCGCGCCGGCACGGTGTCGGCCAGCTCCGGGTAGCGCGCCAGCCGCTCGTACAGCGTGGCCCGCGAGATCTTGAGCAGCCGCGCGGTGGCCACGCGATTGCCGCGGGTGGCGATCAGCGCGTCGCGGATGGCCTCCAGCTCCAGCGACGCGACGCGCTGCGACAGCGTGGGCGCGGCCGGCATCGTGAGCAGCGCGGGGTCCGTGGCGGCGGGGCGCGACAGGAGGCCGTCGCGGGCGGCCGTGGGGGCATGCGCCGGGGCCGGCGTGCCGGCCTGTGCCGATGCCCGCGCAGGCGTCGAGGCCGCGTCCACGGCGATCGGCGCACCGTGCCCGTTCGAGCCGGCGCCGCCCGCCTCGGTCGGCCGCACGGCCTCGAAATGCCGCGCATCCAGCACGGCGTCGTCGCTGAGCAGCAACGCCTGTTCCAGCACGTTGCGCAGCTCGCGGATGTTGCCCGGCCAGCGCTGGCGCGCCAGCCACGACAGCGCGCCGGGGGCCAGGCTGCGCGGCGTCATCGCGCCGCGGCGCACGATGTCCTCGACGAAGGCCTCGGCCAGCGCCGGCAGGTCGTCCAGCCGATCGCGCAGCGGCGGCAGGCGCAGCGGCAGCACGTTCAGCCGGTAGTAGAGGTCGGCGCGGAAGCGGCCGTCGGCCACCATCGCCGCCAGGTCCTGGCTGGTGGCGGCGATCACGCGCACGTCCACGCGCTGGATGCGGTTGGAGCCCAGCGGCTCCACCTCCTGCTCCTGCAGCACGCGCAGCAGCTTGGCCTGCACGGCGAGCGGCATGTCGCCAATCTCGTCCAGGAACAGCGTGCCGCCGTCGGCCAGCTTGAACTTGCCGTCGCGGCCCTTGCGGTCCGCGCCCGTGAAGGCGCCCGGGGCCACGCCGAAGAACTCGGCCTCCAGCAGCGTGTCGGGCACGGCCGCGATGTTGATGCCGATGAACGCGCGGCTGGCGCGCGCGGACGCCGCGTGGATGGCGTGCGCCAGCAGCTCCTTGCCCGTGCCCGTCTCGCCCAGCAGCAGCACCGTGGCGTCGGTGGCGGCCATGCGGCGCGCCTGGCGCTTGACCTCGAACGCGGCCGGCGTGGCGCCCACGTAGCTGGCGATCGTGTACTTGGGGCGGCGCTGCTCGGCCAGCTGCGCGCGCGCATCGTCCAGCTCGCGCTGCAGCCGCGAGAACTTGATCATCAGCGGCTGCATGGTGGTCTCGGGATGGTCCAGCAGCACCAGGCCCAGCGCGCCGATCACCTCGCCCGCGGCGTCGCGCAGCGGCAGGCGGCTGACTAGGAACGTGCCGGCCTTGTTGCTCAGCAGGTCCACCAGCATGGGCTGGCCCGTCTCGATCACGGCCGCCATCTGCGTGTTGGGCACCACCTCCTCCACGCGCCGGCCGACGAAATCGGCCGCGGTGTCGAAGCCCAGCGCGGGCAGGAAGCGCTTGTAGCCTTCGCTGATCCACACGATGCGGTGCGCGCGGTCGACCACCATCAGGCCCAGCGCGTCACGGGCCAGCACGTCGAACATCGACCGGGCGGCCAGCTGCAGGACGCCGTCGGCGTCGGTGGGCAGCGCGGGGGCGGTGGTGGGGGCGAGGGTCAGGTCCGTCATGAGGGTCGCCGGAAGGGCGGGTCGCGTCGGGAAGTGTAGGGGCCCGCGCGCCGGGCGGGAGGCGTATAAAGCCGGAGGACCCTCATTCCCGGGAGGCCACCCCCCATGACCCTCGCCCCCGACCCCAGCCCCGCCTCCGCCACCGGCCACGTGCGGTTGAACCCGGCCGGCGCTTCGGGCATCGCCCGCGTCGAGATCGCCAACCCCGGCAAGCTCAACGCCATGAGCCTCGCGATGTGGGACGAGCTGCGCGCCGTCTTCGAGCAGGTGCAGGCCGCCGCGCTGGCCGCCGACGGCGCGCCCGAGGGGGCGCCCGGCACGGCCCCGCGCGTCGTCGTCATCGCAGGCGCGGCCGGCGATTTCGTGGCCGGCGGCGACATCGAGGAATTCCCCCGCTTCCGCTTCGACCCCGCCCAGCTGGCCCGCTTCCACGAGGACGTGGTGGCGCCCGCCCTGCGCGCCGTGGCCGACTGCGACGTGCCGGTCATCGCCTGCATCGAGGGCGCCTGCGTGGGCGGCGGGCTGGAGATCGCGGCCTGCTGCGACCTGCGCCTCTGTTCGTCCGAAGCCCGCTTCGGCGTGCCCATCGCCCGCCTGGGCTTCCCGATGGCGCCTGCCGAGGTGGAGATCGTCTCGCGCGCCATCGGCGCCACGCTGCTGCGCGAGCTGCTGATCGAGGCCCGCCTGCTGGACGCCGCCGAGGCCGAACGCCGCGGCATCGTCACCCGCGTGCTGCCGTCGTCGGGCGCGCTGGCGGCCGAGGTGGACCGGGTGGCCACCTCCATCGCGTCACTCTCACCGCAGGCGATGCGCCTGAACAAGCGCGTGCTGCGCGAGTTCGCCGGCTGGGCCGACCGCCCCGCGGGCCCGCGCGACGCGCACTTCGCGTACGCGGACACGCACGAGCACCGCGAGGGCCTGAACGCCTTCCTCGAGAAGCGGCCGGCCCGGTTCTGACGAGACGAGCGGCTCGCGGCGACGCGAACGCCTGAGCGCCCCGTCGCCGCGGCGCGCGGGTCGACAATCGCCCCACCCTTCGCCCGACGCGAGCCCTCCCGCCATGCCGAGCCTTCCGGACGCCAACCTCTTCAGCGCCCTGCGCGCCGCCTTCCCGCCCGACCGCACCGCGATCGCCATCGAGACGGCCGACGCCCCCGGCACCCACGCCGACGCGGGCATCGCCACCTTCGAGCCGCTGCGCTACACCTGGGACGACCTGGATCGCGCCACCGCGCGCCTGGCCAACCTGTTCACCAACCTCGAGCTGAAGCCCGGCGCCCGCGTGGCGCTGCACGTGGACAAGTCGGTCGAGGCCGCGATGCTGTACCTGGCCGTGCTGCGCGCGGGCCTGGTGGCGCTGCCGCTGAACAACGCCTACCGCGCCGAGGAGCTGGCCTACTTCATCGCCAACGCCGAGCCCGCGCTGGTGGTGTGCGCGGAACGCAACTTCCCGTGGGTCAGCAAGCTGGCCTTCCAGGCCGGCGTGCGCCACGTTTTTTCGCTGGACGACGACCGCCGCGGCAGCCTGCTGGACCGGGCCGCGCTGATGCCCGACACGCACGAGCCCGTGCCGCGCGCGGAAGGCGACCTGGCCGCCATCGTCTACACCAGCGGCACCACCGGCCGCAGCAAGGGCGCGATGCTGACGCACGGCAACCTGCTGTCCAACGCCCGGGTGCTGCACACCGCCTGGGGCTGGCGCGACGGCACGCACGCCAGCGCGGGCGATCCCGACCGCGGCCGCGACGTGCTGATCCACGCGCTGCCCATCTTCCACGTGCACGGCCTGTTCGTGGCGCTGCACGGCGCGCTGCTGGCCGGCGCGCGCATGCTGTGGTTCCACCGCTTCGACCCGGCCGCCACCATCGCCCGCCTGCCCGAGGCCAGCGTGTTCATGGGCGTGCCCACGCTGTACGTGCGCATGCTGGGCCTGTCGTCGCTCACCCCCGCGGCCTGCGCGCGCATGCGGTTGTTCGTCAGCGGCTCGGCGCCGCTGCTGGCCGACACCTTCGCCACCTGGCGCGAGCGCACGGGCCACACGATCCTCGAGCGCTACGGCATGAGCGAGACGGTGATGCTCACCTCCAACCCCTACCGCGCCGAGGACGGCCCGCGCAAGGGCGGCACCGTGGGCCGCGCGCTGCCAGGCGTGGGCGTGCGCGTGGCCAGCGACGAGGCCGCCACGCGTGATACCCCCCTGGGTACCGACGAGATCGGCGGCATCCAGGTGCGCGGGCCCAACGTGTTCCTGGGCTACTGGCGCATGCCCGAGAAGACGCGCGACGAGTTCACCGCCGACGGGTGGTTCCGCACCGGCGACGTGGGCCGCATCGACGCCGACGGCTACGTCACCATCGTCGGCCGCAGCAAGGACCTGGTGATCACGGGTGGCTACAACGTGTACCCCGCGGAGATCGAGGGCTACCTCAACGACCTGCCCGGCGTGGCCGAGTCGGCGGTGGTGGGCGTGCCGCATCCCGACTTCGGCGAAGGCGTGGTGGCGCTGGTGGTGCCGCGCGCGGGCGCGACGCTGGATCCCGCGGCGCTGCTGGCGTCGCTGAAGGCGGGCATCGCGGGCTTCAAGGTGCCCAAGCACCTGCGCATCGTGGACGCGCTGCCGCGCAACGCGATGGGCAAGGTGCAGAAGCAGGCGCTGCGCGACGCCCTGGCGGGGCTGTTCCGTTGACCGCCGCGATGGCTCCCGAATCGCCGCCGTCCTGCAACACGGCCTGCCCGCGCTGCGGCGCCGCCTTCCACTGCGGCGTGGCCGATGCCACCCCGTGCGCGTGCACGCAGGCGCGCCTGGACGACGGCCAGCGCGCACGGCTGGCCGCGCGCTTCACCGGCTGCCTGTGCGGCGCGTGCCTGCGCGCCATCGCGGCCGGGGATCCCGCATGACCGCGCCCGGGCACGCGCCGCTGGCCCGCGTGCAGGCCCTCACCCTGGACCTGGACGACACCCTCTGGCCCGTGCGACCCACGCTCGTGGCCGCGGAGCAGGTGTTGAACGACTGGCTGCACGTGCATGCCCCTCGCACCGCGGCCGCGGTGGGCCCGCGCGAGATGCTGGCCCTTCGCGCCGACGTGGCGCGGGCGCATCCGGAGTGGGTGCACGACCTGTCCGCCATCCGCCTGGAGACCATCCGCCGCGCGCTGCGCTCGCAGGGCGACGACCCGCTGCTGGCCGAGCCCGCGTTCGAGACGTTCTTCGAGGCGCGCCATCGGGTGGTGCTGTACGACGACGTGCGCCCCGCGCTGGAACGCCTGGCCGCGCGCTACCGGCTGGTGGCGGTGAGCAACGGCAACGCGGAGCTGGCCCGCATCGGGCTGGACCACTACTTCGCGGGCTCGGTCAGCGCTCGCCTGCACGGCGTGCCCAAGCCCGCGGCGTCCATCTTCCACGCGGCCTGCGCCACGCTGCACACGCCGCATGACCGCGTGCTGCACCTGGGCGACGACCTGCAGCTGGACGTGGCCGCGGCGCTGGCCGCCGGCCTGCAGAGCGGCTGGATCCACCGCGAGGACAGCGTGATGCCGGAGGAGGCGCTGCGCTCGCCCCTGCATGCGGGCGCGCATCGGTGGGAACTGCTGTCGGCCGTGGCCGACGCATTGGGGTGTTAGGCCCTATTCCTCGTCGCGCTGGCCGGTGGCCTCGTCCTGCGCCGGCGGCTGCTGCCCCGGCTGCGCCTGCTGCGGGATGGCCTGCAGCGTGCGCGGCTGGATCATCGGCTGGCCATTGGGCAGGCGCATGGCGCCCGGCGCCGGACGCATCGCGCCGGGCTGCTGCGGCACCCCGTTGGGGCCGAAGTTGCGCTGGGGCGCGGGCGGCGAGTTGGGCTGCTGCGGCAGCGCGCTGGGCAGCGTGCCGGTGGCCGCGGCCAGGGGCAGCGGCAGCTCCAGCGTGAACGATGCGGGCCCGCCGCGCGGGCCGAACTGCGCGCCGCGGCGCGACACGGCCAGCAGCACCGTGTCGCCTTCCACCACCGAGCCGACCTGCCAGGGCTTGGGCGGCTGGCCGTCGATGGACACGAGCGCGATGCCATCGGAGCCTTCGGCGATGACGCCCTGCAGCGAGAAGCGTTCGCTTTCCGCCGGCGCGGCCGCGGGCTCGTCCGCCTGCGGCAGCGGGCCGAACAGGCGCGTCATCGGCGTGTTGGCCGCGACCAGCCGCCCGGGCAGGCGCGCCTCCACGGGCAACGGGCGCGTGGCCGCGAAGATGCGCAATCCCCAGAAGACGGCGGTAGCCGCCACCAGGGCCCACACGAAAAAGCCGGTCCAGCGGGAACTCATGCGCGGATTATGATTCAAGGCTGTTGAGCGGCGCACATTCCCACCTCGGGTTTGCCCTCAAGCAACACGCTGGTGCGCCGCCCCGAACTTGACCTCGAACCTTCTTCACGGAATCGACATGACCGCTGCTCGCCGGCCCCATGGCCTCGCCCGCTCCGCCCTGGCCCGACGGGCCGCGCGCGGTTTCACGCTGCTCGAGCTGATGGTCGTCGTCGTGATCATCGGCGTGCTGGCCGCGCTCATCGCGCCCGCCGTGCTCGACCGCGCGGCCGACGCCAAGGTCACCGCCGCCAAGACGGACATCAGCAACCTGATGCAGGCGCTGAAGCTGTACAAGCTGGACAACGGCCGCTTCCCCACCAGCGAGCAGGGCCTGGACGCGCTGATCCACCGCCCGTCCGTGGGCACGCCGCCGCCCAACTGGAAGCCGTACGTCGAGAAGCTGCCCAACGACCCGTGGGGCAAGGCCTACCAATACGTGAGCCCGGGCGCGCACGGCGACGTGGACGTGTTCAGCTTCGGCGCCGACGGGCAACCCGGTGGCGAAGGCCACGACGCCGACATCGGCTCCTGGGAATGACGCCATGGCCGGCGGCGCATCCGCCGTCGCGCCCACGTCCGCACCCGCGTCCCCACTGATCTCCCGAGGCCCCCCGATGCGCCGACCGGCCGGCTTCACGCTGCTGGAGCTGATGGTCGTCATGGTGATCATCGCCCTGGCCACCGGACTGATGACGCTCGTGCTGCGCGATTCGTCGGCCGACAAGCTCGAGCAGGAAGGCGTGCGCCTGTCCGCGCTGCTGGAAAGCGCGCGGGCGCAATCGCGCATCGCCGGCGCCGAGGTGCGCTGGGAGCTGCCGGCGCCGCCCGAGGGGGGCTTCCGCTTCGTCGGCCTGCCCGCCAATGCCACCACGGCGCTGCCGCACGCGTTCCTGGACGCGGACACGCAGGCGCAGATCGTGGGCGCCAACGCGGTGCCCCTGGGCCCCGAGCCGCTGATCGGCCCGCAGCGCATCCTGCTCAAGCTGAACGACAAGGAACTCACCATCGGCACCGATGGCATCGCGCCGTTCGGCATCCTCGCGCCGGAGCAGGCGCCCGACAACGGGGCGGCGACGCGATGACGCGCCCGCGCGGCTTCACGCTGATCGAGGTGCTGGTGGCCGTGGCCATCGTCGCCATCGTGCTGGCCGCCGGCAGCCGCGCGGGCGGCACCGTGCTGGCCAACGCGCAGCGCCTGCAGGACGTCACGTTCGCGCAGTGGTGCGCCGACAACCAGCTTACCGAGATGAAGCTCACGCACGACTTCCCCAACGAGGGCGTGCAGAACTTCGGGTGCCACCAGTTCAACCAGGACATGCAGGGCACGCTGAAGGTGCAGGGCACGCCCAACCCCAGCTTCCGCCGCGTGGACGCTGTGGTGGCCGACATGGACGGCCACCCCCTGCTCACGGTGTCCACCGTGATGTCGCGGTACTAGAGGCGCCACGCGATGACCCGCCTACCCCACCCCGTATCCCGCCGCCGCCCGGCCGCGCAGGCGCGCCGCGCCGCCGGCTTCACGCTGGTGGAGGTGATGATCGCGATGGTGATCATGGCCGTGCTGGCCGGCATGGCCTGGCGCGGCGTGGATTCGCTGATGCGGCTGAAGGCGGGCGCGCAGGCCACCACCGACCGCACGCTCAAGCTCACGGCGGGCATGTCGCAGTTCGAGTACGACCTGTCGATGCTGACGGACACGGGGGCGATGTCGTCGCTGTCGTTCGACGGCGCCAACCTGCGCGTCACGCGCCGCCATCCCGACGGCGTGCAGCTGGTGATGTGGACGCTGCAGGACAACCAGTGGCAGCGCTGGGCCAGCCCGCCCGTCACCCACGTGGCCGACCTGCAGGACTACTGGCTGCGCAGCCAGCAGTGGACCGCGGTGCAGCCGCAGGCCGTGCCGGTGCTGCAGCAGGTGACGCAGTTCCAGGTGTACCTGTACCGCGGCAATGGCTGGAGCAATGCGCAGTCCAGCAACGACGTGACGCAGGTGCCGGCCAATGGCGGCGCCGTGGTCCCGCCGGCGACGGCGGCGTCGGGCGGCGCCCCGGTGGGCGGCACGCCAGCCAGTGGCACGCCGAAGTCCGGGTTTCCCGTCGGTGATGGCGACGGTGGCAACCTCGGCGTCGCCGACATCGGCGGCGGCACCACCGTTGCCAGCATCGGCGCGCAGCAGCAGCAACGCACCCGCACCATCCAGGTCGCCCCCACCGGCATCCGCATCGTGCTCACGCTGCCCGGCGGCGACATCACGCGCGAGAAGATCCTGCCCCCTGCGGGCGCGCAGGCGGCGGGCGCGTCATGACGCACGCGACCGCGCGCAGGCACGCCCGCTCTGGTGCCCGCCCCCGTGCCCGTGCGCGCGCCCGTCCGCAGCGCGGCGCCGCGCTGCTGCTGGCCATGCTGATCCTCACCATCGTGGCCACGCTCGCCTCGGCCATGGTGTGGCAGCAGTGGCGCGGCATCGAGGTGGAATCGGCGGAGCGCACGCGCGCGCAGGGCGTGTGGCTGCTGCACGGCGCGCTCGACTGGGCTCGGCTCATCCTGCGCGAGGACGCGCGCAACGGCGGCCCCGACCACCTGGGCGAGCCCTGGGCCACGCCGCTGGCGCCCACGCGCCTGTCCACGTTCCTCGCCAACGACCCCAACAACACGCAGGCGCAGGAGGGCGATCCGGAGGCCTTCATGTCCGGCGCCATCGTGGACGCGCAATCGCGCTGGAACCTCACCAACCTGGTGAGCGACGACGAGGACCAGGCCAAGAAGGACCTGGCCGCGCTGCAGCGCCTGTGCACGGCGCTGAGCCTGCCGTCCGGCACCGCGGAGCGCATCGCGCAGAACTTCCGCCTCAGCAACGCCGCGCTGGACGCGCTGGACCCGACGTCGCCCGAGGACAAGGCCGGGCGCAACGCGGTGCTGATGCCGCAGCGCGTGGACCAGCTGGCGTGGTACGGCATCGAGCCGCAGATCATCGCGACGCTGGAGCCCTACGTGGACATCCTGCCGCTGCGCACGCCCGTCAACGCCAACACGGCGCCGGCGCCGGTGCTGATGGCCGCGGTGGCGGGCCTGGACCGCGGCACCGCGGAGCGCATGGTGCAGCAGCGCCAGGGCAAGCCGTTCAACGCGCTCCAGGACGTCCAGGCCGCCATGCCGGCCGGCGTCACGGCGGACCAGGCGTCCATCTCGTTCAACTCGTCGTTCTTCGAAGTGACGGGCCAGCTGCGCTACGAGCAGCACGTGCTGCGCGAGCGCACGCTGGTGCAGCGACGCGGGCTGGACGTGAACATCCTGCGCAGCGAGCGCCTGCCCCCGGTGGAAGAGAAGTGATGCCGGGCTCGGTGTTTTCCCCCGGCGGCCACCCCGGGCGCGCCCGAGCCGGGCGCGCCTCCCGCACAGGCCACAATACGCGCCGGTCGCCCCGCCACCCGGCGTCGGCGCCCGCACAACAGACCAACCCATGTCGACGCTGATCCTCCTGCTCCCGCCGCAGCCGCGTCTCACCGCCACGCCCGGCGACCAGCACGCCGCGCCGGCGGAGATCGACTTCGTGCACAGCGTCGACGGCGTGCGCGTCACGCAGCACGGCCGCGCCTTGCCCGAGGCCCTGCCGTCCGCGGCGCAGGCCGTCGCGGTGATCCCGCCCGGCGACGTCTCGTTCCAGCGCCTCGTGGTGCCCAAGGCGCCCGCTGCGCGGCTGCGCGCGGCGCTGTCCGGCATGCTCGAGGAGGCGCTGCTGGAAGACGAGCTGGACGTCCACCTGGCGCTGGCGCCCGATGCCAAGGCCGGCGAGCCCGCGTGGGTGGCCGCCGTCAACCGCCCGTGGCTGAAGGCGCAGCTGGACGCGCTGGACGCCGCCGGCCTGCCGCTGGAGCGCGTGGTGCCGGCCTGGTGGCCGGAGGATTCGCCCGCGGGCCACGTGTTCCGCAGCAACGGCGAGCTGCAGCTGGCCTGGCGCGACGCGCAGGGCGTGGTGGTGGTGCCGCTGGCCAGCGAGCTGGCGCGTGCCCTGGTGCCGGCCATGCCCGCCGAGGGCGAGGCCCCCGCGCGCTGGTCCGCCACGCCGGATGCCGCCGGCGCCGCGAGCGAGTTCGCCGGCGTGCCGGTGGCCGCCGTGGCCGAGGGCGAGCAGGCCCTGCTGGCCGCGCGCTCCGGCTGGAACCTGCGCCAGTTCGACCTGGCGCAGCAGCGCCGCGGCGTGAAGCTGGTGCGCGACGCGGCCGCCAGGTTCCTGTTCGACCCGGCCTGGCGCGCCACCCGCGTGGGCGTGGCCGTGCTGCTGGGCCTGCAGCTGGTCGGCCTGAACGTGCGCGCGTGGCAGGAGCAGCACGCCATCAACGTGAAGAAGGCGGCGCTGGCCGCCGACCTCACGGCCACGTTCCCTACCGTCAAGACCGTGTACGACGCCCCCGCGCAGGCGGCCAAGGAGATCGACACGCTGCGCGCCGCGGCCGGCATCCCCGGCGAGGCCGACCTGGAGACGCTGCTGCAGGCCGCCGAATCCGCGTGGCCGCCCGGCCGCCCGCCCGTGGAGGCGCTGAAGTACGAGACGGGCCGCCTGGGCGTGTCGTCGGCCGGCTGGCAGCCGAACGAGATCGACCAGTTCCGCAGCCAGCTGCGGGCTTCCGGCGTGGACGTCGAGGACGACCGTCGCGGCAAGCTGGTGCTGTCGCCGCTGCGCGGCGGCGCGCCCGCGGCGAACACCGCCGCCGGCACCGGCGCCACCCCGCCCCGCGCGCCCGCCTTCGGCACCGTGCCCACGGGCACCGCCGCCAACGACGCCGAGCGCGCGGCCGCCAATGCCGCCGCCGTGGCCCCCCCGCCCGGCCACAGGAACATGCCGCCGCCCTCCCCGCGCCATCCGCCCATGACCGCCCGGAATCCCGCCGCCCGATGAGCGCCCTGCCCCCCTCCCATCGCGGCCTGACGCCCCCGCCGCCCCCCGGCCTGAAGGCGCTGCTGCTGCAGCGCTGGAACGCGTTCAACGACCGCGAGCGCGTCATCGTGGCCACCGGCGCGCTGCTGCTGGCGGTGCTGGTGGTGTGGCTGATCGCCGTGCGCCCGGCGCTGCGCTCCCTGGCCGCCGCCCCCGCGCAGCGCGCCGCGGTGGACTTGCAGACGCTGCGCATGCACGCCATCACGGGCGAGGCCGCCGACCTGCGCAAGGTGGCCCCCGTGCCGCAGGGCCAGGCCGAGCAGGTGCTCAAGAGCGCCACCGACCAGCTGGGCGCCAAGGCCAAGCTGGGCATCCAGGGCGACCATGCCACGTTGACGATCACGGGCGCGTCGGGCGAGGACCTGCGCCAATGGCTGGTGCAGGCCCGCGGCGGCGCGCGCGTGCGCCCGCTGGAGCTCACGCTGGCGCGTGCGCCCGCGGCGGCCGACGGCAAGGAATCCGGCGTCACCACCTACAACGGCACGCTGGTCGTGTCCTTCGGCTCGCAGCCATGACGCGCACGCGGCGCCCGGCCCGCATCCCGCCCCGCTCGTCCGCGCTGCGCGCGGCGGCGCCCGAGGCCGCGCTGCGCGAATCGCGCCGCCTGCGGCGCTGGGCCTGGGCGGGCGTGGCCTGCGGCGTGGCCGTGGGCGGCGTGGCCGCGCTGCCGGCCAGCCTGCTGGTCAACGCCGTGGCCGCCGCCACCGAAGACCGCGTCGTGCTGGCCGATGCCACCGGCTCGCTGTGGAACGGCAGCGCGCTGGCCGTGCTCACCGGCGGCCCCGGCAGCCGCGACGCCTCGGTGCTGCCGTCGCGCATCACGTGGCGCATCCGCCCGCGCTGGAACGGCATCGCGCTGCACCTGCAGCAGGATTGCTGCATCGGCCAGGGCATCGACCTCACGGCCCGCGCCCACTTGTCCGGCGCGCGCATCGACGTGGCCGACGCGCCGGGCGACGGCGTGCTGGCGCAGTGGCCCGCGGGCTGGCTCGAGGGCCTGGGCTCGCTGTGGAAGACCGTGCGCCCCGGCGGCCTGCTGCGCCTGGGCAGCCACCAGCTGGCCTTCGTGCACGAGCGCGACGGCTGGCGCATCGCCGGCGAGGCGCGGCTGGAGATCCGCCAGGCCTCGGCGCGCCTCACCACGCTCGACACGCTGGGCAGCTACCAGCTCACCCTCACCGGCGCGCCGGCCTCCGACGACGCGGGCGGCTATCCCGGCGCCGGTGCCGGCGTGGCGGGCAGCCCGGGCGCTGGCCTCGCCACCCCTCGCACGGCCACGCCGTCACGCCAGGCCCACCTGGTGCTCTCCACGCTCGACGGCGCGCTGATCCTGGACGGATCGGGCGACGTCGGCCCCTCGGGCGCGCGCTTCCGCGGCCAGGCGCGCGCAGCGCCCGGCGCGGAGGACGCGCTGGCCAACCTGCTCAACATCATCGGACGCCGCAGCGGTGCGACGTCGCTCATCTCGATCGGGTGATCCCATCATGGAACTGTTCCAATCCACGCCTTTCCGGGCGAACGCCCTGGCCCTGCTGGTGGCCTCGGCCACCGGCCTCGCCGGCCCGCTCGCGCAGGCGGCCCCGCGTGCCGCGCAGCCCGTGCCGCCCGCCGTGAAGGTGGCGCCCGTGGCGGTGCCCGCCGGCGACGACGGCGAGGACGCCGCGGTGCTGGCCCCGGCGCGCGGCAAGCGCGGCACGGTGACGCTGAACTTCGTCAACGCCGACATCGAGGCCGTCTCGCGCGCCATCGGCACGATGCTGGGCCGCGAGATGCTGGTGGACCCGCGCGTGAAGGGCACCATCACCGTCTACAGCGACAAGCCGCAGCCGATCTGGCAGGCCTACCGCAACTACCTGGCCGCGCTGCGCGGCCTCGGGTTCACGGTTGTGGACTCGGGCGGCCTGCTGAAGGTGGTGCCGGAGGCCGACGCCAAGCTGCAGTCGTCCGTCGTGGCCGTGGGCGCCCCGCGCCAGACCGGCGACCAGGTGCTCACGCAGATCTTCCACCTGAACTACGAGAACCCCAACAACCTGGTGGCGGTGCTGCGCCCGCTGATCACGGCCAACAACACGATCAACGCGAGCCCGGGCACCAACTCGCTGATCATCACCGACTACGCCGACAACCTGCAGCGCCTGGGCAAGATCATCTCGGCGCTGGACCAGCCCAACGGCGCGGACATGGAGATCGTGCCGCTGAAGCACGCGCTGGCCTCCGACATCGTGCAGGTGGTGCAGCGGCTGCTGGAAGGCGGCGGCACCGTCGCCCCGGGCGTGCCGGGCCAGCAGACGGCCACGTCGGTCATCGCCGAGCCGCGCTCCAACTCGCTCATCGTGCGCGCGTCCAACGGCGGGCGCATGGCCGCCGCGCGCGCCATCATCGAGAAGCTGGACCGCCCGATCGAGGGCGGTGGCCCCGCCGGCAACATCTGGGTGGTGTACCTGAAGAACTCCGACGCCACGCGCATGGCGGAGCTGCTGCGCGCGGCCATCTCCGGCGCGTCCGCCGGCTCGAGCGGCGCCAGCGGCAACAGCAGCTCGACGTCCAGCTCGCCGCTGTCGCAATCGGCCGGCGCGTTCGGCGCGCCCGGCGCCACGGCCAACCAGCCGGGCGGCGGGCTCAACACGGCGCCCAACTCGTCGGGCCAGTCCTCGGCCGCCACCACGCCGGTGTCGGCGTCCGGCCGACCGTCCACCGGCGGGCAGATCCAGGCCGACCCGGCCACCAACTCGCTCATCATCAGCGCGCCCGAGCCGCTGTACCGCCAGCTGCGCTCGGTGATCGACCAGCTGGACGTGCGCCGCGCGCAGATCTACGTCGAGACCCTGATCGTCAAGGTGGACGCCAGCAAGGCGGCGGAATTCGGCGTGCAGTGGCAGGGCCTGTTCAACACCGGCGGCAGCAACAACAGCTTCGTGGGCGGCGGCACCAACTTCGCGGGTTCCAGCAACATCGTCAACCTGTCGCTGGCGGCCGGCGCGGCGGGCAGCTCCACCACCACGGGCACCACGGCCACGGTCACCACGCCCATCCCGAACGGCCTGAACGTGGGGTGGGTGCCCAAGATCAACGGCATCTACACGCTGGCCGCGCTGGCGCACTTCCTCGAGACCAACGTGGGCGGCAACGTGCTGTCCACGCCCAACCTGATCTCGCTGGACAACGAGGAGGCCAAGATCGTCGTGGGCTCCAACATCGGCATCCCCACGGGCTCGTACAGCAGCTCGCAGTCCAGCGGCACGATCAACCCGTTCCAGACCTTCGACCGCAAGGACGTCGGCATCACGCTGCGCATCAAGAGCCAGATCGGCGAAGGCGGCACCGTGCGGATGACGATCTTCCAGGAGAACTCGTCGGTGGGCGCCAACACGCCCTACGGCCCCAACACGGACAAGAGCTCCATCGAGACCAACGTGGTGGTGGACGACGGCCAGCTGATGGTGCTGGGCGGCCTGATCAAGGACGAGTACACCGACGAGGTGGACGGCGTGCCGCTGCTCTCCAGCATCCCGATCCTGGGCAACCTGTTCAAGAACCAGACCCGCAACCGCACCAAGAGCAACCTGATGGTGTTCCTGCGGCCCATCGTGATCCGCACGCAGGCCGACGCCGATCGCCTCTCGGTCAGCCGCTACGACCAGATCCGCGCCGAGCAGGCCCAGAAGCAGCCGCCCGACAGCAAGGTGCTGAACAGCATCAACGAGGCCCCGATCCTGCCGCAGGTGGCGCCCAATGGCCGGTTCGACAAGCAGGTGCCCGTCGTGCCGTCCGGGGATGTGAAGTAAATCGGGGTCAGGTCTCCGACCTGACCCTTCATTGGAAGATCGCTCATGGGCTCCCGCCACCCCCTCCCCTACGCCTGGGCCAAGGCCAACACGATGCTGATCGAGGACGACGGGCGGCAGAAGGTGCTGCACGTCGCCGACACCACGCCACGCAGCGCGCTGGCCGAGGTGCTGCGCCTGCACCAGGTGGACGGCATCGAGCGCCACGCCACGCCGCCGCTGGCGTCGCGCATCGCGGAGGCCTACGCCGGCGGCGAGGGCAGTGCCGCGGCCGTGGTGGGCGAGGTGGAGAGCGCGGTGGACCTGTCGCGCATGATGCAGGAGCTGCCCGCAGTGGAGGACCTGCTGGAGGCGGCCAACGACGCGCCGATCATCCGCATGCTCAACGCGCTGCTCACCCAGGCGGCCAAGGACGGCGCCAGCGACATCCACATCGAGCCCTACGAGCGCAGCTCCAGCGTGCGCTTCCGCGTGGACGGCACGCTGCGCGAGGTGGTGCAGCCCAACCGTGCGCTGCACGCCGCGCTGATCTCGCGCCTGAAGATCATGGCGGAGCTGGACATCGCCGAGAAGCGCCTGCCGCAGGACGGCCGCATCTCGCTGCGCATCGGCGGCCGCGCGATCGACGTGCGCGTGTCCACGCTGCCCTCGGCCCACGGCGAACGCGCCGTGCTGCGGCTCTTGGACAAGGGCGAATCCAAGTTCTCGCTCGGCGGCCTGGGCATGACCGGCGAGGTGTACAGCGAGTTCACGCGCCTGGTGCAGCAGCCGCACGGCATCGTGCTGGTCACCGGCCCCACCGGCTCCGGCAAGACCACCACGCTGTACGCGTCGCTGGGCCAGCTGGACACCCGCACCACCAACATCCTGACGGTGGAGGACCCGGTGGAGTACGAGCTGCCGGGCATCGGCCAGACGCAGGTGAACCCGAAGATCGACCTCACGTTCGCCAAGGCCCTGCGCGCCATCCTGCGCCAGGATCCGGACGTCGTGATGATCGGCGAGATCCGCGATTTCGAGACCGCGCAGATCGCCATCCAGGCCTCGCTCACGGGCCACCTGGTGCTGGCCACCGTGCACACCAACGACGCGCCGTCCACCGTGGCGCGCCTGATCGACATGGGCGTGGAGCCCTTCCTGCTGTCGTCCTCGCTGCTGGGCGTGCTGGCCCAGCGCCTGGTGCGCAAGCTGTGCCCCACCTGCAAGCGCCAGGACGGCGAGGGCCGCTGGCACCCCGTGGGCTGCGAGCAGTGCGGCATGACCGGCTACCGCGGCCGCACGGGCGTGTACGAGCTGATGGTGGTGGACGACAAGGTGCAGTCGCTCGTGCATGCGCGCGCGCCCGAGGCCGACATGATCGCGGCGGCGCGCCAGCACGGCATGCGGTCGATGCGGGAGGACGGGGCGCGGCTGGTGGCGGAAGGCATCACGTCGCTCGAAGAAGTGCTTCGCGTGACGAGAGATTGACCCCCACGCTCCCTCCGGTCGCTGCCCCCCGAGGGGGCTCTGGCGACGAACCGGCAAAGCCGGCTCCGTGCCAGGACCTTGGGAATACCTAACATCCACACATGCCAGCTTTCAAGTACGAAGCCCTCGACGCCAACGGCAAGGCCGCCACCGGCATGGTGGAGGCCGAGACGCCCAAGGCCGCGCGCGCCGCGCTACGGCTGCAGGGCCTGGTGCCGATGGCCGTCAACACGGTCGTCGTCACCGAGCGCGGCACCGGCATGCAGCGCGAGATCTTCGCGCGCAAGGCCTTCAGCGCCTCGGGCCTGGCCGTGTGGACGCGCCAGCTGGCAGGCTTGGTGGGCTCGGGCCTGCCGCTGGAACGCGCGCTCACGGCACTGGCCGACGAGGCGGAGGACCCGCGCCAGCGCGACCTGGTGGCGCACCTGCGCAGCGAGGTCAACGGCGGCGCCACGTTCGCGCGCGCGCTGGGTTCCATGCCGCGCGAGTTCGACGACGTCTTCCGCGCCGTCGTGGCCGCGGGCGAGCAGAGCGGCGCGCTGGGCAAGGTGCTGGAGCGCCTGGCCGATGACCTCGAGGAACGCCAGGCCCTGAAGGGCAAGCTCATCGGCGCGATGCTGTACCCGGTGATCGTGTCGATCATCGCGGTGGTGATCGTCGGCTTCCTGGTCACCTACGTGGTGCCGCAGGTGGCCACCGTGTTCGTCAACAGCAAGAAGGCGCTGCCCTTCCTCACGGTGTGCATGCTGGCGCTGAGCGATTTCGTGCGCCACTGGGGCCTGGCCGTGGCGGGCGCGCTGATCCTGTTCGCGGTGGCCTTCGCCTACGCGCTCAAGCGCCCGCTGTTCCGCGAGCGCTTCGATTCCATGGTGCTGCGCCTGCCGCTGGCCGGGCGCCTCGCGCGCGGCTACAACGCGTCGCGCTTCGCCGGCACGCTGGCCATGCTGGCCGGCGCGGGCGTGCCCATCCTGAAGGCGCTGCAGGCCGCGGCCGAGACGCTGTCCAACCAGGCCATGCGCGCGGACGCGATGGACGCGCTGGTGCAGGTGCGCGAAGGCGCGCCGCTCGCCTCCGCGCTCGCGTCGCACAAGCGCTTCCCCGGCCTGCTGGCCATGTTCGCGCGCCTGGGCGAGCAGACGGGCCAGCTGCCCATCATGCTGGACCGCGCCGCCAAGCAGCTCAGCGGCGAGGTGCAGCGCCGCGCCTTCGCGCTGGCCACCTTGCTGGAGCCCCTGCTGATCGTGGGCATGGGCGGCGTCGTCATGCTGATCGTGCTGTCGGTGCTGCTGCCCATCATCCAGCTCAATTCGTTCGCGAAGTGATCCCGCAGGAGTCGTCCATGACCGCCGTCACCATCACCCCGCGCGTCGTCGTCGACAACGCGAAGCCCTTCGTCCTGTTCGGCGGCGTCAACGTGCTCGAGTCCCGCGACCTGGCGCTGCGCAGCGCCGAGGAGTACGTGCGCGTCACGCAGAAGCTGGGCATCCCGTACGTGTTCAAGGGCAGCTACGACAAGGCCAACCGCTCGTCGATCCACTCGTACCGCGGCCCGGGCCTGGAGGAAGGCCTGCGCATCCTCGAGGCCGTGAAGACGACCTTCGGCGTGCCCGTGATCACCGACGTGCACGAGCCCCACCAGGCGGCCCCCGTGGCCGAGGTGGTGGACGTGCTGCAGCTGCCCGCGTTCCTCGCGCGCCAGACCGACCTGGTGGTGGCGCTGGCCAGGACGGGCCGCGTGATCAACATCAAGAAGCCGCAGTTCCTGAGCCCGTCGCAGGTGAAGAACATCGTCGACAAGTTCGTCGAGGCCGGCAACCCGCACGTCATCCTGTGCGACCGCGGCACCTGCTTCGGCTATGACAACCTGGTGGTCGACATGCTGGGCTTCGGCGTGATGAAGAAGGCCTGCGACGACGCGCCGGTGATCTTCGACGTCACCCACGCGCTGCAGCAGCGCGAGGCCGGCGCCAAGGCCTCCGGCGGCCGCCGCGAGCAGGTGGCCGAGCTGGCCCGCGCCGGCATGGCGCTCGGGCTGGCTGGGCTGTTCCTGGAGGCGCACCCCGACCCCGCGCAGGCCAAGTGCGACGGGCCCAGCGCGCTGCCGCTGGACAAGCTAGAGCCGTTCCTGGCGCAGCTGAAGCAGCTGGACGACCTGGTGAAGGGCTTCGCGCCGCTCGACATCCGCTGAGTCGCGAACGTCTGGTGCCAGGCATTACCTGTTACCTCGGCGAGGTAACAGGTAATGCCTGGCACCAGGATACCCCCCGGGGTAAGACCAATCGACGCTCGCGCCCCGCAACGGCGCCCGAACTGGTTCCATAGTGGTTCTCCTATCCCAAACCACCTTGATACCACCGTACGCTATGCGCGTCTGACCCGAAGCCGGCGTCCTCCCCCTGAAGAGTTCGCGCAGTGCCGGCCTCCCGTCGACGCGACCCGGAGCGTGCCGCTTCCAGCGCGCTCCGCCCCTCACGCGTACGGAGACTCCATGCTCGACTCAACCCGTCCCGGGCGGCCCGACACCGCCCCCACCCCAGACCGGGAACCCACCCGGCAACAGCGCCTGGCCCAGCTGGGTGCGCTCGCCGCGGTGGTGGCCGCAGGCCTGGCCCCCGCGGCCGCGCAGGCCGCCAACCCGCCCAACTGCTCGCCGTGGACCGCGTCGATCGCGTACACGGGCGGCGCCATCGTCGTCGACCAGGGCAAGACCTACAAGGCCAACTGGTGGACGCAGGGCGAGGAGCCCATCACCCACAACGGCGGCCCCGGCAGCGGCCAGCCGTGGACCGTGACGACGGGCTGCACGTCGCCGCCGCCGCCTCCCCCGCCGCCCCCGCCTCCTCCCCCGCCGCCGCCTCCGCCTCCGCCGCCTCCTCCCCCGCCGCCGCCCCCCGGCAGCGTGGTGTTCAGCTCGTACAAGGACATCACGGTCAGCATGAACTGGAACACGAACGTCATCTCGACGGCCGTGACCGGCAACCTTTCTCCCGTGCTGTCGGTGATGCCGTCGCACCAGGGCACGCTCACCTGGGCGTTCGCCACGGGCCAGTGCGGATCCGAGAACTGGGGCGGGCTGCAACCCGCGGCGATCGTGTCCGCCAACGTGCAGAACTTCGTCAACGCCGGCAAGAAGTACATCATCTCCACCGGCGGCGCCGCGGGCTCGTTCACCTGCCCCACCGACGCGGGCATGGAGGCGTTCATCAGCCGCTACGCGTCGTCGTCGCTGGCAGGCATCGACTTCGACATCGAGGCCGGCCAGAGCCAGGCGGACATCGACAACCTGGTGGCGCGCGTGAAGACAGCGCAGGGCAAGCACCCCGGCCTGCGCTGGAGCTTCACGCTGGCCACGCTGGGCGGCAACTCGCCGCAGAGCCTCGGCAGCATCGGCGTGACGGTGATGAACTCCATCAAGTCGCACGGCCTGACGAACTACCTCGTCAACCTGATGACGATGGACTACGGCAGCGCGATCCCCAGCAACTGCACGCTGAACGCCAACGGCAAGTGCGACATGGGCAAGAGCGCCAACCAGGCGGCCATCAACCTGCACAACTACTGGGGCGTGCCGTACAGCCAGATCGAGATCACCCCGATGATCGGCGGCAACGACGCGACGGACGAGGTCTTCACGATCGCGGACGTCACGACCGTGGCCAACTTCGTCGCGGCGAACAAGGTCTCGGGCGTGCACTTCTGGTCGCTGGACCGCGACCGCGACTGCGCGCCGGGCTACGCCCAGGCCACCTGCAACTCGTACGGGCAGGCGGGCACCTGGGGGTTCACCAACGCGTTCATCTCCAAGCTGGGGTTGTGATCGGATGACGACGGGATTGCGCTCCGGATACCTCACCCCGTATGTCCGCCCGACGGTGGCCGGCGTGCTCGTGGCGGGCCTCGTGCTCGCGGCGGGGTGCGTCGCCACGGCGGATGGCGGGATGGAATCCGGGACGGCAGTCGCGTCGCGAAACGCGGGGGCGGGTCCTAGCCGGCCCGCGTCCTTCGCCTCCCCGTCGCGGCCCGCCTTCGGCACGTACAAGGACGTCACCGTCCACCGTGCCGACGGCTCGGCCGCCCTCCTCACCGCGCTCGACGGCCCGCCCACCCCCGTGGTGCGCGCGATGCCGGCGGCGCAGACCACGCTCACCTGGGCGTTCGCCACCGGCGAATGCGGGGCCGAGACGTGGGGCGGCGCCACCGCCGCCGATTTCGCCGCGGCCAACGTGCCGATGTTCACCGCGGCGCGCAAGCACTACATCGTCTCCACGGGCGGCGAGGCCGGCCGGTTCACCTGCGCCACCGACGCCGGCTTCGACAGGTTCCTCGCGCGCTACGAATCGCCGTGGCTGGACGGCGTGGACTTCGACATCGAGGCCGGCCAGACGCCGCAGATGATCGACGACCTGGTGGCCCGCGTGGCCCGCGCGCGCGACGCGCACCCGCGCCTGCGCTGGAGCTTCACGCTGGCCACCCTCGGCGGCACGCGCGCGCAATCGCTGGGCGACCCGGGTGTCACCACGATGAAGGCCCTGCGCGCGCACGGCCTGGCCGACGACCCGCGCATCGTCATCAACCTGATGGTCATGGACTACGGCCCGGCCGACCCGGTGTCGTGCGTGGTGGGTGCCGACCAGCAGTGCGACATGGGCGCCTCCGCCGTGAAGGCCGCCGAGCGCCTGCACGACGACTGGGGCGTGCCGTGGGCGCGCATCGAGCTGACGCCGATGATCGGCGGCAACGATTCCCCCGGCAACACGTTCACCGTGCGCGACGTGGACACCGTCTCGGCCTTCGTCCGCGCGAAGGGCCTGGCGGGCGTGCGCTTCTGGTCGCTGGACCGCGACACCGATTGCCCGCCCGCGGCGGCGTCCAACGTGTGCAACACGGTGGGGGGCGTGGGCAACTGGGGCTACGCGACGCGGTTCCTGGCGGCGCTGGGGTACTGAACGCTGGCACCCTTCCCCCGCCGGCAACCGGATTGCCGCTCCGCCTACGCTCGACCATGGCGATCGGCCCTACGCTACCGCCACGCCCCGCCCCGCGCGGTGGAGGAGCCGACCATGACCGACGACACCGGCCGCCCGAGCCGTCCCGATCGCGCCACGCCCGTGGCCGCGATCCCTCCCGCCATCCCTGCCAACGTCGCCGCCTCTGCCGATGGCGCCGCCGGGGGCCCAGAACGTGAACGCGAACGCGAACGCGTGCTGCTGCACATGCCCGTGGATGTCCGCAGCGCGTCGCTGGTGGTCATCGCCTTCCTCCTCGTCGTCTACGCGCTGAAGTGGGCCGCGGCGGTCGTCATCCCGGTGCTCATGAGCCTGCTGTTCTCGTATGCGCTGTCGCCCGTCGTCGACCGCCTCGTGCGCTGGCACCTGCCGCGCGCCGTGGCCGCGGCCCTGGTCATGGTGGTGATCTGCGGCGGCCTGGCCGGGGCGGCCTGGTCCCTCAGCGACCAGGCCAACAGCCTGGTCGAATCCCTGCCCACTGCCGCCACCAAGCTGCGCGACACGATCCGCGAGAAGTCCCGCGGCGCCGGCCCCAGCCCGATCACGCAGGTGCAGAAGGCCGCTGCCACGCTGGAGCAGGCCGCCGCCCCCGACGCCAGCGCAGCGCCGCGCAATCCGCCCGGCATCACCAAGGTGCAGGTGGTGAAGCCGGCGTTCGACATCCACGACTACCTGTTCTCGGGCTCGCTGCAGCTGGCCGAGGGCGGCGCGCAGGCGCTGGGCGTCGCCTTCATCACGTACTTCCTGCTGGCCGCCGGCGACACCTTCCGCCGCAAGATGGCACGCATCGCCGGGCCGTCGCTGGGCAAGCGCCGCATCACCGTGCAGGCCCTGGACGAGATCAGCGACCAGGTGCAGCGCTACCTGCTGGTGCAGCTGCTCACCAGCATCGTCGTGGGCGTGGCCACGGGCCTCGCGTTCTGGTGGCTGAAGGTGGACAACCCCGCGGCCTGGGGCGTGGTGGCGGGGGTGCTCAACCTGATCCCCTACGTGGGCACCGTCATCGTCATGGGCGCGTCCGCGGTCGTGGCGCTGATGCAGTTCGGCACGCTGCGCATGGCCCTGGCCGTGGCGGCCGTGTCCATCGTGCTGCACATCGTGTCGGGCTACATCCTCACGCCGTGGCTCACCAGCCGCACCAGCCGCCTGAACGCCGTGGTGGTGTTCATCGGCGTCATCGCCTGGGGCTGGCTGTGGGGCGTGTGGGGCCTGCTGCTGGGCACGCCCATCCTGATGGCGATGAAGGCCGTGTGCGACCGCGTCGACGACCTGAAGCCGATCGGCGAGTTGATGGGTGGCACGGAGCAGGACGGGGAAGCTTCCGGCTCCGCCGGGGTCAGGCCTCCGGCCTGACCTCGGTCACAACGTCACGTCCCCCACGAACACCACCGCGCCGGTCGGCTTGCCGGTCGGCGAGCCGCCCAGCGGTTCCAGCGTCACCGCCAGCTTGTCGGCGTCCTTCGGCAGCGCGCCGCGCGAGACGGCCGTGAGCTTGGTCGTGGAGATCACGCCCAGCGACACCGGCGCCTTGCCCTTCGGGATCACCCACAGCTCCAGCGATTTCTGCGGCGAGATCGACACCGGCTGGATCGGCTGGATCGACAGCTGCTTCAGGTCCGGGCTGACGCCCGCCACCAGCGTGTCGTTGCCGCTGGTGGCGTGCAGCACCACCACCATCGGGGCTTCGGCCGGGCCGAGGCGCACCATCGTGGCCAGCACGATCGCCACCACCGACGCCAGCGCCGTGAGCGATTGCCACAGGCGCAGCGCGCCCGCGCCCACCGTGCGTCCCGTGCCGGCGCGCGCGCCCGCGTCCGCACTCGCACCCGCGCCTGCGCCCGTGCGCGCGGCCGCGGGCGAGGCCTCGCCGGTCCAGCCCAGCCGCGCCTCCAGCGCCGTCCAGGTAGCCGGCGACGGCGTGACCGGCGCGGCGCGCAGCGCCATCGGCAGCAGGGCCCGTTCCCAGGACGCCACCGCGCGCTGCAGCGTGGGATGCGCCGGCAGCAGGGTCTCGAAGCGGCGCCGGGCCGGGCCGCGCAACGTGCCCAGCGCGAACTCGGCGGCCAGGCGTTCCGGCAGGTCTCCTCGGAGGATGTTCACGACATCACCTCCGTCGTCCAGCCGCAGCGCTCCAGGCAGGCCTTGAGCGACAGCAGGCCGCGCCGCACCCAGGTCTTCACCGAGCCCAGGGGCGCCTGGAGGTGCTCCGCGATCTCGTTGTGCGACAGGCCCTGGTAGTAGGCCAGCGAGATGGACTGCTGCTGCGACGCCGCCAGCGTGCCCAGGCACTGCTGCACCGCGCCCGCCTGCGCCTGCGATTCCACCTGCGCGGCGGGGCCGGCGCCGGGGTCGGCCAGGCGCTCGGTGGGATCGGGGCCGTCGTCGTCCTTGTCGGACGTGCCGCGCAGGTCCGCCGTCGAGATCTCGGGGCGCGAGGCCTGCGCACGGATCCAGTCGATCGCGCGGTAGCGGGCCGCCGCGCACAACCAGGCCATCGGCGCGCCGGCGCCGGGCCGGTACTGGCCCGCCGACTTCCAGATCTTCACGTAGACGTCTTGCAGCAGGTCCTCCGCCGCCGCCCCCCGGCCCACCACGCGGGCGATCACGCCCAGCAGCTTGGGCGACGTGGCCTCGTACAGCTGGCGGAACGCCTGGCGGTCGCCCAGCGCGCACCGCGCCAGCCAATCGCCGAGGCGGGGGTCGTCCTTGAAATCCGTGCCCGTCATCGCAGGGTCTCCAGTGGCTGGGGCTGAAACGCTGCCCGCGCGGGGCCCCCGCGCGCCGGCCACGTGGCCGAGGACGCGCGGGGCGAGCCGCCCGGGTCGGTGGATCCCTGTCCACCACGCCGGTGCATTGTGGCCGCTGAACGAAAGGGTGGCATCCATGTTCGTCCTACGCGCTCGACCGCACGGCGGATTCGCCGGAAGCCGTGCATCTGGCCCGTGTTCACCCGCCAGATCGCCTGCCGTGCCAACTGCGCCACGTTCCCCGGGCTGTTCCCCTTCTCGACAGGAGCGACGTTTGCTTCAATGGGTTCGTCGAGGGCACGTGGCCCGAGCCGCACGCCCTCCCAGCGCCTGGAGGTTCCGCCGTGCCCACGTCATCCACCCCCCGCCCCGCCACCCAGCCCTCGGCCCCTGGCCACGACCTGGTGCCCGCCACGCCCAAGCAGCGCATCCCCATCGCGCGCATGCGCTCCGTGTACCGCGTGGACGAGGTCAGCCAGCGCCTGCAGCGCCTGCCGCGCCAGGACCACGAGAGCCTGCGCACCACCTACGAGCGCATGCTGGAGAAGGGCCCCGAGCGCTTCCAGGTGAAGCCGTCCGGCATCCCCGCCATGGACCGCCTCTACGACGAACTGCCCAACTTCCACGACGCCCTGGACGACGTCAAGCGCCAGATCGCCCTCTGCCAGGACAGCCGCGACGCCCTGGAGATCATGCCCATTCTCCTGCTCGGCCCGCCCGGCGTGGGCAAGACGCACTTCGCCCGCGAGGTGGCCGAACTGCTCGGCACCGGCATGGGCTTCCTCAGCATGAGCTCGCTGACCGCGGGGTGGGTGCTGAGCGGAGCCTCCAGCCAGTGGAAGGGCGCCCGGCCCGGCAAGGTATTCGAAACGCTGGTGGACGGGCAGTACGCCAACCCCGTGATGGTGGTGGACGAGATCGACAAGGCGCGCGGGGAGCATGCCTACGACCCGCTGGGCGCGCTGTACAGCCTGATGGAGCATGAGACCGCGCGGGGCTTCGTGGACGAGTTCGCCGAGGTCCCGATCGATGCCAGCCAGGTGATCTGGGTGGCGACGGCGAACGACGAACGCGCCATCCCCGAGCCGATCCTGAACCGCATGAACGTGTACGAGGTGCAGGCGCCGGACGCGGAAGCAGCGCGCGGGATCGCGCAGCGTCTGTATGCCGACATCCGCGCCGCGCACGATTGGGGGCGGCGGTTCGACGAGATGCCTGCCGACGACGTTCTGGACCGCTTCGCGACGATGCCTCCGCGGGAGATGCGGCGCGCGTGGATGGCGGCGTTCGGGAACGCGCGGCTGGCGGGAAGGGAGGCCGTGCGGGTGGACGACCTGCCGGCGGGGCATGGGAGGCGGAATCCGATCGGGTTCACGCATTGAGGGGGAGGGGCCGCGGATGGTGCCGCCGGCTGGGGTCAGGTCTTGGCAGGTTTGGGTTTGGGTCTGGCTCCCGGCCTGTCCTCGCATGTCGCCGCCTGCGCGCGTTCAAGCGCGCCGCTTTGCAGCGGATGCCTCGCGCCCATCCCATCCAGGTAAGCGGGCGGTGCTGCGTAACGCGTCACCCGTCACGGCGCTGTCCAACCTGACGGTTCTGCCGATGGATATCATGGATGGAGATGCGGATACCTAGTGTGCGATCCAGCATCCATGCGGGTTGCGACGGTGCTGCCCGGGCACGGTTACACGGCATGGAGTCCTTGTTATCAGGCAGGACGTGAAGTGACGTGCTGCCTAAATCACTGTTAGGCGGTCGACGGCCTGCGCCTCGCTGTGGTCTCCTCTTCATTTGACATGACCCAGACTTACGCGATCTCTGCTCTTCTCGTCTTCGCAAGCCTGCAGAGCTTTGCCGCGCAAAAGTTGGTATGCACGGTGAACGGCCCTCATACGTTCCACAAGCTAACGGTCACCGTGGATGATTCGCGCGTCACTGCTTTTCAATATCAAAGCATGACGCGGGACCCGGCCGCTTACACATGCGACTTCTCTGGTGCTAGGGCTTCATCCTCTAGCTGGGTGAGTACAGGAAGTGAGACACTCATCGCTATCGAAGGCCCCGACGGCAAGCGAGAATCTAGTGCCCGGGTGCGTATGCGTAACTCTGGAAATTCAGTCAGGCTGCAGTTTCTGAATGCCGACGATTTTGCAGTCCACAATTGGCAGTGCGGATTGAACGGCTACGTTGCACCCGCGATCACACTGGTTAAGGGAAGCAAGATTTGCCGCCTCCACTAACACTGCCTAACCAAGCGTTCGAACGGACGCAATGCGCCACAGGGCCGCGAAGCGCCCCTGTGGATGTTGCACTTCGCGGCCCCGCGTCGCACAGCGCCGCTCAACGCTGACGTTAGGCATCAGATATCGTGATCACCCGTGACGGTCATCCAGTTGCTTGGGCGATGCTCAACTATGAGCTTGAGGATGCGCATGAGCACCTTGGCGATCTGATCAAGAGCCTCGCCAGTCCTGAATACTCGGAAGCGGAGTTCTCTGTCGATCTCGGTCACGTTTATGCACATCTCAATCGTGCATGGCACCGACGCAACCGAGTGGAAGACGTGCCACAGTCAGACTTGGAAAGGGAGGCTGCGAGCAGGTTTCCCAGCGACCTCGAT
>FTBV01002358.1_pt1 | contig 36251 bp, 25 predicted proteins | sample 1639281 | NCBI WGS metagenome assembly FTBV01 (sample SAMEA3914864, study PRJEB12502) | metagenome | biome: forest; material: soil | place: USA | collected 2012-03-12 | depth 0.3 m | reverse complement strand
TTCCTGGATCAGGTCGAGGAACTGCAGGCCGCGGTTGGTGTACTTCTTGGCGATGGAGATCACCAGGCGCAGGTTGGCCTCGATCATCTCCTTCTTGGCATCCCGCGAGGCCTTCTCGCCCTCGTTCATCTTGCGGTTGATGTCCTTCAGGTGCTCGATCGGCACCACCGCGCGCGCCTGCAGGTCGATCAGCTTCTGCTGCAGTTCCTGGATGGCGGGCAGGTTGCGGCCCATCACCACGCTGTACGAGCGGTTGGCGGCGATCTCCTTCTCCGCCCACGCCAGGTTCAGCACGTTGGCGGGGAAGGTCTTGATGAAGTGCTCTTGCGGCATGCCGCACTTGTCCACGACGATCTTGCGGATCTCGCGCTCGTAGCGGCGGATGTCGTCCACCTGCGTGCGCAGGATGTGGCACAGGCGCTCGATGGTCTTGACCGTGAAGCGGATCTTCATCAGGTCGTCGGTCAGCAGCGACTGCGACTTGTCGTACGCGGGCGAGCGGTAGCCGTCGCGCTCGAACGCCTTGCGCATGCGGTCGAAGTGCAGGTTCAGCTCGGTGAACTTGGCCAGCGCCTGCGACTTCAGCTCTTCCAGCTTCTTGGTGAGCGCCTTGGAGCCGCCGTTGCCGTCGTCGTCGTCCTCTTCGTCGAACTCGTCGAAGTCTTCTTCCGCGACGTAGTCGTCCGCCTCGTCGGAGGTGACGAAGCCGTCCACGGCCTCCGAGATCTGCATCTCGCCCTTGCCGATGCGGTCGGCCAGCGACAGGATCTCGGCGATGGTGGTGGGCGAGGCCGAGATGGCCTGCATCATGGCCTGGAGGCCGCCTTCGATGCGCTTGGCGATCTCGATCTCGCCCTCGCGCGTGAGCAGCTCCACCGAGCCCATCTCGCGCATGTACATCCGCACCGGGTCCGTGGTGCGGCCGAATTCCGAATCCACCGTGGACAGCGCCGCCTCGGCGGCTTCCTCGGCCTCCTCTTCCGTGGCCGCGCTCTGCGCGTTGCCCGAGATCAGCAGCGTGGCGGCGTCCGGCGCCTGCTCGTACACCGCGATGCCCATGTCGTTGAGCATCGACACGATGGCCTCGAGGATCTCGTTGTCCACCAGCTTCTCGGGCAGGTGGTCGTTGATCTCCTGGTGCGTGAGGTACCCACGCGTCTTGCCCATCTTGATGAGCGTCTTCAGCTCCTGGCGGCGCTTGGCCACCTCCTCCTCGGTGAGCTGGGTCTCGTCCAAGCCGAACTCGCGCATCAGCGCGCGTTCCTTGGCCCGCGACACCTTCATGCGCAGCGGCTTGGCCTTGGCGGCCTTGGCCTCGCTGGCCTCGTCGACGGCCTCGACGACGTCGGCCTCGCCTTCACCCTCGATGTCGGCCTCGAGCTCCGGGTCCTCGTCGAACGTGGGCGTGGCGGGCTTGGGATCGTCCTTGGCGGCCTTGCCCTTCTTGCCCTTGGTGTCCTCGGCAGCGGCCTTCGCGCCCTTGGCCGTGGCGGCCTTGGCGGCGGGCTTCTCGGCCGTCTTGCCGGCCTTCTCGGCGGTCTTGTCCGCGGTCTTGGCGGCGGCGCCCTTGGCCGGGGCATCCTTGGCGGCGGCGGTCTTGGCCGCGGCCTTGCCCGCCGGGGCCGGCGCCGGCGCCGCCTTGGACTTCCTGTCCTCGGCCTTGGTTGCCTTGGTGTCCGTGGCCTTGACGTCGGCGCTCTTCTTGGCAGTCATGCGTTTCCTCGGGAAAGAATATCGGGCTCGTTGCCACCGGTTGCACGGGCGCGCACGCGCTTGCAGAGCATCGGCCCGGGTATTCCAGGCAGATGCGGGCAGGCGGACGTGACGCAAGCCCGCGAGAGATCGTCTGGGCGACGACGCCTTCACGGGCGACACCGGTGGGCAAGTTGGCGTGACCTGGGGGTGGAGCGCAGTCCTTGCGGAGGGGGTGGCCAAAGCCTTCTGTTCGGGGAAGGGGCCGGGCCGGAGGTGCTGCTGTCACTCTTGCCGCTGCAGTGGATTTCGGATTATACCCGAAACGGGGGCAAGAACTACTCCTCGGCGGGGCTCGCGACGAGCCGCGCCTTGACCTCCTGCCAATGCCCGAACACCGCCCGGTAGCGCGCGACCGCGCCGGGATCGGTGGCCGCCAGCGCGATCAGGCGGTCGGACTCGGCCTTCAGCTGCTTTTCCAGGAACTGGTCTACCGCGCGGCGGAAATCGTCGCGCGTGGCGTCGGGCAGGGCGTCGCCGTCGGCCAGCGCGCGGTCCTCGTCCGCCAGCGCCGCGTCCTCGGCCAGGACGTGGCGCAGCACGGCCCAGGGGCGCGGCCCGTGCTCGGCCAGGTCGCGCTCCAGCCAGGCCACCAGCGGGCCGTGCGGGGCCGGCAGGCCGTGCAGCAGGGCCTGCTCGTCGGGGCTCAAGGCGTCCCACCAGCCGGGGTTGCCGAACAGCATCTGCACGGCGCGGTCGGGCGGGGTCTTGGGGGCGCGGCGCGGCGAGCGCAGCGGGGCGAGCGTGGGATCCACCTTCTCGCGGCCGCGCCAGGATCCGCGGCCGCCCGGGCCGCCACCGCCCTCGAAGCGACGGCGGCCGCCTGCGCCGCCGGTGTCGCCGTAGCCGCCGTAGCCGCCGTGCGACGCGCCGATGTCGTCTCCCAGGGACGGATCGCCGGGCGGCGCCTCGTCGCCGTCCAGCGCGCGGCCCGAGGGCGCGGGCCGGCGGCCGCGGCCGTCGTGGCCGCCGCCGGCCCAAAGGCCGGACAGGTCCTCCAGCGGCAGCCGGCCCTTGACGGCCAGCTCGCCCAGCAGCTGGCGCTTGAGCGCGCCGTCCGGCAGCGCGCCCCACAGCGGCCGGGCCTGCGCCAGCATGCGCGCACGGCCTTCGGCCGATTCCATGTCGCACTCGTGCTGGGCCACCTCCATCAGCTGCTGCGACAGCGGCAGCGCCTTCTGGACGTACTGCTCGAACCCGGCGGCGCCGAACCCGCGGATGTAGCTGTCGGGGTCGTGCTCGGGGGGCAGGAACAGGAAGCGGAAGCTGCGCGTGTCGGTGGCGTGGGGCAGGGCGGCCTCGAGGGCCCGGCCCGCGGCGCGGCGACCGGCGGCGTCGCCGTCGAAGCTGAACACCACGCGCTCGGTGAAGCGCAGCAGCTTGTGCACATGGTCGGCCGTGCAGGCCGTGCCAAGCGTGGCCACGGCGTTAGGGAAGCCCAGCTGCGCCAGCGCCACCACGTCCATGTAGCCCTCGGTCACCAGGGCGTAGCCCTTGTCGCGCAGGCCCTGGCGCGCCTCGAACAGGCCGTAGAGCTCGCGGCCCTTGATGAAGATCGGGGTCTCGGGCGAGTTGAGGTACTTGGGCTCGCCGCTGTCCAGCACGCGGCCGCCGAAGCCGATGATGTCGCCGCGCGTGTCCCGGATCGGGAACATGATCCGCTCGCGGAAGCGGTCGTAGCGCTTCTGCGTGGCGGGGTCGTCGCCCTGGACGATCACCAGGCCGGCCTCCACCAGCAGCGGGTCGTCGTAGCGCGGGAAGACGCTGGCCAGCGTGCGCCAGCCCTCGGGCGAATACCCCAGGCCGAAGCGCGCGGCGATCTCGCCGGACAGGCCGCGGCCCTTCAGGTACTGCACCGCCCGGGCGCTGCCCTTCAGCTGCGCGCGGTAGTGGTCGGACGCCTTGGCCAGCAGGTCGCTGAGCGTGGCCGTCTGCTCCTTGCGGCGGGCCGCCTCGGCGCGCTGCTCGGGCGTGGCATCGTCCTCGGGCACCTGCAGGCCCACCTGCTGGGCCAGGTCCTTCACGGCGTCGACGAAGCCCAGGCCGTGCTGCTCCACCAGGAAGCGGATGGCGTCGCCGTGCACGCCGCAGCCGAAGCAGTGGTACGTCTGGCGCGAGGGGCTGACGATGAAGCTGGGCGACTTCTCGCCGTGGAACGGGCACAGGCCCTTGAAGTTGATGCCGGCCTTCTTGAGCGGGACGGTCCGCCCCACCAGTTCGACGATGTCGACGCGGGTGAGCAGTTCCTGGACGAAGGAGGCGGGGATCACGGGGGCAGTCTAAGGGGCGATCGGAAACGACAACGGCCGCGAGTGCGGCCGAAGGATGCTTGCGCGGTGCGGGCGGCAGGGCCCGCAGGGAACTCAGATCGCGAAATCCTGCAGCGACTTGCCGCCTTCCAGCGCCTGCGCCAGCCACTTGGGCTTCAGGCCGCGGCCGGTCCAGGTCTGGCCACTGGCCGGATCGCGGTACTTGGCGGCGACCTTGCGGCCGCTGGTGCTGCTGGTGCGGCCCGCGGCAGGGGCCTTGGCCACGAGGTCGGCGGCGGTGAGGCCTTGCTCGGCCATCAGCGCGCGTACCTTGGCGATGGCGTCCGAACGTTCCTGGCGGCGTGCGTCGGCAATCAGCCGGTCGATATCCGCTTTCTGGGCCAGCAATTCCTGCAGCGAGGGCATCTGTGGTATCTCCGGGAGGGGTGGGATCGGAGAATCATAATGCCATTCCGCCGAGAAACAATTCCCCCTTCCGGGGAACTTGACGTTGCTCAACGGTGAGCGTGAAGGATTTCCCGCGATTTGTAAGGAAACCCTGCAGCCGGCGCCCCTCCATGAACACGCGTGCAGGGGTCAGGCCGACGGGGGCACGTAGCCCGTGGGCTGCTCGGCGCCGCCGCCGAAGAAGAATTGCTCCATCTGGCGTGCCAGATACTGCCGCGCGCGCTGGTCGGCGAGATTCAGGCGATTCTCGTTCACCAGCATCGTCTGGTGCTTCTTCCAGAGCTCGAACGCTTCCTTGCTGACGTTGTCGTAGATGCGCTTGCCCAGTTCACCGGGATAGACGGGGAAGTCGAGGCCATCGGCCTCCTTCTTGAGGTAGACGCATTGGACGGTGCGGGCCATGGGGTTGCTCCTGGGGCGATGCCGTGGATGGGGATATCAGTTGATCTTCTTGACCAGGACCTGCGATCGCCGGTCCCAGTTGTATTTGCGCTTGCGGGCCTCGGGCAGCCAGTCGGGATCGACCTGCACGAAACCCCGCTTGATGAACCAGTGCATGGTGCGGGTGGTGAGCACGAATATCGATTGCAGGCCACGGGCGCGGGCGCGCTGCTCGATGCGCTTCAAAATGCGCTCGCCGTCGCCCTGGCCCTGGACCTGGGGGGATATCGTCAGCGCCGCCATTTCGGCGGTGTTGGACTCGGGGTATTCGTACAGCGCGGCGCAACCGAAGATCACGCCGTCGTGCTCGATCACGGTATACACGCCGATGTCGCGCTCGATTTCCGTGCGGCTGCGCTTGACCAGCGTGCCGTCGCGCTCGAACGGCTCGATGAGCTGCAGGATGCCGCCCACGTCGTCGCTGGTGGCCTCGCGCAGGCTCTCGAGCTTCTCGTCCACCACCATGGTGCCGATGCCGTCGTGGGTGAACACCTCCATCAGCAGCGCGCCGTCCACCGCGAACGGCAGGATGTGCGAGCGTTCCACGCCGCCCTGGCAGGCCCGCACGCAGTGGCGCAGGTAGAAGGCCGTGTCGGTGGGCTGCAGCGGCGCGGGCAGCTTGCCCAGCAGCCGCTCGGCGTCGGCCAGCGCGAGCTCGGTGTCGATGGGGCTCTCGGCATCGTCCAGCTGCTCGTGGATGCCGGGGACCTCGGTGAGGAAGAGCAGCTTGTCCGCCTGCAGCGCGACGGCCGTCTGCGTGGCCACGTCCTCCATCGTCAGGTTGAACGCCTCGCCGGTGGGCGAGAAGCCGAACGGCGACAGCAGCACGATGGCGCCCGTCTCGATCGCGCGGTGGATGGCCTTGGCGTCCACCTTGCGCACGACGCCGCTGTGCATGAAATCGACGCCGTCCACGATGCCCACGGGCCGCGCGGTGAGGAAGTTGCCGGAGATGACGCGCACCGTGGCGTTGGCCATCGGCGTGTTGGGCAAGCCCTGCGAGAACGCGGCCTCGATCTCGAACCGCAGCTGGCCGGCGGCCTCCTGGGCGCAATCCAGCGCCACGCCGTCGGTGATGCGCAGGCCGTGGCTGTAGCGTGCCGGGTGGCCCTTGGCGGCCAGCTGCTCGTTCACCTGCGGGCGGAAACCGTGAACCAGCACCAGGCGCATGCCCATGGCCTGCAGGATCGACAGGTCCTGCGCCAGCGCCGTGAGCTTGCCCGCCGCGATGGCTTCGCCCGCGATGGCCACGACGAACGTCTTGCCGTGGTACGCGTGGATGTGCGGCGCGACGGCGCGGAACCAGGGGACGAAGGTGTGCGGGAAGACCAGGCTCATGGGGCGTCTGCGGGGTGGAACGGCGATTATCGGGTGCCGGCTGGGGCCTGGCCTCGTGCCGGGATTCCACCCCCGATAATCGCCGGCTGCCGTGACCACCGACCAACGCCCCCCGAACGCCCGCCCGCCGCGCCCGCCCCGACCTGCCGGCCCACCTCGCCCCCCGGGGCCCCCGGGCCCGCCGCGGCCACCGCGCCCCCCGCGCGATCCGCGCGCCCCGCGCCAGGCCAGCGCGCCGGCCCCGGCCAACCCGCTGCCGCCCATCACCTATCCGGAGTCGCTGCCCGTCTCGGGCCGCCGCGACGACATCGCGAAGGCGATGCGCGAGCACCAGGTGGTGATCGTCTGCGGCGAGACCGGCTCCGGCAAGACCACCCAGCTGCCCAAGATCGCGCTGGAGCTGGGCCGCGGCCGCGCCAACGGCGGCGGGCTGATCGGCCACACGCAGCCGCGCCGCATCGCCGCGTCCAGCGTGGCCAAGCGCATCGCCGACGAGCTGAAGTCGCCGCTGGGCGAGGTGGTGGGCTACAAGGTGCGCTTCCAGGACCGCCTGCAGCCCGGCGCGTCCGTCAAGCTGATGACGGACGGCATCCTGCTGGCCGAGACGCAGACCGACCCGCTGCTCACGGCCTACGACACGCTGATCATCGACGAGGCGCACGAGCGCAGCCTCAACATCGACTTCCTGCTGGGGTACCTCCGGGAGGTATTGGCGCGGCGGCCCGACCTGAAGGTGGTGGTGACGTCCGCCACGATCGACGCCGACCGCTTCGCCAACCACTTCGCGTCCGCGCGCGGCCCCGCGCCGGTGATCACGGTCAGCGGCCGGCTGTTCCCGGTGGAGGTGCGCTACCGACCGTTCGAGGAATCGCGCGAGTACGGCATGAACGACGCCATCGCGGACGCGGTGGACGAGCTCTGGCGCCAGGGGCCCGGCGACGTGCTGGTGTTCCTGCCCGGCGAGCGCGAGATCCGCGACGCGGCGGAGCACCTGCGCAAGCACCACCCGCCGGGCGTGGAGATCCTGCCGCTGTTCGCGCGCCTGTCGCAGGCCGAGCAGGACCGCATCTTCGAGCCCGGCGCGCAGCCGCGCATCGTCATCACCACCAACGTGGCGGAGACGTCGCTCACGGTGCCGCGCATCCGCTACGTGGTGGATTCCGGGCTGGCGCGCGTCAAGCGCTACAGCTACCGCAACAAGGTGGAGCAGCTGCAGATCGAGCCGGTGAGCCAGGCCGCGTGCAACCAGCGCGCGGGCCGCTGCGGGCGCGTGTCGGACGGCATCTGCGTGCGCCTGTTCGACGAGCCGTCGTTCAGCGGCCGGCCGCGCTTCACCGACCCCGAGATCCTGCGCTCGTCGCTGGCCGGCGTCATCCTGCGGATGAAGAGCCTGCACCTGGGCGACGTCGAGCAGTTCCCGTTCCTGGAGGCCCCGCCGCGCAAGGCGATCGCCGACGGCTACGCCCTGCTGGGCGAGTTGAACGCCGTGGACGACGCCAATGCGCTGACGCCCATCGGCCAGGAGCTGTCGCGCCTGCCGCTGGACCCGCGCGTGGGCCGCATGATCCTGGAGGCGCGGCAGCGCCATTGCCTCGCCGAGGTGCTGGTGATCGCCTCCGCGCTGTCGGGCCAGGACGTGCGCGACCGGCCGCTGGACCAGCAGCAGGCCGCCGACGAGAAGCACAAGAAGTTCGACGACGAGAAGTCGGAGTTCAACGGCTACCTGAAGCTGTGGAAGTGGCTGGACGAGGTGCGCGGCGGCGGCAGTGCCGAGGGCGCCGACGGCGCGCCGCACGGCCACAAGCTGAGCCATCGCAAGCAGGATCAGCTGCTGCGCGAGAACTTCGTCAGCGTGCGCCGCGTGCGCGAGTGGCGCGACATCCATTCGCAGCTGCTCACCGTCGTCGCCGAGCACGGATGGAAGCTCAACACGATCGCGGCCACCTACGACCAGGTGCACCTGGCCATGCTGTCGGGCCTGCTGGGCAACGTGGGCCTGAAGAGCGACGACGACGAGTGGTACCTGGGCGCGCGCGGCATCCGCTTCTGGCGGCATCCGGGCGCGCACCTGTCGAAGAAGCCCGGCCGCTGGATCGTGGCCGCCGAGCTGGTGGACACCACGCGCCTGTACGGCCGCGGCATCGCCGCGATCGACCCGCAATGGATCCCCGGCATCGCGGGCCACCTGCTGAAGACGCAGCTGCTGGAGCCGCACTGGGAGAAGAAGGCCGGCGAGGTGATCGCGCTGGAGCGGGCCACGCTGTACGGCATCGTGGTCTACCAGAACCGGCGCGTGAACTTCGGGCTGGTGGACCCGGCGGCGGCGCGCGAGATCTTCATCCGCGAGGCGCTGGTGGCCGGCGAGTGGGAGACGCGCCTGCCGTTCCTGGCCCACAACCAGAAGATGGTGCGCCAGGTGCAGGAGCTGGAGCACAAGTCGCGCCGCCAGGACGTGCTGGTGGACGACGAGCTGATCCACGCGTTCTACGACCAGCAGCTGCCCGCCAGCGTCACCAGCGGCCCGCTGCTGGAGAAGTGGTGGCGCGAGGAGTCGAAGCGCCAGCCCCAGCTGCTGATGCTCACCCGCGACGAGCTGATGCGCCACGAGGCCGCGGGCATCACCACGGCGGCCTTCCCGAAGACCGTGCGGCTGGGCGGCGTGGACTGCGCGGCCACGTACCTGCATGACCCGGGCGACCCCAAGGACGGCCTGACGGTGACCGTGCCCATCTACGCGCTGAACCAGGTGAGCGGGGAGCGCTGCGAGTGGCTGGTGCCCGGCATGCTGGAGGCCAAGGTGATGGCGCTTGTGAAGAGCCTGCACCAGAAGCCGCGCTCGCGCCTGGTGCCGCTGCCGGATTTCGTGGCGGAGTTCGTCGAGCTCCATCCCTTCGCGCAGGGGGACCTGGTGGACGTGCTGCTGAAGGCGGTGCGCGACCGCTCGCAGGTGGCCGTGCAGCGCAACGACTTCAAGCCGGAGCAGCTGTCGCCGCACTTCTCGATGAACTTCCGCGTGGTGGACGAGCACGGCCGCCAGTTGGGGATGGGCCGCCACCTGCCCACGCTGAAGGCCGAGCTGGGCGGGCAGGCGCGGTCGGCGTTCCAGGCGCTGGCGGCCTTGCGGCTGCCTGCGTCCGCGCCGGTGCCGCAGTCGACGCCCGGGCCCGCGTCCGCGCCCGCCTCCGCGAAGACGCCCGCGAACTCGCCCGGGCGCGCGGACACGCCCACGGCGTCCCGCGGCGTCACCGCCACCGTCACGCCGCCGGCCCCGTCCCCCACCGCCGGCCGCTTCACCGCCTGGACCTTCGGCGAGCTGCCCGAGCTGATGGAGATCCGCAAGGCGGGCCAGGTGCTGGTGGGCTTTCCCGCGCTGATCGACAAGGGCGCGCACGTCGAGATCGAGGTGTTCGACGAGCCCGACGTGGCGGCCGCGAAGCACCGCCAGGGCCTGAAGCGGCTGCTGGCGCTGTCGTTGAAGGAGCCGCTGAAGTTCCTGGAGCGCAACATCGCCGACCTGCAGAAGATGTCGGTGCTGTACATGCCGCTGGGCACGGCGGAGGAGCTGCGCGACCAGGTGGTGGCCGTGGCGCTGGACCGGGCCTTCCTGGCCGAGCCGCTGCCCACCGACGAGGCGTCGTTCAAGCGCCGCCTGGACGAGGGCCGCGGCCGCCTGAACCTGATCGCCCAGGAGGTGGCACGCCAGGCGCTGGCCGTGCTCACCGACTACGCCGCCGCCGCGCGCAAGCTGAAGGACAGCCGGCCGGCCAAGGAGGTGGCGGACGACGTGCAGGCGCAGCTGCAACGCCTGGTGCCCAAGCAGTTCCTGGTGCAGACCCCCTGGGCCGCGCTGCAGCACCTGCCGCGCTACCTGAAGGCCGTGACGCTGCGGCTGGACAAGCTGCGCGGCGATCCCGCGCGCGATGCGCAGAAACAGGCCGAGCTGCGGCCGGTGGAGCAGCGCTTCTTCCGCGCGCTGGCCGACCGCCGCGGCGCCGCCGACCCGCGCCTGGACGAGTACCGCTGGCTGCTGGAGGAACTGCGCGTCAGCTTCTTCGCGCAGGAGCTGCGCACGCCGCAGCCGGTGAGCGTGAAGCGCCTGGACAAGGCCTGGGAGGCGCTGAGTCGGTAGCGGGGAGCTCGGCCGGCGGAGGCGAGATCTTCAGGCCGCCGGGCGTGGAATGCGATAGAGCTGGCGGTGCTCGCCGTCGGGAAACGCGGACCGGGCCACCGGGATGCCGCCCAGGCGAAGGATGAGCGCCTTCGCCGCGTCGTTGTCATCGGCACAGCAGGTCTGGACCGCCTCCCAGCCGAAGTGGCCGTAGGCATGTTCGACCGCCGCAAGCGACGCTTCGATCGCATAGCCTTGTCCGCGCGCTTCCGGCAGCAGCCACCACGTGAGTTCCCGCGGCCACCCGTGCCCCTGCCAGAACCCGCACACCCCCAGGATCGCCTCGTCCGCCCGGCGACGAAGGGCCCAGACCCCGAACCCCTGCAGTTGTCAGGTCCCGACGTCGTGTGCCAGGCGCGCCCAGGCCGCGCCAGGAGAGAGCGGGCCGCCGTAGGCGGCGGACGCCTCGGCATCGGTGTAGAAGCGCTGGTACGCCGCGTCGCAGCTGGCATCAGGTGCCATGAGGTCGAGGCGCGCGGACCGGAGGGTGGGAATCAGCATCACGCGTGATTGTGCTGTCAGGCGAGCGGGCAGGGCTAAGGGCGCAGCACCTCGAGCACGCGGTCCATCCCGCCGTCCTCCACCGAGATCATCGCGCGCTCGCGCACCGCCGGCTTGGCGTGGAAGGCGATCGACAGGCCCGCGGCCGCCATCATCGGCAGGTCGTTGGCGCCATCGCCCACGGCGATCGCGCGCGCCGGGTCGAGGCCCAGCCGCGCGCAGGTCTGCAGCAGCATGCGGCGCTTCTCCGCGCCGTCGCAGATGTCGCCCCAGGGCTGCGTCACGAGGCCGCCGGTGAGCCGGCCGTCCACGATCTCCAGCACGTTGGCGCGCGTGAAGTCGATGCCCAGGTGCGCGGCGACGCGGTCGCTGAAGAAGGTGAAGCCGCCGGACACCAGCAGCGTCTTCAGGCCCGCGGCGCGCACGGCGGCCACGAAGGCCTCGACGCCGGGGTTGTAGCGCAGGCGCGCGTCGAACACCTCCTGCAGCGCACCGGCCGGCACGCCCGCCAGCAGCGCGCAGCGGCGGCGCAGGCTTTCCTTGAAGTCGGCGATCCTGCCGCGCATCGTGGCCTCCGTGATCGCGGCCACCTCGTCCTTCAGGCCCGCGGCGGCGGCCACCTCGTCGATGCACTCGATCGAGATGAGCGTGGAATCCATGTCGAAGGCCGCGAGGCCGTAGTCGCGCAGGGCGAGCGGGGGCTGGACGCCGCGAAGGACGAGGCCGGGCGAGGCGAGGGCGGTCATGCCCGAATTCTAGGAGGACGACCATTCCGTCACGCCGCGACGGCTGTCCGGCGACCCCGAGGACAGGCGACAATCCACGAATGTCCCTGACGACCGCCACCCTTCGCCGCTGGTTCCCGCGCATGGTGGGCGTGACCGTGCTGTTCTGGCTGGCGGCGCAGCTCGGCTTCGTGTTCGCCACGCACGGATACCTCACCCCGGTGTGGCCGCCCGCGGCGGTGGCGTGCGTCGCGGCCGTGATGTACGGGCCGTCCAGCCTGGTCGGCGTGGCGCTGTACATCGCTTGGGACTACAGCCACGCCGGGCCGCACCTGGGCGAGCCCTGGAGCCACGCGCTGATCGAGCCGGCCGCGCTGATGGCGGCGGCCGTCGCGTGCTGGGGCGCCGCGCGGCTGACGCGCTTCGACCGCCGGCTGTCCACGCTGCGCTCGGTGCTGCTGATGTCCGGCATCGGCTTGCTGTGGGCGTTCGTGTACGGCGCCGGGGACACGCTGGGCTACTGCGCCATCACGCACTCCACGCGCTGCGCCACGTACGGCTGGCCGGCGCACTGGTTCCAGTCGATGGTGGGCGACGTGTTCGCCTGCCTGATCTGCATGCCGGCGCTGTTGTCGTGGGGTGACTGGCTGGCCGCGCGCCACGCGCGCCGCGCGGCACGCGCCCGCAAGCCCGCGTCCGAGCGCTCGCGCGTGCCGGGCATCGCGCGCCTGACGCCCGAGATGATCGGCTACCTGGGCGTGGCCGTGCTGTTCATCACCCTGGCCTGGCTGGCCACGCGCCTGTTCGCGGTGCCCGTGCACCTGATCGGCTTCCTGGCGCTGCCGGTGCTGGTGTGGTCGGCGATGAAGTTCCCCGCGCTGTTCGTGCACAGCTCGATCCTGCTCACGGGCATGGTCACCATCACGCTGCAGCTCACGGCGCCCAACGCGGTGGATGGCGACCCGATCACCCACCAGGCGTCGCTGTTCCTGTTCCTGCTGAGCGTGGCGTCGCTCACGTTGATCGTCAACGTGGTGGTGCAGCAGCAGCGGCGCCTGGCCAACGAGCTGGCGTTCCGCGCGCAGCAGGAACGCGTGGAGCTGATGCTGCAGGCGGCCACCGACGCCGTGGTGTCGATGGACGAGCAGGGCCTGCTCACCTACTGGAACCCCGCCGCGGAGCGCATCTTCGGCCGCCGCCCGCGCGACGTGCTCGGCCAGCCGGCCGCGAGCCTGTTGCCGCACCCCGCGCTGCAGGCGGCCCTCGGCGCGCCGCTGGGTATCGCCACGCTGGCCGAGGCCGGCGACAAGCTGTTCTCGGGCGCGGTGATCGAGCTGCTGTCGGCCGACGCCCAGGGCGAGCCGCTGCCGCTGGAGGTGTCGTTCTCGGCCTACCGCAACGGCCGCGAGTGGAACGCCACCGCGTTCGTGCGCGACGCGCGCATGCACAAGCGCCAGGAAGAGGCGCTGCGCGTGGCACGCGACCGCGCCGAGGACGCCACGCGCGCCAAGTCGCTGTTCCTGGCCACCATGAGCCACGAGCTGCGCACGCCGCTGTCCGGCGTGATCGGCATGCTGCAGCTCGGCCTGCGCGAGGCGATGTCGTCGCAGGCGCGCTCGCGCATCTCGCTGGGGCTGGCCAACGCCGAGGTGCTGCTGGCCATCATCAACGACATCCTCGACTTCTCGAAGATCGAGGCCGGCAAGATGGTGTTCGAGTCGGTCGACTTCGACGTGCGCGAACTGGTGCAGTCGCTGCTGGACCTGCTGGATGCCCGCGCGCAGGAGAAGGGCCTGTCGCTGCTGTGCCACTTCGATCCGTCGGTGCCGCGCTGGCTGCGTGGCGACCCGGTGCGGCTGCGCCAGGTGCTGCTGAACCTGGTGGGCAACGCGCTGAAGTTCACCGACCTGGGCCGCGTGGACGTGCACCTGCGCTGCACGCCGCGCGACGGCGGCGGCGTCACCCTGGCGGTGGACGTGGTGGACACGGGCATCGGCATCTCGCCCGAGGCGCAGGCCCGCCTGTTCCGCAGCTTCGAGCAGGCGGACCACACCACCACGCGCAAGTACGGCGGCACGGGGCTGGGCCTCACCATCACGCGGTCGCTGGTGCTGGGCATGCAGGGCACGGTGGACCTGCGCAGCGTGCCGGGCGAGGGCAGCACCTTCTCCTTCACGCTGCCGCTGGAGGAAGGCGTGCCGGTGGAGAGCGCGGGCGACGAGGCGCTGGCGCCATTCGACTGCCGCCTGAGCATCCTGTGCGCGGAGGACGGCTACACCAACCGCGTGATCGTGCAGGCCTTCGTGCAGGGCCTGGGCCACGACGTGGAATTCGTGGAGAACGGCCTGGAGTGCGTGCACCGCTGCGCCGAGACGCCGTTCGACCTGATCCTGATGGACGGCCGCATGCCCGTGATGGACGGCCTGGAGGCGGCGCGCGCGATCCGCGCGGGCGGCCTGGACGATGCCTTCGTGCTCGATCCGGCCATCTGGATGATCGCGCTGACGGCCAACGCGACGTCGCAGGACCGCGAGGCCTGCCTCCAGGCGGGCATGGACGACTTCCTCGCCAAGCCGCTGGACGAGCGCCTGCTGGGGCTGTCGCTGCACCGCGCCGTGCGCGCGCTGCGGGAGCGCGGCCATGCGCTGCGGCCGCTGGCCGTCACCGCCGAGGCCGGCGCGGCGACGCTGGATGCGCTGTTCGGCGACCTGGGCGGGCTGGACGAATCGGTCCCGGCCGCCGGGTCCGTCGCCGCGACGGACGTGACGGACGCGACGGAAGCGGCCCCGCGTCACGCGCCCCCGGCGCCCGCCGCCAACGCCGCCGAGCTCCCCCTGGCGGTGCGCCTGCGCGCCATCTTCGCCACCGAGACGCCCCGGCTGATGGCCGAGCTGCGCGCCGCGCTGGACGCCGCCGAATGGCCCCAGGCCGCGCGCATCGCGCACAACATCAAGGGCAGCGCGTTCTACGTGGAATGCCACCCGATCGCCGAAGGCGCGGGCGCGCTGGAGACGGCGTGCGACACGCTGGCCCTGGATCGCATCGAACCCGAATGGCGCGCGCTTCGGCAAGGGGTCGACGAGTGGATGGCCGAGCACGTGGCGGGCGCCGCGGTGGCGGAGGGTGGCCGATGAGCGCCGTGCCGTACCGCATCCTGGTGGCCGACGACGATCTCGTCTCGCGCCTGGCGATGGAGGACACGCTGCGCGCGGGGCCGCCGTCGGAGGTCGCCACGGTCGACGATGGCCCGTCGGCCTGGACCGCGCTGCGCGGCCCGCTCCCGTTCGACCTCGTGTGCCTGGACGTGCGCATGCCGCCGCCGGACGGCCTGGAGCTGGCCGAGCGCATCCGCGCCACGCCGGCGCTCAAGCGCGTGCCGGTGATGCTGATCACCTCCACCGCCGACCGCAACACGGTCTTGTCGGCCACGCGGCTGCAGCTGCAGGGTTTCGTCGTGAAGCCGGTGAACGCCGACACGGTGGGCCGCATCGCCAAGGTGCTGGAGCAACTGGACGCGTCGATCCTGGAGCCCACGGCGGCCACGCTGGCGCGGCTGCGGCTGGATGCCGACCGGCACGCGCGCTACGTGGGCGCGTTCCTGCAGCAGATGCGCGCGCTGGGCGAGGTGGCCACGGCGCTGGACGAGGGTGGGGCGGGCGCCGGCGCGCACCGGGCGTCCTTCGTGCAGAAGTGCGACGCCTGCCGCACGGCGGCGCTCACCATGGGCGCACCGCGCCTGGAGCAGGCCGTGGGGGACGCGCTGGCGGCCGCGCAGGCCGAATCGCCGGGCGCCGCCGCCACGATGCGCCAGGCGGTGTACTGGCTGGAGCGCGTGGCGCGTTCGCGGGCGCTGGCGGCCTGACGCGCCGGATGCATCCGGCGCGAGGCGCGTGGCGCCGACGCGATCAGTGATGCCACAGCCAGAGCGTGGTGCCCCGGGCGTCGAGGTCATGGAACGTGAACTGGCCCACCGACGGGCCGTGCAGGGTGCCGCCCCCGGCCAGGGACCCCAGCAACTCGTTGCCGTCGAACGTGACGCTCACCGGCGGGCCGTCCAGCGACAGCTGCAGCACGGGCTGGCCGGCGTACGTGGCCGGCGCCTCCGTCGCGCCGGCGGCGCGCCAGGCGGCCAGGAACTGCGGGCCGTCCAGCACCATCACGTGGGCGCCCTTCAGCAGGTCGTCGGCCACCTGCGCTACCGGGCCGCCGTTGACGCCGGGCAAGGGCAGCGACGGCGCCGCGGCCACGTCGGCGCGGCCGTACACGGCGCGCAGCTCGTGGTCGCCCAGCAGCTGCGGGGCGGCGGCGGCGGGCCCCGCGACCCCCAGCAGCAGGGCGGCGGCGAGGACGGGGGGGCAGGTGCAGCGCGACATGGTGGTTTCCGGGCGTGGCAAGGGGTGCCTCCACTGTGTCCAGGCCCGTCGCGGACGAAGGGCGGATGAGGGGCGCGCGGGCTCGCCTCATCGCCCTCAAGTGCCGGCCCGGGGCGCCGACCCCCGGGAAAAAAGTCGCGCGGACGACATCCCGGGCCCTTGCCTCGGCCGGCCGGGCGCGGCATCGTCGGGGCATGTCCGGCCAGACGCCCGAACCGACGTCCTCCGCCGCCTTCCGGTGGCTGGTGGGCGCGTGCGTCGCGGTGGTCGTGGCGGCCACCGTGGGCGCGCACCTGGCGGACCCCACGCTGGCCGGGTGGCTCGACGACGTGCACTGGACTGCCGCCGAATGCGCCGCGGCCGTGCTGGCCTGGGACGCCTGGCGCCGCCGGTGCGGCACGCCCGACGCGCCAGCGTTCGCCTGGTTTGCCGCCGGCATGGGCGCATTCCTGGCGGGGCAGCTGGTGTGGGACGCGGAGGACGCCGTCGGCTGGTTGCCGTTCCCCGCCCCCTCCGACCTGTTCTACCTGCTGATGGGGCCGATGATGGTGCTGGGCCTGCGGTCGATGGCGCGGCGCACCCTGGCGCCCGCCGATTGGCGCACGGTGCGGCTGGATGCCGCGTCGGTCACCGTGGCCTGCGTCACGGCCACGATGGCCGTGATGATGCCGGCCCGCGGCAACTTCACCCTGTTCCAGATGCTGGTGCTGGGCCTGTACCCGCTGGGCCTGTCGGCCGCGCCCAGCCTGGGCTTCGTGCTGCTGCTGACGCGGCGCGATCGCATGGGGGTGGATTCGCTGCTGATGGGCGTGTCCACCGCGGTGCTGGCGCTGTGCTGGATCCTGTGGAACATCGGGTTCCTGGACGGCACGCTGCACACCGGGGGCTGGCTGAACCTCGCGTTCTCGTATGCCACCCTGGGCGTGGGCTTCGGCATCCACCGCTTCGCCATCCGGCCGCGCACGGACGAGCGCTGGGATTCCGTGTGCGAAGGCGTGCTGCGCGTGCTGCCGCTGTTCCTGGTGGTGGTGGCGGCCAGTGGCATCCTCGCGGCCAACCTGCCCGGCGTGGATGGTCGCGTGGGCACGGTGGCGTCGTTCGGCGGCGGGCTGGTGGTGGTGCTGGCCTCCATCCGCCAGAGCCTGCTGCTGGGCGAGCGGCGCCGGTTGATGGCCGCGGAGCGCCTGCTGCGCCAGCGCGAGGCGGAGCTGGAATCGCGCGTGGAGCAGCGCACGCGCGAGCTGGCGCTGGCCACCCAGGCCGCGCAGACGGCCAACGTGGCCAAGAGCCAGTTCCTGGCCAACATGAGCCACGAGATCCGCACGCCGCTGAACAGCGTCATCGGCCTGGCCCACGTGGCGCTGATGGAGTGCGGCGACGACGAGCGCCAGCGCGGCTGGCTGGGCAAGATCCAGCTCTCGGGCAGCCACCTGCTGCGCCTGATCGACGACATTTTGGACATGTCGCGCATCGAGGCCGGCATGGTGGCGCTGGAGCACGTGGCGTTCGACATGCCGTCGGTGGTGCGCTCCGTGCGCGCCGCGGTGGAGCACCCGGCGCATGCCAAGGGCATCGGCCTCGCCTTCCTGGTCTCGCCCGCCGCGCGCCGCCGGCTGCTGGGCGACCCGTTCCGCGTGGGCCAGGTGCTGATCAACCTGGTGGCCAACGCCGTCAAGTTCACCGAGCGCGGGGAGGTGGTGGTGGAGATCCGCTGCGTGGAGGACACGCCGGCGGGTTGCGTCGTGCGGGGGGACGTGCGCGATACGGGGCTGGGTATCCCGCCCGACGCGCTGGCGCGCATCTTCTCGCCCTTCCACCAGGCGGACAATTCCACCACCCGCCGCTTCGGCGGCACGGGTCTCGGGCTGGCCATCTGCGGGGAGCTGGTGCACCTGATGGGCGGCGACATCGGCGTGGAGAGCCGGCCGGGGGTGGGCAGCGATTTCTGGTTCACGGCGCGGTTCGACGCGGCGCCGGACACGGCGATGGCGGAGGGTGGCGACGACGCGCCGGCCGCGGCGGGCGACGCCGCCGGCACTGGCGCGCCGGGCGCGCCGCCCGGAGACGTGGGCGGCCCCAACCGCCTGGCGGGCCTGCACGTGCTGCTGGCCGAGGACAACGAGCTGAACCAGCTGGTGGCCACGCTGATGCTGGAACACGCCGGCGCGACTGTCACGGTGGCCGCCACGGGCCGCGAGGTCACGCGCCTGCTGTCGGCCCCCGCGCATTACGACGCCGTGCTGATGGACGTGCAGATGCCCGACATGGACGGCCTGGAGGTCACGCGCTGGATCCGCGCGCAGCCCGGCCTGGAACACCTGCCGGTGATCGCCATGACGGCCAACGCGCGCGAGCAGGACCGGCGCAGCTGCATGGAGGCGGGCATGAACGACTTCCTCACGAAGCCGGTGGAGCCCGCGCGGCTGTACGACGTCGTGGCACGGTGGCGCCCGCGCGTGCAGCGCGCGTGAACCTGGTGCCAGGCATTGCCTGTTGCCTCCCGGAGAGGCAACAGGCAATGCCTGGCACCATCCGCATCAGGCGTTCGGCGGCCCCAGCGAGCGCAGCAGGTCCCGCACGTACTGCGCCCGGTCCCGCGGCTCCGCGATCTCCCGGTCCACCCGCAGGCGGTCGTTGCCCGCCAGCTTCACCACCTTGTTCCGCTGCACCAGCTCGATGATGCGCAGCGCGTCGATCGGCGGGTTGGGCTTGAACGTGATGTTCATCACCTTCGGGTTGGCGTCGATCTTCTGCACGCCGTAGCTCTTCGCCAGCAGGCGCAGGCGGTGCGTGTCGAACAGCGTCTGGCCCTGCGGCGGCAGCTTGCCGAAGCGGTCGGTGATCTCCTCCAGCAGGTTGTCCAGCGTCTCCGGCCGCTCCGCGGTGGCCAGCCGCTTGTACAGCGACAGGCGGGTCTGCACGTCGCCGCAGTAGGCGTCGGGCAGTAGCGCGGGGGCGTGCAGCTTGATGTCGATGCCGGCGCCGAACGCGCCGGTGGGCGACAGCAGGTCGGGCTCGTGGCCGGCCTTCAACGAGCGCACGGCCTCGGCCAGCATGTCGTTGTACAGCTGGAAGCCCACCTCCTGCATGTTGCCGCTCTGGTGCTCGCCCAGCACCTCGCCGGCGCCGCGGATCTCCAGGTCGTGCATGGCCAGGTAGAAGCCGGAGCCCAGTTCCTCCATCTGCTGGATGGCCTCCAGCCGCTGCGCCGCCTGCTTGGTCAGGCCTTCGACGTCGGGCACCAGCAGGTAGGCATAGGCCTGATGGTGCGAGCGGCCGACGCGCCCGCGCAGCTGGTGCAGCTGCGCCAGGCCGAACTTGTCGGCGCGGCTGATCACGATCGTGTTGGCCGTGGGCACGTCGATGCCGGTCTCGATGATGGTGGAGCACAGCAGCACGTTGGTGCGCTGCGCCACGAAATCGCGCATCACGTGCTCCAGCTCGCGCTCGGGCATCTGGCCGTGCGCGATGGCGATGCGCGCCTCGGGCAGCAGCGCCTGCAGCTTCTCGCAGCGGTTGCGGATCGTCTCCACCTCGTTGTGCAGGAAGTACACCTGCCCGCCGCGCTTGAGCTCGCGCAGCACGGCCTCGCGGATGGTGCCGGTGGACTCGTTGCGCACGAAGGTCTTGATGGCCAGCCGGCGCTGCGGCGCGGTGGCGATGACGGACAGGTCGCGCAGGCCCTCCAGCGCCATGCCCAGCGTGCGCGGGATGGGCGTGGCGGTGAGCGTGAGCACGTCCACCTCCGCGCGCAGCGCCTTCATCGCCTCCTTGTGGCGCACGCCGAAGCGGTGCTCCTCGTCGATCACCAGCAGGCCCAGGCGCTTGAACTTCACGTCGGCGGACAGCAGCTTGTGCGTGCCCACGACGATGTCGATCGTGCCGTCGGCCAGGCCCGCCATCGCGGCCGCGATCTCCTTGGCGGTGCGGAAGCGCGACATCTCGGCGATGCGCACGGGCCACTGGCCGAAGCGGTCGGTGAGCGTCTGGTAGTGCTGCTCCGCCAGCAGCGTGGTGGGCGCCAGCAGCGCCACCTGCTTGCCGCCGTGCACGGCAACAAACGCCGCGCGCAGGGCCACCTCGGTCTTGCCGAAACCCACGTCGCCGCATACCAGGCGGTCCATCGGCTTGGGGCTCACCAGGTCCTGGATCACCGCGTGGATGGCGGCGCGCTGGTCCGGCGTCTCCTCGAAGCCGAAGCTGGTGGCGAAGGCCTCGTAGTCGTGCGGCGAGAAGCGGTGCGCATGGCCGTCGCGCGCGGCACGCCGGGCGTACAGGTTCAGCAGCTCGGCGGCCGCGTCGCGCACCTGCTCCGCGGCCTTGCGGCGCGCCTTCTCCCACTGGCCCGAGCCCAGCTTGTGCAGCGGCGCCTCCTCCGCGGACACGCCCGTGTAGCGACTGATCAGCGCCAGCTGCGACACGGGCACGTACAGGGTCGCCTTGTCGGCGTACTCCAGGTGCAGGAACTCGCTGGGGCCTTCCCCCAGGTCGATGTTCAGGAGGCCGTGGTACCGGCCGATGCCGTGGCTGGCGTGCACCACCGGGTCGCCCACCTTCAGCTCCGACAGGTCCTTGATCAGCGCGTCGACGCTGCTGGTCTGCTCCTGGCGGCGCTTCTGGCGGCGCGGCGCGGCGCCGGCCGCGAACAGCTCCGTCTCGGTGATGAACTGGATGGTGCGCGGCGGCGTGCCATCCGGCTCGAACCAGAAGAAGCCCGCGGCCAGGGGCGCGGCCGTGATCGCCACCTTCTCGTCGCCAGCCTCGAACTCGGCCAGCGTGGACACCGACGGTGCGTCGAGCCGGTGGTCGCGCAGCATCTCCAGCAGCGTCTCGCGCCGGCCCTCGCTGTCGGCCACCAGCAGCACGCGGTAGGGCGTGGCCTCGAGATGCTTCGCCAGGCGCGCCAGGGGCTCCGTGGCGCCCCGGTCCACGCTCACGTCGGGCAGCGGACGGGCCCAGGCGACCGCGCTGGGGGACGCGGGAGCCCGGGCCGCAGCCTCGCCCGCGTCGGGGGTGCCAGCAGGCAAGCCCGACAGGTCCTTGCGCGCCGTGTCGCGCAGCGACAGCGTGCCGAACGCCCGCGTGCGGTCGAAGAACTCCTCCACCTTCAGGAACAGCGCCTCGGGCGGCAGCACGGGCCGCTCGGGGTCGTGCTGCAGGAAGCGGTGGCGCTCGCGCGTGTCGGTCCAGAAGCGCTGCAGCGCTTCGTCCACCTCGCCGTGCAGCACCACCTGCGCGGTGTCGGGCAGGTACTGGAACACGGGCACGGTCTCGTCGAAGAACAGCGGCAGGTAGTACTCGATGCCGCCGCCCGCGATGCCGTTGCCCAGGTCCTTGTACAGGCGCGCCTTGGTGGGGTCGCCTTCCAGGCGCTCGCGCCAGCGCTCGCGGAAGGCCTTGCGCGCCGCGTCGTCGATCGGGAACTCCCGCCCGGGCAGCAGGCGCACGGAAGGCACCGGGTACAGGCTGCGCTGCGAGTCGGGGTCGAACGTGCGGATGGAATCCACCTCGTTGTCGAACAGGTCCACGCGGTAGGGCACGTTGGAGCCCATCGGGAACAGGTCGATCAGCCCGCCGCGCACCGCGTACTCGCCCGGCGACACCACCTGGCTCACGTGCGTGTAGCCGGCCAGCGTGAGCTGCGCGCGCAGGGCGGCCTCGTCCAGCCGCGTCTTCTGGCGGAAGTTGAACGTGGTGGCCGCCAGGAAGGACGGCGGCGACAGGCGGGTGAGCGCCGTGCTGGCGGGCAGCAGCACCACGTCGACGTCGTCGGGCGCCTCGGCCTGGCCCGCCGCCGCCGCGCGCGTGGGATCGGGCCGCGCGGCCGGCCGGTTCTCGCCGCCCGTGACGTTGCCCGCGCCGCGCACCGTCAGCCCCTCGCGCTTGCGGTACAGGCGCCACAGCGTGGCCAGGCGCTCGGACACCAGGTCCTGGTGCGGGCTGAAGTGGTCGTAGGGCAGCGTCTCCCAGTCGGGGAACACGGCCACCTGCAGCTCGGGCGCGAAGAAGGGCAGCTCGTCGGCCAGGCGCGCCGTGTCGGCAGGCTCGGCGCACACCACCACGGTCAGCAGCCCCTGGCGCGCGCGCGCCGAGGCCATCTGCGCGATCAGCAGGGCGTCGGCCGAGCCGATCGGGCGCGGCAGCACGAAGCGGTGGCCGGGAGTGAGGATGGGCAGCTGCATGGGGCGGGGAGGGGGGCGGGCGGGGCCGCGCGGCAAGCGGGCGGCCCGGCGGGCGCGGGCGCGAGGGGGCGGGAGCGGCGGCCTCGCGGCCGGGATGGCGGGCGTGAATTCTAGAATCGCGGCAATGACAACCGAACCGACGGGTGATTCCGCCCCCGCCGCGCGCTGCTGGGCGCTGGTGCCCTGCGCGGGCGTGGGCACGCGCGCCGGCGCGGCCGGGCCCAAGCAGTACGTGCCGCTGCTGGGTCGCCCGATGCTGGCCTGGACGCTGGAGGCGCTCGCGCGCGTGCCCGCCATCGCGTGCACGCTGGTGTGCGTGAGCCCGGGCGACGAGGTGGCGGCCGCCGTGGTGGCGGGGCTGCGCATCGGGGGCGCCGACGTGGCCCCATGCGGCGGCGCCACCCGCGCCGATACCGTGGCGGGCGGCCTCGCCTGGCTCGCCGCGCACGGCGCCCGCGACGGTGACTGGGTGCTGGTGCACGACGCCGCGCGCTGCCTGGTCGAACCCGAGGCCGTCCAGCGCCTGGTGGATGCCTGCCGCGACGACGCCGTGGGCGGCCTGCTGGCGCTGCCGCTGGCCGACACGCTGAAGCACGCGCGCACGGACACCGGCGGGGAGCGCGTGGACGCCACCCTGGACCGCACCGCCAAGTGGGCCGCGCAGACGCCGCAGATGTTCCGCCTGGGCGCCCTGCGCGGCGCGCTCGCGCGCGCGGCCGCGGCCGGCCTGGCCGTGACCGACGAATCGTCCGCGATGGAGGCCGATGGCCTGGCCCCGCGGCTGGTGCGCGGCGCGCTGGACAACCTGAAGGTCACGTGGCCCGAGGACTTCGCGCTGGCCGAGCGCCTGCTGCGCGGCCGCGACGCCGCCGCATGCCTCCCCGAAACCACCCGCCTGCCGAGGACCCCGACATGACCACCACGCCGTTCCCCTTCCGCATCGGCGAGGGCTGGGACACCCACGCCCTGGTCGAGGGCCGCCCGCTGGTGCTGGGCGGCGTCACCATCCCGCACACGCACGGCCTGCTGGGCCATTCCGACGCCGACGCGCTGGCCCATGCCGTCACCGACGCGCTGCTGGGCGCCGCCGGCCTGGGCGACATCGGCCGCCACTTCCCCGACACCGACCCCGCCTTCGCCGGCGCCGACAGCCTGCGCCTGCTGGCCGAGGCCGCGCGTCGCGTGCGCGCCGCGGGCTTCGAGCCGGTCAACGTGGACGCCACCATCGTGGCGCAGGCCCCCAAGATGGCCCCGCACATCGATGCCATGCGCGAGCGCCTGGCCGCCACGCTGGGCCTGCCGCCCGATCGCGTCAACGTCAAGGCCAAGACCGCCGAGAAGATGGGCCCCGTGGGCGAGCACCGCGCGATCGAGACGCGCGCGGTGTGCCTTCTTCACGCGCGCTGACAATTTGGCCGGCTGATCCGACGCTGATCCGGCTGACGCGCGTCCCCGACCGGAGCACACTGCGCCCCATGGATGCCCTGCTCGCCAAGCTGTCCGATTCCGTCACGTCCGCCGAGACGCTCGAGCAGCTCACCCGCCCGTTGCTGGAGATGCTGGAGGCCGTCACCGGCCTCGAGTCCACGTACCTCACCACCATCGACCTGGCGGCGGGGCAGCAGCACGTGCTGTACGCGCGCAATTCGCGGCAGCTGCAGATCCCGGAAGGCCTGGACGTGCCGTGGGCCGACACGCTGTGCAAGCGGGCCCTGGACGAGGGCCGCATGTACACGGGCAACGTGGCCGAGTGCTGGGGCGATTCGGACGCCGCGCGCGCCCTGGGCATCCGCACCTACGTGAGCACGCCGGTGCGCGTGGAGGACGGCACGCTCTATGGCACGCTGTGCGCCGCCAGCTCGTCCAGCCTGCCGCTGCCGCCCAACGCATCGCAGGTGCTGGCGCTGTTCTCGCGCCTGATCGGCCAGCACGTGGGCCGCGAGCACCTGCTGGAGCGGCTGCGCCGCGCCAATGCGGAACTGGCGTCCTCGGCGCGCAGCGATCCCCTCACGGGCCTGGCCAATCGCCGCGCCCTGTACGACGAGCTGGGCCGCCTGCTGGCCCGCGGCGCGCGGGAGAACGGCACGGTGCTGGTGGGCGTGGTCGACCTGGACGGGTTCAAGGGCCTGAACGACGCGCACGGCCACCACGTGGGCGACCTGTTCCTGAAGGCCGTGGCCGAACGCATGAAGGGCGCGCTGCGCGCCACCGACCTGCTGGCCCGCCTGGGCGGCGACGAGTTCGTGGTGCTCGGGCCCGGCCCGTTCCAGGTGGACCCGGTGCCCGGTGACGCCGCCGCGCTGGTGGCGCAGGCGGCGCAGGTGCTGCGCCAGCGCCTGCAGGACGCCACCACGGGCCGCTTCACGCTGCCCGGCGGCCCGACGCTGGACTACGCCGGCGCCAGCGTGGGCATCGTGGCCGTCGCGCCCGGCCAGGGCGATGCCGACGACGCGCTGCGCCGCGCGGACGCCGCGATGTACGACGTCAAGCGGCAGCGGCGCGCGGGCCGGCACTGACGCCGGGCCACGCCTGCCGCTCCCTCAGGCCGACTCCACGCGCCTCAGCCGGATGTGCGCCACCAGCCCGCCGTCCGGCGCGTTGGTCATCTCCAGGCTGCCACCCAGGCGCTGGATGGACTTCTTGACGATCGCCAGCCCCAGCCCCGCCCCGGTGGCCGCGGTGCGGGCCGTGTCGTTGCGGAAGAACGGCGTGGTCAGCATCGCCAGCTTGTCCGGCGGCACGCCGGGGCCGTGGTCGCGCACGGTGACCACCACCCACGGCCCCGCCTGGATCTGCCGCACGTGCACCTCGGCGATGCCGTGCTCGATCGACCGGCCGTAGCGGCGCGCGTTCTCGAACAGGTTGGAGAACACGCGGCCCAGCTCGATCGGGTCGCCGTTCACGCGCGCCGACGGCGACAGCTGCAGCACGATGCGGATCTGGCTGGCGTCGCGGAAGGCGATGGCCTCGCGCTCGATCACCGCGGCCAGCGCCACGGGCTCCAGCCGCGGGCCGGCGGGGCGCGCGTAGTCCATGAACTTGTCGATGATGGCGTCCAGCTGCTCGATGTCGTCGGCCATGTGGCGCCGCGCCTCGTCGTCCGGCACGCTGATCTCGGTCTCCAGCCGCAGCCGCGCGAGCGGCGTGCGCAGGTCGTGCGAGATGCCGGCCAGCATCACGGTGCGGTCCTGGTCCACCCGCGCCAGCTCCCGCGTCATGCGGTTGAAGCCGCGGTTGACGTCGCGGATCTCGGTGGTGCGCGTGTCCTCGTCCAGGCGCGAGTCGAAATCGCCATTGGCGATGCGCGTGGCGGCCTCGGACAGCGCCTGCAGCGGTCGGTTGATCAGGCCCGCGATGGCCGCCGAGCCCAGCAGCGTGGCGAACACCGCCACGCCGATCCACACGAACCAGGTGCTGGAGGTGAGCGGGCCCACGCCGGTGGGCTCGGCCTGCAGCCAGTAGTTGTCGGGGGCGATGGTGAAGCCCACCCACAGGCTGCTCTTGCCGTTGACGGAGCGCGCGACGATGGTGCCGGCGCCCAGCTTGGCGTGCAGTTCGTCCGAGATGCGGCGCGTGAACGCGTCCACCTCGTAGGGCTCCCACTTGTCGTGCGGCTCGCGCGGCAGCACGCGCACCGACTCCTGGTCGCGCATCGTCTTCACCAGCGCGATGCGGTTGATGGAGTCCACCGTCTGCATGGCGGCGCGCGACAGGTTCACCAGCGCGGCGATCTGCTGCGCGGCCTGCACGGCGCGCGGCTCGAACTCCAGCTGGCGCAGCGTCTGCACCCAGGCCAGCACGCCCCCGGCCAGGAGGATCCCCAGCAGGAAGAACGTGCGCCAGAACAGGTTGAACGAGAAGAGGTTGCTGCGGCGCTTGGACACGGGGCCAGTCTAAGCGGGCTTCCGCCGCAACGCGCCGTCAGGCCGTCTCGCTGGGCACGAACACGTAGCCCACGCCCCACACGGTCTGGATGTAGCGCGGGTTGCTCGGGTCCGGCTCGATCATCTTGCGCAGGCGCGAGATCTGCACGTCCAGGCTGCGGTCGAAGGGCTCGAAATCGCGGCCGCGGGCCAGCTGCGCCAGCTTGTCGCGCGACAGCGGCTGGCGCGGGTGGCGCACCAGCGCCTTCAGCATCGAGAACTCGCCCGTGGTCAGCGCGATCTGCTCGCCTTCCTTGGTCAGGCGGCGCTGCGACAGGTCGAACTCGAATTCGCCGAACTGCACCACCTGCGCGTCCTTGGCGGGCGCGCCCGGGGCCTCGGGGGGCGGGCGGCGGCGCAGCACCGCGTGGATTCGGGCCAGCAGCTCGCGCGGGTTGAAGGGCTTGGGCAGGTAGTCGTCCGCGCCCACCTCGAGGCCGACGATGCGGTCCACATCCTCCACCTTGGCGGTGAGCATGATGATGGGGGTGCGGTCGCCGGCGGCGCGCAGGCGGCGGCAGATGGAGAGGCCGTCCTCGCCGGGCAGCATCAGGTCCAGCACGATGAGGTCGATGTTCTCTCGCGTCATCAGGCGGTTCAGCGCCTTGCTGTCCTCGGCCAGCAGCACGTCGAAACCTTCCTGGCTGAGGTAGCGTCGCAGCAGGTCGCGGATGCGGGCGTCGTCGTCGAGCACGACGATGCGGTCGGGACGGGTTCCTGGCAGGGCCGGCATCGGAGTCTCCTGATTTGTAACTGCAGCGATTGTGCAGGGCATCAAAGGTTGTAACTCGTCGCCTTGACTCACTGTTACAACTTCGTCGTCCAGCGGGACGGGCATCTTTCAACCCCATGCGGGCACGCTGCCCGTTGCACACCCATGAACACCTTCGACACACAGCGCCACAACCGTTCCATGGGGCCGCTCCTGCGGGACGGGCATCCCGTGTTCCCAGTGGTGGCGCGCCGGGCGCGCGCACGTACCGCGACACGCGCGCTGGCGCCCCTCCTGGCGCTCGCGGGCGGCCTGGCGCTGGCGCCCGCGCGCGCGGGCGCGCAGGCCCAGCCCGCCGCGCCCGTGATGCTCGCGGTGTCCCCGAATCCCGAGGGCGTGGTCAGCCTGCAGGCCACCGCCAGCGCGCAGGCGGCGCGCGACTGGATGACCGTCGTGTTCTCCACCACCAAGGAGGGCACGGATGCCGCGGCCGTGCAGTCGCAGCTGAAGCAGGCGCTGGACGCGGCGCTGGCGGAGGCGCGGCGCGTCGCCAACCCGGGTGACCGCGTGAAGTCCGCCGAGGTGCGCGTGCAGGGCGGCGGCTTCTCCTTGCAGCCGCGCTATGGCCAGAAGGGCACGATGACCGGCTGGACCGGCACCACGTCGATGACCGTGGAGGGCCGCGACATGGGCGCCATCGCCCAGCTGGTGGGCCGCGTCGGCACGCTCGCCATCGCGCGGCTGGACTATGCGCTGTCGCCCGAGGCGCGCGCGGAGGCCGAGGGCCGGGCGTCGGCGGAGGCCATCGGCCGCTACCGCGCCAAGGCGGGCGAGGTGGCCAGCCTGTTCGGCTACGCGCGCTGGACCGTGCGCGAGGTGAACGTGCAGGCCGACCAGCAGCAGCCGACACCGCCGCGCTTCGCGATGAAGGCGATGGCGATGTCGTCGGGCGACGGCGCGCCGCTGCCGGTGGAGGCCGGCGAGGGCAACGTGACGGTGACGGTGAGCGGCACGATCCAGCTGGCGAAGTGAAAGGGGCCACGGCATGCGCGCTAGCATTGCCGGATGACCGAGCCCACTCTCCACCACGTCCAATGCCTGGCCGCCGACGGCCTGCACCGCACGGCGTACTGGCAGTGGGGCGAGCCCGACAACCCGCGCGTGCTGGTGTGCGTGCACGGCCTGTCGCGCCAGGGGCGTGATTTCGACACGCTGGCCCGCGCGATGCAGGGCGAGTTCCGCGTGGTCTGCCCCGACGTCGTGGGCCGCGGCCGATCGGAGTGGCTGCGCAACCCGGCCGGCTACGCGATCCCCACCTACGTGGCCGACATGGTGACGCTGCTGGCCCGCGTGGACGCGGACGAGGTGCACTGGGTGGGCACGTCGATGGGCGGGCTGATCGGCCTGGGCCTGGCCGCGCTGCCGGATTCGCCCGTGCGGTCGCTGGTGCTGAACGACGTGGGGCCGGCCATCGAATACGCGGCGCTGGCCCGCATCGCCACCTACCTGGGCCAGCCCGCGCACTGGCGCACGCTGGACGAGGCGGCGGATGCGATCTGGGCCATCTCGCAGGGCTTCGGCCCGCACACCCGCGAGCAGTGGCTGGCGCTCACGCGGCCGCAGGTGGTGCCCGACGGTGACGGCTGGAAGCCGCACTACGACCCGCGCATCGCGCTGCCGTTCGGCGCCATCACGCCCGAGCTGGCCCAGGCCGGCTCGAACGTGCTCTGGCAATCCTGGGACGCGCTGCGCCTGCCCGCGCTGCTGCTGCGCGGCGCTGATTCGGACCTGTTGTCGCGCGCCACCGCGCAGGCCATGGCGGCACGCGGCCCGCGGCCGCAGGTGGTGGAGTTCGCCGGCGTGGGCCATGCGCCGATGCTGCAGGCGCCGGACCAGGTGGCGGCCGTGCGCGCGTTCCTGCTGGCGCAGCTGCCACGCTGATCCGGCCGTGAAGACCACCCCCACGCACCTGGCCCCCGACGACGCGCCGCCCATCGTGCGCGTGGCGGACGCCGACGTGGCGCCGGACGCGCAGGCGGGCCCCGACCCGCTGGGCCACGACGCACTGGCCCGCGCCCGCGCGTTCGCCGAGCCGCTGCTGGTGGGTCACGTGCTGGACACGGGCGAGGACACGCAGGGCCACGCCGACGGCGTCGCGCGCATCCTGGCCGACCTGGGCGCCACGCCGGCGATGCAGGCCGCGTCGTACCTGGTGTACGCCGGGGACGCGTTGCAGCGGCCGGTGGAGGTGGTGGCCAAGGCCTTCGGGCCGTCGTATGCCAGCCTGGTGGAGCTCACCCGCAAGCTGGTGAAGATCCAGCGCGCCACGCGCGACGTCACCGCCGCGGGCGACGCGCGCGCGGAGCAGACCGAGCGCGTGCGCAAGATGCTGCTCGCCTTCTCGAAGGACCTGCGCGTGGTGCTGCTGCGCCTGGCCTCGCGCCTGCAGACGCTGCGCTGGTTCGCCGCCACCAAGACCCCGTGCCCCGAGAGCCTGGCGCGCGAGTCGCAGCAGGTGTTCGCGCCGCTGGCCAACCGGCTGGGCATCTGGCAGATCAAGTGGGAGCTGGAGGACCTGTCGTTCCGCTTCCTGCAACCCGAGGAATATCGCCGCATCGCCGGGCTGCTGGACGAGCGCCGCGTGGAGCGCGAGGCGGGCATCGAGGCGTTCCGCACGGCGCTGGCGGGCATGCTGGAGGACGCGCACCTGCGTGCCGACGTGCAGGGCCGCCCCAAGCACCTGTACAGCATCTGGAAGAAGATGCGCGGCAAGTCGCTCGACTTCGCGCACGTGTTCGACGTGCGCGCCGTGCGTGTGATCGTCGACGACGTGGAAGCTTGCTACGCCGTGCTGGGCCGCGTGCAGGAGCGCTTCCCGCCCGTCGAGGGCGAGTTCGACGACTACATCGCGCGCCCCAAGCCGAACGGCTACCAGTCGCTGCACACCGTCGTGCGCGACGACGCCGGCCGGCCGGTGGAGGTGCAGATCCGCACACGCGAGATGCACGAGCACGCCGAGCACGGCGTGGCCGCGCACTGGGCCTACAAGGAAGCGGGCACCAAGGGCTACGCCGGCGTCAGCGCCACGGGCGCCTTCGAGGACCGCGTGGCGCAGGCGCGCAAGGCCGTGCTGCGGCAGCTGCTGGCGTGGGAGCGGGAGTTCGTGGATGGCGAGGAGGTGGGGGAGGGCGATGCGGCCTCATCGTCGCCATCGACCTCCGGTGCCGACGGCGAGCGGGGCGCCGCGCGCTCCGGCGAACGCATCTACGTCTTCACGCCCCAGGCCACCATCATCGAGCTGCCCGCCGGCGGCACCCCGGTCGACTTCGCCTACGTGCTGCACACCGACCTGGGCCACCGCTGCCGCGGCGCGCGCGTGGACGGCACGATGGTGCCGCTCAACACGCCGCTCGCCAACGGCCAGACGGTGGAGATCGTCGCGGCCAAGGAGGGCGGCCCGTCGATGGACTGGCTGAACCAGGAGCTGGGCTACCTGGCCAGCCCGCGCGCGCGGGCCAAGGTGCGCGCGTGGTTCAACGAGCGCCACCACGCGCAGACCGTGGCCCGCGGCCGCGAGCTGGTGGAGAAGCTGCTGCAGCGCGAGGGCCGCACGGCGCTGAGCCTGGAGGACCTGGCCGGCAAGCTGGGCTTCCGCGACGCCGAATCGCTGTTCGAGGTGGTGGGCAAGGACGAGTACTCGCTGCGCCACATCGAGCAGCTGCTGCGCCCCGCGCCCGAGGTGGCCGACGACGAGCCCGCGTTCCCCATCCGCCGGCCGCGAGCCGAGCCGGGCGGCGGCGCGGGCGGCGTGCTGGTGGTGGGCATCGACTCGCTGCTCACCAACCTGGCGCGCTGCTGCCGGCCCGCGCCGCCCGACGCGATCGGCGGCTACGTCACGCGCGGGCAGGGCGTGGCCGTGCACCGGGCCGACTGCACCAACTTCCGGCACATGGCCGGCAAGAACCCGGAGCGCGTGATCCCCGTGGAATGGGGGCAGGGCGCGGAGTCGTCGGGGGGCGAGGGGCGGGCCGCCTATGCGGTGGATGTCGTCGTGGAAGCCACCGACCGGCACGGGCTGCTGCGCGACATCTCGGAAGTGTTCGCGAAGGAGCGCACCAACGTGATCGGCGTGAACACGAACACGCCCGTGGCGGCGCGTGGCTCGGGATCGTCGGGCACGGGCACGGGCGCGGCGCGGCGGGCGTTCATGGTGTTCACCGTGGAGGTGGGCAGCGCGGAGAAGCTGGGGCAGGTGCTGGCGCAGGTGTCGCGGGTGCCGGGCGTGGAGCGCGCGCGTCGGCGATGAGGCGTGGCAAGCGAGGCCCTTCTCAGGGGTCCCGAATCCATGCTAGAATCGCTTTCTTTGCAGGCGCGTAGCTCAGTTGGTTAGAGCACCACCTTGACATGGTGGGGGTCGTTGGTTCGAATCCAATCGCGCCTACCAGATACCAGGCCTCGGTCCACATGTGTGAACCGGGGCCTTCTGCTTTTTGGATGCCGCCGCGCAGGGGCGACGCATCCGGCGCCGCGATGCCAACCCCGTCACGCCGATCGCTCGAATTGGCGGTGATTCCCCCTCCTGTTCCGCCGCCGCCCGCCGAAGACAAGCCATCACTCGGCATCCCGCAGGACGGCAGGCACATGGTTGAATCGTTCGCACGGCAGGCGCGGCCTGGCCTGTCGACCCTCGCGGCGGCGATCGCCGTGGCGCTGGCGCTGGGCGTCGGCGATTCGGATGCGGCCTCGCTGGCCGTGGCACCCGTCACGGCCCAGGCCGCCACGCCATCGCCGGCCCTCGTCGCCACCCCGGCCTTCCACGCCGCCCCCGTGCTGCTGGACGCGCCCGACGGCGACGACGCCATCGACAACGGCGCCTCCGCGCGCCGCGCGCCGCATCGGCAGGCGATCGCCGACGAGGATGCCACGCTGCCCACCCGCGGCCTCACCGCGGCGACGCTGCACGCGCGCCTCGCCCATGCTCGCGCGGAGGACGCGACGGGCAGCGCCCTCGGCACGTCCCGCACAGGCGGCACCCTTGGCACCAGCGGCACGCCGGGCACCCATGGCGCACGCGCCACCACCGCGGGCGTGCGCCCCGCGGTGCAGGCCATCGTCACCACCACCTTCACGCCCGCCCAGGTCCGCGCCGCCTACGGCCTGCCGGCGCTGCCCGCCCTGGGCGCGCCGCTGTCCGCCGCGCAGCGCGCGCAGCTGGGCGCGGGCCAGACGATCTACATCGTCGACGCGTACCACGATGCCAACGCCGCCACCGAGCTGCGGGCGTTCGACGACTCCTTCGGCCTGCCCGCGTGCACGGCCATGTCGATCACGCCGTCGACGTCGCTGCCGCTGGCCGCCGCCAGCCGCGATGCCGGCTGCACGTTCGCCGTGGTGTACGCCACGGCCGCGGGCGCCGTGTCGGCCGCGGCGCCGGCGCGCGACGAAGGCTGGGCCAGCGAGATCGCGCTGGACGTGCAATGGGCGCACGCCACGGCGCCCCTGGCGCGCCTGGTGCTGATCGAGACGCCCAATGCCAACATCGACACGCTGGCCAACGGCATCAAGCTCGCGAACCGCATGGGCGCGGGCGCGGTGTCGATGAGCTTCGCGGCGCCCGAGGGCAACTGGACCGCGGCGCGCGACGCCGCGTTCACGGCCGCGGGCATGAGCTACTTCGCGGCGTCGGGCGACAGCGGCGCGGGCGTCACCTGGCCGGCCGTGTCCACGCACGTGGTGGGCGTCGGCGGCACGTCGCTCGCGTGGTCCGGCGACGGCACGCCGCGCTACGAGGCCGCGTGGTCCGGCAGCGCGGGCGGCACCAGCCAGTACGTCGCCACGCCGTCGTGGCAGGGCTCGGGCGTGCCCGGCGTGGGCGCCACGTCGCGCCGCGCGGTGCCCGACGTCGCCTTCAACGGCAACCCCACCACGGGCCAGTACGTGGCCGTGATCGTGCCGGGGCGCACCACCAGCTGGCTGAGCATGGGCGGCACCAGCCTGTCCACGCCGCAGTGGGCGGGGCTGATGGCCGTGGCCAACGCGATGCGCGTGCAGGCCGGCCAGCCGCCGCTGACGGATCCGCACGCCATGCTCTACGCCACCATCGGCGCGGTGCCGGGCACGTACGTCAGCGCGTTCGCCGACATCGTCGACGGCTCGGACGGCAGCTGCGCCACGTGCCACGCCGCCGCGGGCTTCGACACGGTCACGGGCCTGGGCACGCCCAACGCCACCGGGCTGCTGGCCGCCATGACGGGCAGCGCGCAACCCGCGGGCGGCGGCGTGCCGCCGGCGGTGACCTCCGCGACGGCCAGCGCCACGGCCGGCCTGCCCTTCGCGATCACGATGGGCGTCGCGCGCACGCACGCGGTGGCGTGGACGCTCGCGGGCGCGCCCGCGGGCCTGGCCATCGACGCCAACGGCAAGATCACGTGGACCCGGCCGGTGACGGGGCAGGCGGTCGTCACGGTCACGGCCACCGACGCCGTCACGGGCCTGGCCGGCAGCGGCACGCTCACGCTGTCGGTCGCCGCCGCGCAGCCGCCGGTGGTGACGTCCACCGCGCTCACGGGCGTGGCCGGCAAGGCGCTCGCGGGCACGATCACGGTCACCGATCCCAACCACGCGGCGCTCACGGTGTCGATCACGGGCGCGCCGTCGGGGATGACGGTCACGCCGGTGGCCTCCGCGGACACGACCGTGCGCCGCTACACGGTGAGCTGGGCGCGTCCCGTCACGGGCAGCTGGACCCTGGCCGTGACCGCCAACGACGCCGCGGGGGTCACGGCGCGCGCCGGCGTGCCGGTGAAGATCACCGCGAAATAGCTGCCGATAATGGGCGCTCCCCGAAGGAGCCGCCCATGATCCGCCCGCCCGTCGCGTTCGCACGCGATCTTCCTCGCGCCCTGGCGCTCGCGGCCATGGGCTCGCTGCTGGCGGCCACGCCCGCCGCGCACGCCGAGCCCACGGGCGTCGGCCCCACCGGCTTCACCGTCAGCTTCCACCACGAGCTGAAGGCCCCGCCGGCGCAGGCGTTCGAGCAGGTGGGCCACGTGGAGCGCTGGTGGAACGCGGAGCACTCGTGGTCCGGCAACGCGGCCAACCTCTCGATGGGGCTGCAGGCCGGCAACTGCTTCTGGGAGCGCTGGGCCGGCGGCTCGGTGGAACATGGCCGCGTGATCATGGTGATGAAGGACAGCCTGGTGCGCATCGACGCCGCGCTGGGCCCGCTGCAGGGCCTGGCGGTGAAGGGCATCCTGACGATCGCGCTGAAGCCGCTGGACGGTGGCCGCACCGCGATGGATGTCACGTACCGCGTGAGCGGCGGCAGCCCCGACGCGGGCCTCGAGAAGCTGGCGCCCGCGGTGGACGGCGTGATCGGCGAGCAGGCGGCGCGCCTGGCGCGCCTCGTGGACACCGGCCGCCCGTGAAGACGATCTGCCTGTTCGCGATCCACCGCACCGGCACGAACTACCTCGGGTCGGTGCTGAAGCAGTTCCCGTCCCTGGCGGCGTTCGACGAGGTGTTCCACGAACGGCAGGTGTACGGGTTGAAGCCGGTGCACCTCAAGGCGATCGCCAACCTGGCGGGGCGCGAGTTCACCGGTAGCGACGATCCCGCGCTCATCGCGTGGGCGCGTGCGAACCCGCTGGCGATGGTGGAGGTGCTGCAACGCGTCGCGCGGCGCAAGGACAAGCAGGGCGTGTACTTCAAGGTGTTCGTGCACCAATGGCAGCAGCCGCTGGAGGACGTGGCCGCGGCGCTGGCGCGCGAGCCCGGCTTCGTGCCCGTGATCCTGCAGCGGCGCTGCCTGGACGTGTACGTGTCCTATCGCAAGGCCGAGGCCGCGGGCGCCTACAAGCACGTCGACACCACCGACCACCCCGTCACGCTGGACGCGGGCCAGTACGCGCATTGGGCGCGCCCCGCACGGGAGTGGTACCAGCGCGTGGACGCCGCGCTGCGCACCGCGGGCGTGGAACCGGTGCGCGCGCGCTACGAGCAGGACCTGGACAGGCCGGCGGACGACGTGGCGGCGCACTGGTCGCGCCTGCTGGGACTGGCGGGCCCGGTGCCCGCGCTGGACAGAGCCAGCGTGCTGCAGCGCCAGGACCGCAGCGACGACCTGGCGGCGAAGGTGGCGAACCTGGCCGAGTTCACCGCCGCCTTGCGGGCGCGCGGGTTGTGGGACGAGGCGCAGGACGTCTTCCTGCCGGGCAATCCCTGGGCAAAAGCGCGTTGAAGCGCCCCTAGAATCGAACGAAACGCACGGTCGTGCGAGACAGCACACGAAAGCATCGAGGAGCCGGCATCCCATGGTAGCGACGCGTCGAGGAACGGGCCGGAGCGGTGACGCCGAGGGCCCGCGCATCCTCAAGAAGTACCCGAACCGCCGGCTGTACGACACGCGCACCAGCGCGTACATCACGCTGGCCGACGTGAAGGCCATGGTGCTGGGCTCCGAGTCGTTCGAGGTGCGCGACGCCAAGACCGGCGACGACCTCACGCGATCGATCCTGCTGCAGATCATCCTGGAGGAGGAGACCGGCGGCATGCCGATGTTCTCCAGCCGCATGCTGGCCCAGATCATCCGCTTCTACGGCCACGCCATGCAGGGCGTGATGGGCACCTACCTCGAGAAGAACCTGGCGGCGCTGGCCGAGATGCAGGACCGCTTCGCGGCGCAGGGCCTGGGGATGGTGGGCGCCGCGCCGCTCACGCCGGAGGCCTGGACGCAGTACCTGGGCACGCAGGCCCCGATGATGCAGAACCTGATGGGCAACTACCTCGAGCAGTCGCGCAAGATGTTCGAGACCATGCAGGAGCAGATGAAGAAGGGCGAGGTGGTGTTTCCGGGGATGCCGGGGTTTCCGAGCAGCAAGGGCTGAGAGACCGCGCCGGGCGCCGGTGGCGGGCTTCTTGTCCCGCGGGGTGACGCGCGCGGGACGGGTCGAGTAGAATCCGGGGTTGGCCGTGGGTTTGGTCCACTGCGAGAAACTCCAATGGAATCAACCACTTATCCCACCGCCGCCGCCCCGTCGCCCAAGGAACCCACGGTCGCCTTCGTCAGCCTCGGCTGCCCCAAGGCGCTCACCGACTCCGAGCTCATCCTCACGCAGCTGCGCGCCGAGGGCTACGCCACCAGCAAGACCTACGCCGGCGCCGATCTGGTGATCGTCAACACCTGCGGCTTCATCGACGACGCGGTGAAGGAGAGCCTGGACGCCATCGGCGAGGCGCTGCACGAGAACGGCAAGGTGGTGGTCACCGGCTGCCTGGGCGCCCGCGCGGGGCAGGGCAGCGACAACCTGGTGCGCGAGGTGCACCCGAAGGTGCTGGCCGTCACGGGCCCGCACGCCACGCAGGAGGTGATGGACGCGGTGCACCTGCACGTGCCCAAGCCGCACGACCCGTTCGTCGAC